>ENA-OZAG01001097-OZAG01001097.1-human-gut-metagenome-genome-assembly--contig:-NODE-1097-length-11438-cov-7.514451_pt1 | contig 11438 bp, 10 predicted proteins | sample MGYA00243300_ERZ653497 | MGnify/ENA primary metagenome ERZ653497 (study PRJEB26926, sample SAMN06164955) | human gut metagenome | biome: ENVO:00009003; feature: ENVO:2100002; material: ENVO:00002003...
AGATCGCTCAGTGTCTCGTGGGCTCGGAGATGTGTATAAGAGACAGATACAAAATTGTATAAAAAATAAAAATTATGACGCAGTCATTCCTTATACTAATGATACTTTAAACGATCTCAAATCCAGATACTGTTCTATAAACACAGGCAACCTGGTAATAGATTCATTTGTGAGTAACCTGAAAGAAGTGGCTGACAAATACCATATAACTCTTGATACAAGTATAAAACTGAGTACTACTCAGATACCTCTTACAGATTATGACCTGACTATAGTTTTAGGTAATCTTTTCGACAATGCCATAACCGCATGTAATGATGTTGAAAATGCGGTAATTACAGTCAAGCTACAAACTATAAGAAATACATTCACCATTTATGTTGAAAATTCTTATAATGCTTCGAAAAAACATTCTTCAGACAATGATTTTGACTTTATCCATGGATATGGTCTGAAAAATGTAAAAAATTCTGTAGAAAAATATAATGGTTTCTGCATAATAGACCCGCAAAACTGCTTATATGCTGTAACTTGCATCATTCCACTCAACCAAATAATATAAAAACAAGACTGTATCTGTATTGCAATAGCACATATGTATTCATATTTCTAAAATACATGCCACTGGCAGCTTCTCAGATACAGCCTTGTTATATAATTTCTTTTACTGGTGGTAATAGCTCAGGAAATCAGCCAGCTTTGCTGTTGCTGCCTTGAGTATCTCCATATTCGGAAGATATACTATTCTGAAGTGATCCGGATCCTTCCAGTTAAATCCCGTTCCACATGTGACGAGGATGTGCTTATCCCTCAAAAGATCAAGAGCGAACTGTTCATCATTTGTGATGTTGAACTTCTCCTTGTCAAGTTTCGGGAATATGTAGAACGCTGCCTCCGGCTTAACCACACTTATTCCCGGTATATCACAGAGTGCTTTATAAATATACTCTCTCTGATCATAGATCCTTCCTCCAGGCAGAAGCAGCTCATCTGCACTCTGGTAGCCTCCAAGACAGGTCTGAACTATACTCTGAGCAGGAACATTCGAGCAAAGTCTCATGGATGACAGGAGGTTAAGTCCCTCTATGTATCCCTTCACATTGCTCTTGTTTCCACACAGACACATCCAGCCAACTCTGTAACCTGCAACTCGGTGAGACTTGCTCAGTCCGTTAAAGCTTATGGTGAAAAGGTCAGGTGCCAGTGAAGCCAGAGCCACATGCTCTTTATCATCCATGACAAGTCTGTCATATATCTCATCAGCAAAAAGGATAAGCTCATTCTCCCTTGCAACCTGAACTATCTGCTCAAGAACCTCCTTTGGATAGAGAGCTCCTGTAGGGTTGTTAGGGTTGATGACTACGATTCCTTTTGTTCTTGATGTTATCTTTTTCTTGATATCTTCTATATCCGGATACCAGTTGGACTGCTCATCACAAAGATAATGAACCGCTGTTCCTCCTGCCAGGTTAACAGAAGCCGTCCACAACGGATAGTCAGGCATCGGGACAAGTATCTCATCTCCCGAATCAAGCAGTCCCTGCATGGACATGGTGATAAGTTCGCTGACTCCATTTCCTGTATATATGTCATCGATTCCCACATTTGGAATATTCTTCAGCTGGCAATACTGCATGATCGCCTTTCTTGCAGAGAAAAGTCCCTTTGAATCCGAATATCCCTCGGTATCTCTGAGGTTATATGCCATATCCCTTACAACTTCATCAGGTGCCATAAGTCCGTGCGGTGCAGGATTTCCTATGTTCAGTTTAAGGACATTTACCCCTTCAGCCACCATTCTGTTTGCCTCGTCCATAACAGGACCTCTTATGTCGTAACACACATTGTCAAGCTTTGATGATTTTTCGAATTTTCTCATGATACACACTCCTTTATATCTCTTGATCCCTTGTTGTCTGTGTTTGCTGATTGTTGGTTTTAACTTGCGTTTTCTTCGAGATTACTCCGCATCTGCCGATGCCCGCGAGCAAGCTCGCGCATCGCAGCCGCTTGCTTTCCGGCTTTCCTTTGCGTTTTCTTCGAGATTACTCCGCATCTTCGATGCTCCCGTAATCTCTGCACGACATTCACACTCCGCCCTACCGGGCCTCGTGTTTCATGTCGCGCGCGGGTGACAATTGTCTGCCGATGCCCGCGAGCAAGCTCGCGCATCGCAGCCGCTTGTCACCCTGAAAACGCAAAATAAAAGCCCTAAGCATACTTATAATATGCTTAGGGCGAACTTTCTTGTCCGTGTTACCACCTAAATTCAGGAACTTATTCCTGCTCTCAGCCGACAGCCATCACTATCGTTGTTCCTATAACGTGGAACCTTCCGTTGACCACTACCCGGAAAACTTTCGCGGTCACAGCTCGGGGACTGCTTCCTTAAGGTGTCCTATAGGCTCGCACCAAACGCCTACTCTCTGAAGTGACAGTGACTTAAGTACTCCTTCCTGTCTTTGCCTTTATCTGATTTTTAGGATAGCATTCTGATGTCGTGTTGTCAAACAGTTTTTTTATTTCATAAATGCACACTCATCCTCGTTACAGAGTATTCCCTCTGGATTGTACATATTCATATGGAATACATGGCCGCTATCAGGATTGTTCTGTCCATACGCTTTTGTGATATGTGCAACTCCAACTTTGTTCAGCACCTCATCCAACGCTTTTGTATGTGATGCCAGATCATCATTTACACTGTACATGAGATACGCCTCCGGAAACTCAGCATTTACATAATCAAGCTGATCCATAAACAGCTTGTATTGTTCCTCAGCCACAGCATATGCCTGGCTTATTTTCTTACTTTCACATTTTTCAGCTTTGTCGTGTGAACTTGTTTTTCCGTCACTATTCTGGTCATCATCCACATCATTTCTCAGATACCATGCGGATATATTGTCATTTCTTTCTGCCATCTTGTATGCACCACAGTTAAGGCATACCTTCTTAGGCAGTAGATCATATGTGAAGAAATCAAGCTTTGCCCTGTAATCGCTGTTTGATGCTATGATGCAATAATTTGCCGTGAGCTGTGCCCCCGCCGAATCACCGACCATATAGAAATTATCAATGTCTATTCCAAGTGTCTGCGCATTCTCATGGATATACCGAATGAGATACGCCACATCCTCTATGGCCGCAGGATATTTGTTCTGCGGTGACAATCTATAGTTAAAGTTCACCACCACGTACCCGTGCTCCGCAAGAAGGCAGCAATAGTGGCTGTACAGTTCCTTGTCACCATAGAACCAACCTCCGCCATGCACGCTCACTATCACCGGATATTTTCTGTTTTCATCTGTCATATACGATATTGGAACGCAGAGATCCATGTAGCTGTTAGATGTATAGCTTGCAGAATCCACGTCTGCGGCATCCCCGGAATCGGCAAAGAATATAATGTTCCTCTCTACACCTTTGTTCCATATTTCAATCAGATCATTGAAACGGACCTCATCAAGCTCCTTTTTGTAATCCAGATTCTTTATCTGTACAACATTTGCCGGATATTCAAGCCCTCTGTCTCTCGCCGCATCACTTGCTTTCCAGGCGTGGCGCATATTTACCCATGCCGGAAGATTCTTCTCCACCGCACCGCGGCTGAATATCTCTGCTACGTTCTTCATCATTCTTTCTCTGTCCATAATTTCCTCCATTATTTTAATCTCTGTGCTGTATCCTGAAATAGTCCAGGTACTTTTTAAACTTATCCTGCGCAGTAAGGCAGGTATCCCGCAGATATCCTCTTTCTCTATTCCATTCTGAAAGTCCTCTATAGTAATACCATTTGAGATCTTCATCTATGATAAATGGAACTATATCATATTTCAGGCACTCCTTGAACAATATCAGCCTGCCAACCCTGCCATTGCCATCTTGAAACGGATGAATACTTTCAAATTCATGGTGAAAATCCAGAATATCATCTAGTGTCTTTTCATTGAGCTTGCGGTATCTTGCAAGGAGATTTTTCATTTTCTCTGGAACTTCTTCCGGCAAAGCCGTATCATGACCGCCCACCTCATTCGGAACTTTCTTGTAATCTCCCACCGCAAACCATTCTTTTCGTGAGTCCTGAGTTCCATTCTTGAGAATCAAATGCAGCTCCTTTATCATTTTCTCACTTAATAAGTTCTTTGCATCATCGATCACCAGATCTATACACCTGAAATGATTGGTCGTCTCGACTATATCGTCAACATTTATCGCCTGATCACTCACGCCTATAGTATTTGTCTCATATATATACCGTGTCTGATCAAGACTGAGCCTGCTGCCCTCTATATGATTGGAATTGTAAGTGAGATCCACCTGTATCTTATGATAAATGCCACCTTTAATTCCATTTTTTTTCTCTTCTCTCAGCACAGTCAGCAGATCCCGGTTCTCTTCTCCCGCAGATTGACGCATTGGTTTCTGCGCAGAATCCGGTATATTCCACGTCTTTCCCGTCAGAAAAGCCCCAGGAATCTTATCATGAGCGCAGTAATTTCTAACGGTTCGTTCTGACACATTCCATTTTTTTGCAGTCTCTGCAACTGAAATATAACCCATGAAAATCCCTCCTTTTACGCAATGGGCTTTTATCATCTGCACAGTGTTTTGTATATAGATAGTATATGCCGTTACCGGCAAGAAATCAACTTTTTCAAAATTTGAAATCGGTCATTTCTTGCCGATAACGGCATATCTTACATTACTCATATATAGGTTCAAAGTCGTCTGCTCCGTGTCCACACAGGGGACATACGTAATCTGCAGGGAGCTCACTTCCCTCATATACATAGTTACATATCTTGCAGCGCCATCCCACTATCTTCTTATCTGTCTTAGGAGGCTTGTCTGCCTTTGGCTTTACATGTGCCTGATAATCAGCATATGTGAGAGGAGCCTTGTCTGACAGCATCTTTGCATCAACCACCTCCGCGATGAACAACGTATGTGTTCCGAGATCGTGACTCTCAACAACCTTGCCGCTGATTACTGCACATGCATACCAACCCATGTATGGAATTCCATTGATATCCTCCGGCATCTTTATGCTCTCGAACTTGTCCACATCTCTTCCCGACTGGAAACCGAAGTGCTTTATCGAGTCAAATGTACACTGCTCGTCAAGTACACTGAGGGCAAACACACCACTCTCCTTGAGCAGATCACATGTGTAATTCGTGTTGAGAACCGATATCGCAACCCGCGTTGGATTGTTCGCCACCTGTATACAGGTGTTGATGATGCAGCCATTTGCCTTGTCGCCCAGCTTTGTGGACAACATGAAAATCCCGTATGATAAACTGTAGATCGCCTTTTTATCCATGATAATAACCTCCTTGTCAATCATAATTAATCAGTTATATAGATTTATTCTCAATAAGATATTTCTATAATACCACATTATCATGCAAAAAGCTCCCCCTGTTTATCACAGGGAGAGCCTTTATTTAGTGAATAAATCTATCTCTCAACAGATATTATGTCATTTATTCCGTTGGCTGATTCCTGATAAAATACTTTTATTTTATCCCCGCTCTGTATAAATATCAGTTCCTCGTTCTCTGAGAAATCCTGCTTGTATACATTGCCATTTTCATCCGTGATATACACATATGTCGTCTCATCCATGTTGATATATTTGATATCAGCTACCGTGATCTGTCTGTTTGGTATATCGTCCGTCATGCTCTGCGTGCTCTTAAGTCCGTTCTCTGCCAGCAGCTTGTTGTATGCCGCAAGTGCGTCCTTCTGGGTAGTGCCTGTAGCTACAATATTGTACTTCTCCACATCGACAAGCGCATACATCTTTACCAGGCCACCGTTGTCCTTTAAGACCATGATGTAGGTTGGTATTCCGCTGATATTGATGAGTGATGGGAAGGATGCCTTATAACCAAGATGCTGTACCTGTCCCTCTGCCGATGACATGGCTGAGTATTCCTCTGCACCTGCTACTTTGTAATATTTGCTCTCTCCTGTCCGGAGATTCATCAGGGCAAATCCTATGTTGGACTCGTCACCATTTACCGATGTGACACCTGTATATACCCACACATCGCCGTCCATAACCTTGTAACCATAATCATCCGTAGTCCTCTTGCAACCCTTATTGCCAAATACGCTGTTCCAGTAGCCGCCTGAGAGCTCGCCGTACCAGTCGTATTTCTGGCACACCAGGTCGCCATCATATACACGGTCCACCCAGTGTGGAACATCACTGACTTCATGGTACTCTGTATCGCCCGTACACGGATCGCATATAACCACGCCCTTTACATCCTTTGCACCGAAGAGTCCTGCATGCGACTCAAGAACCGGACAGATGTAATATGGATTGCCATCGTCACTGAGCTCCAGATAGAAACCTTCAAATATATATGTCGGATAAGCCATCTGGACATGTCTGTACAGGTTCTTGTTGAAATACGCTGAAGGTGAATACACTATAGGCTTTTCAGTCTGTATATAGTGTGCCTCATTCTTTACAGGATCCACAAGAACATAACCCGGGATTCCGTTCTTCCTGTTGTTCATATATTTGATGAATCCCGCATAATTGAGTGCTGCGACTTTCATCGGCGCGCCATTATAATCTATAGTGCTGTAATTGCCGCTGACCTCGTACTGGCTGACCACATCCGAGAGTGAACCGACGGCTCTCTCACCTATGATCCTCGCTGTGCTTGTATCCATCAGCGCAATGTCATTTATCTGCCTGCTCTCCGGGATATCTGTCTGGAAATCTCCATCCTCTATATTGATGAGACTTGCATACTTTGATGCACAAAACAGTTTGGATGACGCCGCCACCATAATGAGTCCGACCGCTATCATTATTACTACTATCCATGCTGCCGGTTTCGTTGCTTTCGTTGCGACACTTCTGGTATCATTACTCTCCACCGTGAAATCAAGCGTACAAAAGCCAACAAGCGCAACTGAAATGACCATCCATACCCAGAAACTTGTACTCTGTATGTTGATCGCCGGTATTGCCGCATAATAGTATATAAGCTCTCCCACAACAAGCACTGCAAATGCTATCACATTCCATTTGCCGAGCCTTCCTGGGGGCTTTGCAAATATCTCCTTTGCCGCTCCTGTTCTTTTCTTTTTCTTTGTCTGTTTACCCATGTTGCCCTTCTTTCCGGCTTACCACGATCTGATTTTTCGCTGCATATACTTACCGGATCGTGTCTGCCATTAATCTATCTACTCCATATGTCTGCCCCATATATTATCATCTATTCCGATAAAAATATATATCTATCCGGTATATGTTATGCCTCGTATCGTTCTGCCAGTGAACGATTGTATATATGTGCTCTCCTGTGCTTTTTGTTATCCTTTTGCCTTCTCTATCCACTTCACAGCCTTCGCCAGCCTCTTCCCGGAATCGGCAAAATGTCCGCCTGGATTTATCTCATATATCACATCGTTGTCCTTCTTCAGCAGACCGCAAATCTCCTTTGTCCGATCCGCCACAGTTACCATAAGTCTGTCTGACGTTCTCGATTCCTTACCGCCGAGGCTGATGTATATACGTTTATTCGCAAGTGTTGGCTGGCTGTTTACATATTCCACAAATCCCGGATACCACATTGAACCTGAACATGTGGCACACCCGTCAAATATATCAGTCTGATACATTGCCCAAAGTGCAAAAAGCCCGGCAAGCGAATATCCCATGATATAAAGAGGTCTGTTCGCCTGGCTTTGAATATCCAACTGCGGTACGACCTGCTGTTCTATATAATCCAGTGTCCGTCCCGCCTCTCCGGCAAATGATACATCGACCTCATCCGATCTCCACGGTGAGAGATCCCTGTTCCAGTCATCTATCTGTATCGCAACAAGTGTAAACTGTTCTTCTCCCACCAGTTCTCTGATAGAATCCGCTGTGTGCTCCAGTTCATCTCCCCTGTGTGGGTACATGACCCAGAGGATGATCGGACCATTTTCCGAAGATATAAGTGTGTGTAACTGCATATATGTTCATCTCCTATAATGTGTCGGCTATCTTCTGGACTTCCTCCACTGATATGTTCAGTTTCTTCGCTATCTCTTCTATAGGAACCTTCACATCCAAATATGCCCTCACTGCACCCTTTAATTCTCCTCGCGCCTCGCCTATAGATATTCCTCTTTCTTCTCCTCTGGCTTCCGCCCTATCAAGTACTTCACACATATTTTTTAAACCTCCTTTATTTCCGTTAGCCTGCGCCTGTTCAAATCTTTCGTCCTGCGTCAATACGCTCATGAGCTTTAACACCTCGTCGTCAACAATTGTTTTTCCACCGAACAACAATACATTTACTATATCTGCAAATACATCATTATAATCTGCCAGTATCTTTTCTGTTATATCCTTTTCTCCCATACAAACCTTCCTCCTCTTGTTTCTATGAAAAGTAAAGAAACCAATAGAGGATAGTTGCATGAATTTATAGCCATATTTTTTATAATTATACTATAGCAAAACCTGAGCGGCAACACACCTCTACCGTCTCCATATTAATTTGAATTATTTTGTGATAATCGCAGTGAAGTACTGCAAAAATCAGCTACACAAAAATAAAATTTAACAAGATATAAGGATCATCTGTGGGTAATCAACTTGCTCACGGATGATTTTTATTTATACGGCGATTTCTCATAGTTGACTTATCGCGGAATCTGTATTATATATTATAATACAGATAATACAAAAAGGAGGGACACCACATGATCATAGAGCTTGACATGAGCAGTGACACACCCATATATGTACAGCTGCGCAATCAGATAGTAAAGGGAATCGGCAAAGGCGAGATACAGCCAGGTGAAAAGCTTCCCACTGTAAGACAGCTTGCGGCGGATGCCGGCGTGAACACAATGACTGTGAATAAGACATACCAGATACTCAAAAATGAGGGATATATCAGAACTGACAGAAGGCTTGGAGCATTTGTATCAGAAAATATCAATATGGACGCCGAGTTCCGTGACAAGCTGGAGTCAGAGTTGGAACTTCTGTCTGCCGAGGCAAGCATAACCGGAATGAACAGGGATGATTTTCTCAAGTTGTGCGATGAAGTATATTCCAAAATGAAGTCTTCTCCAATCCAAATATGATACAATGAGCCGTTAGGCGATATGGTGTAACCAATTTGCATGAAAATAATACCAATTATGAATAAGCATTATCATCACTGTGAGAAAGAATCTTTATACAACAAATATCCACTTAAATTACTAGAAAGGAGCAACATATGAGCATAGCATTATTTATCATATTCCTGTTTATGAACTTCTTCATACTGCTCATAATGAAGTTCGTATATACAAGTAATTATTCGTATACCGAAGGAATGCTCCTGGGTGTCCACATTCCAAAGGAACACAGTGAAGACGAAACCGTCCTGAATATTGTTGCTGCTGCCAGACGTAAGATGAACCGGATTATCTGGATAAATCTCATCCTTGGAACAGCCCTGTGCTTTGCCGTGTTCTGGGAGATCATTATATTCGTACTGGCATACACTATCTGGATGATCGCATTCTGTTTCCTTATAACATATGCAAACAACTCCGCGCACAGGAAAATGTATGCCCTTAAGATGAAAAATGACTGGATAATCCCTGATCAGAAAAGAAAACGCTTCATTGATACAAATGTGTCGGCTCAGATCGGCAAAAGTGAGATCAGTTTCAATTATCATGGAATAATAGTCCTTGTAGAGCTCATTTGCCTGCTGCCATTTGTGATAGGAAAAAGTGCGGTCACATCAACCACAATGATAATAATGGGACTCTGCTCCGTCCTGATGTCACTTACATCCATGGCATTCCATATATATGTAAACCGACACGAGCGAACTGTGTACAGCTCGGATACCCAGCTCAACCAGACCGTCAACAGAACCATGAAGATATACAAGGGACTAGCAATGCTGATTCTTTCGGCAACAAATGCTGTCGCATGGGTATATATCACTATTGACACCCTGATTCATTGCATATCATCAGCCAGTAAGTCCCGGCAAATTTCGCTTTCTGATATCCTAAATTTCAAGGGTACGCTTGTAGATGTCTCGCTGTGCAGCTCCGCACTCTATGTCTATATATTTATCCAGACTCTCGCAGCTATCGGATTGTTTACGCCTCTCCTCATGGCTCAAAGCAGAAAACGTGAACTCTTGGCAGCCGACACCCAGCCTCTCTACGTGGATGACGACGAATACTGGAAAACCGGATATTACTACAATCCTTCCGACCCGCATGTGCTGGTTCAGAACAGATTGCAGAGTGGAAATTATACATTTAACTATGCCACCAGGAGCGCAAAGATTTTTACAGGACTTACATATATCCTTATCACCGCCTGCATTGTCTGGACGATAGGCGTGCTTGTGCCATTCATAAACGTGCGTATCGACACCCAGCTTGACTCTGACAGACTCATCGTCTCCGCCGCCATATACTCGTCAGAGATTTACTTTGATGACATCGAGGATGTTCAGCTTCTGGACAAACTGCCAGACGACGATTTTGTCCGTATCAACGGAGGTGCCACCGATGAATACCTGATCGGTCATTTCAAGAGCAGTACCTACGGCAAATGTGAAATGTATGTATACGCAGACAGCTATCCCGTAATCATGATAAAGACAAGGGACGAAGTGATATTTATGAACACCAAGGATTCTGATGATACATGTTCTGTCTTCAGATCCATATTTCATACTTTCACTTATAACTACCTCCCCTAAAATAACTAAGACTATCATGTAGTTTAATACACGATAGTCTTTTGCATTATCTAATCATATTCAAAGATTCCCTGTATAACATCCGATACTTCCATTATCATTCTATACGGAACCCTGTCTACCCGGCTACAACTTCTCACCGACGGATCTATCAGCTTGATCTGTTCACACATAACTGTTCCATCTATGCCATTATTACCAATTATATGAATATGTGTAGGTCCTTCCGGGCAATTCAAAACAGGACTTATATGGAATACATTGGTTGCCCTTATGAATGCATTTCTGCTTACGATCATATAATTATCCTTGTATCCGCTTACCCTGATTATATCTCCCTGAAAAAAATCTATCACAGAAGCTCCTTTCCTTGTGGCTCACCCCAGTCATATTCACACACGGATATGTTGTTATCGTATTCTGCCATTCTTTCCTCAAAAGTCTTATGTTTGAAACTTTTTCTAAGTACAATGGCATTATTCTCCACTGATATCTGAAGCATATCAGAATCATCTATATCCAATTCAGCCAATATACTCTTAGGAATTCTTATCCCCAGGCTATTGCCCCACTGCTTTAATGCTACCTGATTCACTGTCATCATCTCCTCTCGAATTAAGTATATACGGTATATACTCTGTCTCTTATACACATCTCCGAGCCCACGAGACACTGAGCGATCTC
>ENA-OZAG01001101-OZAG01001101.1-human-gut-metagenome-genome-assembly--contig:-NODE-1101-length-11382-cov-5.610665_pt1 | contig 11382 bp, 10 predicted proteins | sample MGYA00243300_ERZ653497 | MGnify/ENA primary metagenome ERZ653497 (study PRJEB26926, sample SAMN06164955) | human gut metagenome | biome: ENVO:00009003; feature: ENVO:2100002; material: ENVO:00002003...
TCTACACTTATGCGATCGTCGGCAGCGTCAGATGTGTATAAGAGACAGGTGGTATATAGGTCTTTTGGTTTTTGCTGTATATTATATTATACAGAGGATTGCTGTTTGTAGAAGAACAAAGAATGCAAAGAAGATATCTTCACAGGATGAAATCTATGAGTGGAAAGAAAGCATGGCTTGTGTTATCGGCTTAGTTAAACCAAAAATATTTTTGCCATTTGATTTGAGTCCAGAGCAACGGCAGATAGTGTTACAGCATGAAAAGACCCATATAAAACGCAAAGATTATCTATTGATGATGTTGTATTATATAGCTCTTGCTTTAAATTGGTATAATCCCTTATGTTGGTTAATTTATTTTGGAGTAAATAAAGATATAGAAATGGCCTGTGATGAACAGACATTACAAAATACATCAATGGAGGAAAGAAAATTTTATGCCAGAACATTACTTCGGTTATGTGATAAAGGTAGATTAAAATATGTATCAGCTATGCGACCTTTTATTTGCGAAAGGAGTACATTGAAGATGCGGATTAAAAATATTGGGAAAGAATATAGCTGCCAAAAAACAATATATATAGTTGTTGCCAGTGGATTGTTATTAGTAGTATTATTTGGAAGTTTTCTTTATAAAAAAATTGGTTTGAATAATGTTGATTCGAAAGAACTTGCAAGGCTGGCAAGTTACAAATCAACTTTAAATTTTGATGATACAATGCCTAAAATTGGTTATGTCGGAAAGGAACAATTAGTTGTTTATGACAATATGGGGGTGTATGTTTATGATCTTTCCTCTTCAGACCTGACGGATTATGTTGATTTTGAAAAAAATCATTTTAAGGGATTACAGGGAGATGATGCAACATTTATTCATGTATCGAAGGATGGACGGTATATCCAGCTAAGTGATAATGAAAAACAGTTGCAGTATGATTTGAAAACAAAACAACAAAAGAATCAATTAGATAAAAAAGAAAGCTGGAATCCGAAAACAGAACCGATGGGGGTGGAGACCGCAGAATATTACAGCGTAAGCGATGTGTATTATATAGGTGAAGGCGAAACGTGTTTTCTTGCCATTAACAAAAATGTTACTCCAAATTATGGGGCATTGTTATGTGTAGTATCAAATGTGGGGGCAGAAAAAGAATATTCTTTATTTGATTGATGCATGAGTTGTTTTAAAGGCTGAGATGTGCAAATAATTTCATTTTATATAAGTGTGAAAAGAGACCGCCGCGGATTTCCGCGGCGGTTTTTACTATATTTGTAACGAGTCTTCTGTTTTACAGCCTAAGACACGCGCAAATTTTACGACATCAATGTCTAGATATGTAACAATGGAACCGACAGGTTCGTTATAGTTAGCAGAGACAAAACAAAAGTGAGGAACGCGCGTGATTTTACTGATGATGGTGGACACACCCGAAGAAAAACGAAAATTTGTGATCCTGTACGAAAACTATCGTTATCTGATGTTGAAGGTGGCGGCGGATATTCTGCATGATTACCAGTTGGCAGAAGATGCCGTGCAGGAAGCATTTGTACGGGTGGCAAAACATATGGAAAACGTCGGACAGCCGGAGGAGACTGCCACGAAACGTTATCTGATTACGATTACAAAACATGCAGCCATTGATCTTTGCCGCAGAAGAAACCGGTTACAAAGCAGGGAAATCTATATGGATGAACTTCCAGAAGAAACCGGGCAGCTTACTTATATGGCACCGGAGGAAGAACATGGAGTGTTAGATATTTTAAAAAATCTTCCACCAAAATACAGAGATATATTTCTGTTAAAATATTCCGCACATCTGGAAAACCGGGAGATTGCCAGAATATGCGGACTTCGGGAGGGGACGATCCGGCAGCGGATTGCCAGAGGAAAACGGCTAATTGAAAAAGAACTGGAAAAAATCAAGAAGGGAGATACCGAATGAAAGTAACGGACGAATGGCTTTATGAAAAAATGCCGATCGTTGATGCAGCAATGGTACGGCAACTGGAAGTGTGCACGCAAAAAGATTACGTTTTTTCAGATAAATTCAGAAAGCGTATGAAGCGGCTGATACAGAAAGAAAAGTATATGTATGCCGAAAAACAGTTGAAGAAAATCACACAGAAAATTGCGGCAGCAGCGGTTGTGATGCTTGTGGGAGCACTCACCGTCACGATGAGTGTGGAGGCTTACCGGGTACGGTTTTTTCATACGATAAAAATGGTGCTGGATGGTAACATCAGTATTTACTCTTATGAATCGGACAAAGAGAAGATTTCCGATACTATTTTAAAACCGCAGTATATTCCAGACAACTATCGGCTGAACGAAGAAAAAATTACGGATACCACATCCGTTTTGGAATATGGAAATGACAAAAAGCATTTGATTTTCCAGCAAACAATTGTGACAAATGAGAAAATGATTTTTGACACAAATTATAATTCTGTGGAACAAATCAGAATAAACGGAATGACTGTTTTTTTATATCGGTATACGGATGAGACATTTTGGGCATATGGGGAATATGGAAACAGCGTATATGTGCTGGCTGGAGATACAATCCAAAAAGAAGAAATTGAAAAAATATACAAACACTGGATCTGGTAAAGGAGAGAGAAAATGATGAAAAAGAGATGGATTTTATTTATGATGTGTGCGTGCATTTCAGGACTTGGAGGATGTGGAAAACAGACAGTTACAGAAAAAGCTGAGGAGACAGAAACTGCAGACAGTATGAAGGAGGATACAACAGAACTCTGCGCTTATATAAAGGAAATCAATGGAAATACACTGGTCATCGATCCCGTGGAGTATATCAGTTCCGGGGATAGTGATCGACTGGCAAGTTACAAACACACGGATGACGATATGCCTGACGGATATTATATATACAATAAGGATGAAAAAACAGAGGATGTAACATTGACAGATCAGACGGAGTACTCCTTTTTGGATTGGACAAGAGAATTTGGGGGAACAGATGCCGATATTCGTGTAGTAACAAAAGATAAAATGATTTTTGAAAAATATATGGAAACTTATACGGATGCAAAACCGGGAATGCCGTTTTTCCTGAAAATGAAAGGAAATACGGTGATTCAGATTTTGGAAAAACCGATGGTATGATGTGACTTGACCATAAGAGGAGCAGGGTGTAAACTGATAAAGTTGATGTTTACTTTATTCGCAAAAGAAAAAAGAGAGAGACGGAAAACATAACATCCGCTTTCATCTGGAACAGGAGGAACCAATGCGAAACAATAAGACCGCGGAGCTGGTACTGACCGCTCTGTTTGCAGCAATCATTATCATTATGGCGTTTACACCGCTGGGCTACATCCCACTTGTGGTGATCAATGCGACCATCATCCACATCCCTGTTATTTTAGGAGCGTTATTCTGTGGACCGAAGAAGGGCGGATTTTTAGGATTTATCTTTGGTCTGACCAGCTTTATCAAGAATACGGTTATGCCGACATCCCTTTCGGCATTTGTATTTTCCCCGGTGCTGGCGGCCAGCATGGTAGGCACCAGCGGAATCGTAAAGAGTGCGTTTATCTGTTTTGTACCGCGTATTCTTGTAGGAATCCTGCCATATTTTGTATATATCGGAGTAAAGAAAGCACTTTCTTCCCGGCACAAAATTTTCTGGGCAAGTGTGTTTAATATCCTGATCGGTGTGTTCCTGTTTCTTGGTGCGCGTGCGTTTCTGCTTCATGTGTTTGACAAGAAGCCATTGTCAGATATTGCATTGTATGCAGTAAGTGCACTGGTTGGATGGTTCGTTTTTATAGCACTGGAAGTGTATACGGTACTGAAATCCGGCGCAGTCTGTGCATTTGTCTATGCGGGTGTAACAGGCGCAATGGTCAATACGATACTGGTTATGGGCGGAATTTTTGTGTTATACAAAGATGCATATGCAAAAGCCCTGAGTGTTGATGCAGGAGCCGTGCTTGGAATCATCGGTGGTGTCATCAGCTTTAACGGAGTCATTGAAGCGATTGTGGCTGCAATCATTGTAGCAGCACTTGGCATGGTACTAAATAAATTAAAACCAATCCAGAAATAATATGTTTTAAAAAGGCAGCCGGAATGAAACACAGGCTGCCTTTTTTGTTGTCCTTTTGGTAAAAAGCGATAGTGTATGGAACAAGGATATGCTAAAATAGAAAAAGGTATAAATTTAAAAGGAAGTAGATGTATGCTTAATATTTATTACGGCGACATGCAGGAGTCTGTGTATAACACGGCAGCGTATTTTAAGTATGATTATGAGGACAGTTGGATTATAGATCCGTTTGTAAAAGAAATGATTCAGGATGTGGATCAATCAACGGTGCTGGATAGTGGCGTAATTGACAGTCCTGTTTTGGGAAAAATTCCACCGACAGGTTTATCCGGGGGAGTAAAGACATTAATCCTTGTAAAATTTGATAAGGATAAAATTTTTAATGCATCAACCTGTGGGGATAATTGTGCAAAATGGTTATTAAAAATAGCAGAATCCGAAGACCGTACAATTAATCTGCGGCATTTAATGAATTTTGGAAAAGATCCTTTTGTCATTCGTATTTTGAATACGGGTGAGATTGTTCATTCAATGGAAGAACTGGTGTCGATTGCAGGAGAATTTGTTTAATGAAGGGAAAACATAGAATTATTGTATCAACAAAGCGCTTAAAATATGATTTTGAAATTCGAAGAAATCTGACGGTCATCCGGGGAGACAGTGCGACAGGAAAAACCACATTGGTAGATATGATTCGGGAATACGTAAATAATCCATCCGGTACGCCCGTGGAACTGACGTGTGACAAAAAATGTTATGTGCTCGAAGGTTCACTGTGGAAAGAACAGTTATCAGCAATGCAGGATAGTATTGTATTTATTGATGAAGGAAACGAATTTATCAAGACAGTAGAATTCGCAGATACTATTCAGAAAACAGATAATTATTATGTCATTGTTTCCAGGGAATCCTTGCCTTCTTTGCCGTATAGTGTGGAGGAAATCTATGGAATTCGTACTTCAGGAAAATACGGAACATTAAAACCGTGTTATCATGAGTTTTACAGAATATATGGAGCACAGACTTTAAAGAAGGATATTAAACCAGAGGTTGTAATAACGGAAGACAGTAATTCCGGTTATCAGTTTTTTAATTCTGTATGTAGGCAACAGCAATTGAAATGTGAGACAATGAATGGAAAGTCAAATGTTTTCCATTATTTAAATATGCATAAAAATGAACGCATACTTGTAATTGCAGACGGTGCGGCATTTGGTTCTGAAATTGACAGAGTGATGCAGTTGATGGGTGGAAAAGATCAAGTGGTGCTTTATTTGCCGGAGTCATTTGAATGGCTGATATTAAAGGCAAAAGTAGTAAAAAGCAAATGGGCAGATCAGGTGCTGGAAAAGCCGTGGGAATATGTGGAAAGCAAAACATATTTTAGCTGGGAGCGGTTTTTTACGGCAGTTTTGATTGAAGAGACAAATGGTTCTTACCTTGCATATGCAAAAAGAAAATTAAATCCAGCATATCTGAACGATTCTGTCAAAGATTCCATACTGGAACAGATGACAAAAATTAAATTGTTTTAGGGAAAAAGTGTGATAAAATAGCAAAAGATATGATTTTTTCTGCAAAGGAGTAAGAGACAATGTTAAAAGGAAAATGTGTGGTACTTGGTGTGACTGGAAGTATCGCTGCCTATAAAATTGCCTATCTGGCAAGTGCGCTCGTCAAGCAGCATGCGGATGTGCATGTGATTATGACGGAAAATGCAACCAATTTTATTAATCCTATCACGTTTGAGACGCTCACAAGCAACAAGTGTCTGGTCGATACATTTGACCGGAATTTCCAGTTCAATGTCGAGCATGTGGCACTGGCAAAGCGTGCAGATATTTTTATGGTAGCACCGGCTTCTGCCAATGTGATCGGCAAGATGGCAAACGGAATCGCAGATGATATGCTGACAACAACGATTCTTGCGGCAAAATGCCCGAAGTATGTTTCCCCTGCCATGAATACCAATATGTTTGAAAATCCGATCGTGCAGGATAACATCAAAAAGCTCGGGGACTATGGGTTTCATATCATTGATCCGGCGAGCGGATATCTTGCCTGCGGCGATACCGGAGCCGGAAAGATGCCGGAGCCGGAAACATTGTTTTCTTATATTATGAAAGATCTTGCCTGCGAAAAGGACATGGTCGGAAAAAAAGTAATGGTCACAGCAGGACCGACACAGGAGAAGATTGATCCGGTGCGTTATATTACGAATCATTCTACCGGAAAAATGGGCTATGCAATTGCGGAAAACTGTATGCGCCGTGGAGCGGAAGTGACACTGATCACGGGACCGGTGGCAATCACTCCGCCGCCGTTTGTAAAGGTCGTTCCGGTTGTATCTGCGGCGGATATGGCAGCAGCCGTAAAAGAGACCGCAGATCAGCAGGATATTATTATCAAAGCGGCAGCCGTGGCGGATTACCGTCCGGATCACCCGGTTGATGAGAAAGTCAAGAAAAAAGACGGGGATGCCACCCTTACGATGGAACGCACGGAAGATATCCTTTCGTATCTGGGCGCGCACAAAAAACCGGGACAGTTTCTGTGTGGATTTTCCATGGAGACGGAACATATGCTGGAGAATTCCCGTGCAAAACTTGCAAAAAAGAATGCAGATATGATTGTGGCGAATAACCTGAAGGTAGCCGGAGCCGGATTTGGTACAGATACCAATGTGGTGACGCTGATTACGGCAGATGACTGCAGGGAACTGGAAATAATGAGCAAAGCGGATGTCGCATCAGCGATTGTGAGTGAAATTTTAAAGAAAATGTGTTAGTATTAAAATATGACAGACTTAGAAGCCTATTATAATAAATTTAATGAAGAGAAGCGTCTGGACAGCCGACACGGCAGGGTGGAATTTGTGACAAGTATGCATTATATCCATCAGTGTCTGGATGAAATTGTGAAAGAACGTGCAAAAGAGGAAATTCATATCCTTGATATCGGGGCGGGAACCGGACGATACAGCGTACCGCTGGCACAGGAAGGGTTCGATGTGACGGCCGTGGAACTGGTAAAGCATAATCTGGGACGCTTGAAACAGAAGGGTGCAGGCGTGCATGCATATCAGGGAAATGCAATGAATCTGAAAAAATTTTCCGATGATTCCTTTGACGTAACCCTGTTGTTTGGGCCGATGTATCATCTGCATGAGGAAAAGGACAAGCTTGCTGCGCTGCGGGAGGCAGTGAGGGTGACCAGACCCGGAGGCAGGATTCTCGTGGCGTATATTATGAATGAATTTTCCGTTATCACGTATGCATTTAAGGAAAAACATATTCTGGAGGCGCTTAAGGAGGGAATGCTCACAGAGGATTATCACTGTACTTCAAAAGCCAATCCTCTGTATTCCATGGTTCGTCTGGAAGATATTGAGGCATTGGATCGGCAGGTAGAGGTCAGGCGCCGGAAGATCATAGCGGCAGACGGTGCAGCAAATTATATGCGTCCGTTTTTAAATGCACTGACGGAAGAGGAGTTTGATGCATTTTTACAGTATCATCTGGCAACCTGTGAACGGATGGATCTTATGGGTGCAAGCGGTCACACGGTGGATATTCTTGTGAAAGAGGAGTCTGAAAACGTATGAAAAAATGGATATTGCCAATCCTAATGGCAGGATTTTTGCTGACGGGATGTTCTTCTCCTGCAGCAACGTCATCGGCTTTGCCCTCTTCTACGGAAAAAATCACGGAGACACAGATGACGGAAGAACCGGGTACGCTGGAAGAAACGGAAACCGGGACTGCAACTGAAACGCAGCAGGAACCGGTGATACAGACGGTAAAAATTACGGCGACAGGTGACTGTACGCTTGGGGCAACACAGACGCATGGGTATGCAGGTTCCTTTCATGAATACTATGATAAATACGGGCAGGATTATTTTTTTAAAAATATCAGAAGTATTTTTGAGCAGGATGATTTTACACTGATCAATCTGGAATGTGTGTTGTCAAATGCGACCGAGCGTGTGGAAAAAACGTGGAACTTAAAAGGAAAACCGGAGTATGTTGGTATTATGACAGACAGTTCTGTGGAGGGGGCAAGTCTGGGAAATAATCATACGTTTGATTATGGGCAGCAGGGACTTGATGATACCAGAGAAGTGTTAAATAAAGCAGGGATTATCTTCGGATTCAATGATCATGTGGATACCTATACCACGAAGGATGGTATCAAAATCGGAATTGTCTCCGCAAGCCAGCTGTCCGCTGATGAAACACATGCCAATTATATCCGGGATGGGATTGCAGAACTTCGGGAAGAAGGAGCGGATCTGGTAATTGCCTGTTGCCACTGGGGGATAGAGGGGGATCATTATCCGAATGATTATCAGCAGAAGCTGGCACACCAGGTGATTGACTGGGGAGCAGATCTGCTGGTCGGTACACATCCTCATGTATTGCAGGGAATGGAATTATACAACGGAAAAATGATCTGCTACAGTCTTGGAAATTTCTGTTTTGGGGGGAACAGGAATCCAAAAGACAAAGATACGGCGATCTATGAACAGACCTTTACCTTTGTGGATGGGGTACTGCAGACAGATATATCAGCCGATATGATACCATGCAGCATTTCTTCCACATCAGAAAGAAATAATTTTCAGCCTGCCATAGCAAAAGGCGACAGAAAACAGACGATTATTGATCATATGAATGAGTATTCGGAAAAGTACAGTAAAATCGGATTTGACGCAAATGGCAGGGTAATCATCAGGGAAGAGTAGGGGGATACTATAATTTTATGTGGCAAGTAAATAATAATGATAAGAGGAATCAGCACATGAATGCAAGTTTTTGGAATTATCCGTCAAAACAGAAAAGCTGGCCGATAGACGAAGAAATGGAAAGTCTCGGGGAAGTCATTCATCCACTCGATAATATCGGTGGATTTGATGTACGTCCGGGATTTTATCAGATGAATGGTGCATATCAGACAGAGGAAGGGGTAAGTTTTACCGTAAGCTCCCATGGAGCTACGAGCTGTGTCCTGCTGTTATTCCGGCCGGCGGCACAGGAACCGTATGCAAGAATCCGCATTCCGGAAAGTTATAAAATTGGAAATACGTATTCTATCCTTGTTTTTGGCTTAAAAGCAGAGGATTTTGAGTATGCCTATCAGATGGACGGTCCTGCCGATCAGGCGAGAGGGTTACTGTTTAACAGAAAACATACGCTTCTTGATCCATATGCGAAAGCTGTTACCGGTCAGAGAAACTGGGGAGAAAAACCGGAAGGCGGAAAGGATTTTGTCTATAAAGCCCGTGTGGTGCAAAGTGATTTTGACTGGGGGCGGTATCGGAATCTGAATTACAAATTTGAAGATCTGGTGATCTATGAGATGCATGTCAGGGGATTTACCAAAGATGCGTCCTCCGGTGTAAAAGGTGGGGGAACATTTGAAGGTCTGCGACAGAAAATTCCGTATCTGAAAGATCTGGGAATCAATGCGGTAGAACTCATGCCGATTTTTGAATTTGATGAAATGGAAAGTGCCCGTGTGGTGGATGGCGTGCAGTTGTACAATTACTGGGGCTATAATACGGTTTCCTTTTTTGCCCCGAATACAAGTTATGCATTTCATCAGGAGCATAATCATGAGGGTGATGAATTAAAGCGTCTGATCCGCGAACTGAAAGAAAATGGAATTGAAGTCATTCTTGATGTGGTATTCAACCATACGGCAGAGGGAAATGAAAACGGTCCATGTTTTTGCTTTAAGGGGATTGATAACAATATTTATTATATGCTTACACCGGATGGATATTATTACAATTTCAGCGGCTGTGGCAATGTCTTAAACTGCAATCATCCGGTGGTACGGCGGTTTATTACAGACTGTCTGCGGCACTGGGCAGTAGAGTACCGGGTGGATGGATTCCGGTTTGATCTGGCATCGATTCTGGGAAGAGATCAGAATGGTGCACCGATGGAGAATCCGCCGATTCTGGAAGCCCTTGCATTTGACTCTATTCTGGGGGATATGAAGCTGATCGCAGAAGCCTGGGATGCGGGTGGCTTGTATCAGGTTGGAAGTTTCCCGTCCTGGAACCGCTGGGCCGAATGGAACGGAAGATACCGTGATGATATGAGAAGCTTTTTAAAGGGCGACAGTGGCGTCGCAGGGCGTGCAATTACACGTATCACCGGATCCTCCGACATGTATGATCCGGCAAGCCGCGGATATAGTGCATCCGTCAATTTTCTGACCTGTCATGATGGGTTCACGTTGTATGATCTGTATTCATATAATGAAAAGCATAATGAGAAAAACGGATGGAACAATACGGACGGGGATAACAACGGTCTGAGCTGGAACTGCGGGGTGGAAGGTGAGACGGATGATCCGGCGGTTATGAGCCTGCGGCGCAGACTCGTGAAGAATGCATTTGCCGCGTTGTTATGCAGCCGTGGACCGGCTATGTTTTTTGCAGGGGATGAATTTTGTAATACGCAGTATGGAAATAACAACGCATACTGTCAGGATAATATTATTTCCTGGCTGGACTGGAACAGACTGGAAGAATTTCAGGAGATTCATGATTTTGCCCGTTTTATGATCCATTTCCGTGCAAAGCATCCGATTCTGCGAAGGGATACAAAGCCGGCAGTCTGCGGGTTACCTTCCGTAAGTATCCATAACGGAGAGCCGAACCGGAATTATACGGACTATAATACACATTTAATTGGAATCATGTATGCGGGAAGAAATGCCGATGATACGGATGATGATATGATCTTTTACGGAATGAATGCGTATTGGGAGCCTTTGGAGATGCGCCTGCCTTCGTTGCCGGAGTCTTATCATTGGAAACTTGTAGTAAATACTTTCTGTGAATACCAGGATGGGGCAGATTTTGAAGCCCAGACACAGGGAGATCAGACACGTGTGCGTGTTCCGGAACGTTCTACGGTAATTTTACTGGCAGAACATGATTTATAAAAAAAGAGTTGGGCACCGCTCTGGAAACAGGGCGTGCTCAACTCTTTTTTTCGGTGGTATCGGGTCTGGTTGTAATTTCACTGGTTCCGATGAGGTAATCTGCAGAAACATTCAGAATCTGCACGATGGCTGCAAGATCCGCAACGGTCGGAGAACGACGACCGGTACGGTATCCGCTGATCGTAGACGGCGAAACAAACATTGCATTTGCCAGCTGGATATTGGAAATATTTTGTTTATACATAATCAGACTCAGACGGTCACCAAAATCTTTGTATTTATTTTTATCATTCGTTTTCATACAAATGATTTTATAGAAAGTTGATATAAAAAACAGAGAAAAC
>ENA-OZAG01001102-OZAG01001102.1-human-gut-metagenome-genome-assembly--contig:-NODE-1102-length-11378-cov-5.712885_pt1 | contig 11378 bp, 9 predicted proteins | sample MGYA00243300_ERZ653497 | MGnify/ENA primary metagenome ERZ653497 (study PRJEB26926, sample SAMN06164955) | human gut metagenome | biome: ENVO:00009003; feature: ENVO:2100002; material: ENVO:00002003...
AGATCGCTCAGTGTCTCGTGGGCTCGGAGATGTGTATAAGAGACAGATATTTATATATGTCGAAAGGAGTTATGAACAACATGAAAATCATCTGTTCAAAATCAAATTTACTTTATGGTGTAAACATTGTTTCCAAAGCCGTACCAACCAGAACGACCATGGCTATCTTAGAATGTATCTTAATAGATGCTTCTGCCGGTGAGATTAAATTAACTGCCAATGATATGGAACTTGGAATCGAAACAAAAATAGAAGGAGAGATTGAAGAAAGAGGAATTATCGCATTGGATGCAAAAGTTTTTTCTGATATCGTAAGAAAGCTTCCTGACAATGAAGTTGTAATCGAAACAGACTCTTCCTTTAAGACAACCATTACCTGCGAAAAAGCAAAATTCAATATCATTGGAAAATCCGGTGAAGATTTTTCTTATATTCCATATATTGAAAGAAATGAAGAAATCAGCATTTCACAGTTTACTTTAAAAGAAGTAATCCGCCAGACAATCTTTTCTATTGCAGATAATGACAATAATAAGCTGATGACAGGAGAATTATTTGAAATCAATGAGAACAGCTTAAAGGTTGTATCACTGGATGGCCACCGTATTTCAATCCGTAATATAGAACTGAAAAATAATTATGAGCATAAGAAAGTGGTTGTTCCTGGAAAGACTTTACAGGAAATCAGCAAGATTCTCCCGGGAAATGCTGACGAAGATGTCAGCATGTATTTATCAGACAACCATATTGTATTTGAATTTGGCAATACCACCGTTGTTTCCCGTCTGATTGAAGGCGAGTATTTTAAGATTGAACAGATGCTTTCTTCTGATTATGAGACAAAGGTTAAGATTAACAAACGTGAATTATTAGACTGTATCGACCGTGCTACCCTTTTAGTAAAAGAGGGAGATAAGAAACCGATTATCATGAATATAACAGATGATAAGATGGAATTAAAAATCAATTCTTTCATTGGTTCCATGAATGAAGAAATTGATATTACCAAAGATGGAAAAGATATTTTAATTGGATTCAATCCGAAATTCTTTATCGATGCCCTTCGTGTCATTGATGAAGAAGAAGTAACTCTTTATATGGTAAATCCAAAGGCACCATGTTTTATCCGGGATGAAAATGAGACCTTTATCTATCTGATTCTTCCGGTAAACTTTAATGCAGCTGCAAACTAGGATTTGCAGAGGCAGGAAGAGAGGCAATCATGCAGGAAATTAAGCTGCGGGATGAATATATTAAACTGGGACAGGCGTTAAAAGCCGCCGGAGTCGTAGACTCCGGAGTCACTGCCAAGCTTGTAATATTAGATGAAAAAGTTAAGGTAAATGGCGAAGTTGAAGTACAGCGTGGCAAGAAATTATATGATGGAGATGTAGTGGAAGCTTTGGGCGAAACCATAAAGATTGTAAAATGATAATAAAGTCCATTGAACTTAAGAATTTCCGTAATTATGAAGAGTTAAATCTGAATCTTGACGGTGGAACCAATATTTTATATGGGGACAATGCCCAGGGAAAGACCAATATATTAGAATCCATTTATGTCAGCGGAACAACGAAATCCCATAAGGGAAGCCGCGATAAAGAAATGATTCGTTTTGGTGAAAATGAGGCACATATCCGTACTATGGTAGAAAAAAATCAGATGAGTTATCAGATTGATATGCATCTGAAGAAGAACCGTTCCAAGGGAATTGCCATTAATGGTGTGCCAATCCGCAAGGCAAGTGAGCTTTTCGGTGTGCTGAATATGGTATTTTTCTCACCGGAGGATTTAAATATTATCAAAAATGGTCCTTCCGAGCGCAGAAGATTTTTAGATTCGGAAATCTGCCAGCTGGATAAAATTTATCTTTCTGATTTAACCAAGTATAATAAAGTTTTAAATCAGCGCAATAAGCTGTTAAAAGATATGGTATTTCATCCGGATTTGGAAAATACGTTATCCGTGTGGGATATGCAGCTCATTTCTTACGGCAGGCGGATTATCAGCCGGCGCCGGAGATTTGTAGAAGAATTAAATGAAATTGTCCGGGGTATCCATGAAAGCATTTCCGGTGGCAGGGAGCAGCTGACGCTGACGTATGAACCGGATATCGAAGAAGCTTTTTTTGAAGATGAATTAAACCGGGCGAAGGAAAAGGACAGAAAATACTGCAGTACCTCCGTGGGACCCCACAGAGATGATATTTCCTTTTTTATCGGAGATATAGATATCCGTAAATTCGGTTCCCAGGGACAGCAGAGAACTTCTGCTTTATCACTGAAATTATCAGAGATAGAGCTGGTGAAAAGATGTATCCATGATACACCGGTACTTCTTTTAGATGATGTGCTTTCCGAACTGGACAGTAACAGGCAGAATTATCTGCTTAACAGTATACATGATATTCAGACGGTCATTACCTGTACCGGTCTGGATGAATTTGTAAGAAACCGCTTCCAGATTGATAAAATATTTGAAGTCATAAGCGGAACAGTAAGTGAAAAAAATGAAATGTAAAATAATCCGTGAATAGGAGGAATACAGATGAGTACGGAATACGGAGCAGACCAAATTCAGATTTTGGAAGGTTTGGAAGCAGTAAGAAAGAGACCTGGAATGTATATTGGAAGTACCTCTGTGAGAGGACTTCACCATCTGGTATATGAAATTGTGGATAACTCTGTCGACGAAGCACTGGCAGGTTATTGTACCCATATTATCGTTACGATTAATAAAGACAATTCCATTACAGTAGAAGATGATGGACGTGGAATTCCGGTAGGAATTAACCACAAAGCAGGTATTCCTGCGGTAGAAGTAGTATTTACTGTATTGCATGCCGGCGGAAAATTCGGCGGTGGAGGATATAAGGTATCCGGTGGATTACATGGTGTAGGAGCATCCGTTGTAAATGCACTTTCTAACTGGCTGGAAGTACAGATTTTCCACGATGGAAAGATTTATAAACAACGTTATGAACGTGGACATACTATGTATCCACTGAAGGAAGTCGGAAAATGTGATATAAATAAAACCGGTACTACTGTAACCTTTTCTCCGGACGGAAGCATTTTCGAAGAAACCGTATATGATTTTGATACATTAAAGCAGCGTTTAAGAGAGACTGCATTCCTGACAAAGAATCTTAGGATTACACTTCGTGATGACAGGGAAGAGCCTGTAAAAGAACGGGTATTCCATTATGAAGGCGGTATTAAGGAATTTGTAACTTACTTAAATAAGAGCAAGGAAGCATTGTATCCGGAGGTTATTTATTGTGAAGGTGAGAAAAACGGGGTTCTTGTTGAAGTTGCTATGCAGCATAACGATGCATATAACGAAGCTACGTACAGCTTTGTCAATAACATCATCACGCCGGAGGGTGGAACACATCTGGCAGGTTTCCGTAATGCGCTTACCAAAACTTTTAATGAATATGCGCGGGCGAATAAGATTTTAAAGGATTCTGAGCCGGCACTTTCCGGTGATGATATCCGTGAAGGTTTAACTGCTATTGTAAGTATTAAGATTGAAGAGCCTCAGTTTGAGGGACAGACCAAGCAGAAGCTTGGTAACAGTGAAGCAAGAGGAGCCGTAGACAGCGTAGTAAGTGAGCAGCTTACATACTTTTTAGAGCAGAATCCTCAGGTTGCAAAGACCATTTGTGAAAAATCACTTCTGGCACAGCGTGCAAGAGAGGCAGCAAGAAAAGCAAGAGATTTAACCAGAAGAAAGACTGCATTAGAAGGAACTTCACTTCCTGGAAAATTAGCAGACTGTTCTGATAAAGATCCGAAAAACTGCGAAATTTTCATCGTCGAGGGAGATTCCGCCGGCGGTTCCGCAAAGACTGCAAGAAGCCGTGCAACCCAGGCAATTCTTCCACTTCGTGGAAAGATTTTGAATGTAGAGAAAGCAAGACTTGATAAAATTTACGGAAATGCTGAGATTAAAGCCATGATTACAGCATTTGGTACCGGTATTCATGAAGATTTTGATATCAGTAAATTAAGATATCATAAGATTATTATTATGACCGATGCCGATGTGGATGGTGCACATATCAGTACCCTGATGCTTACTTTCATTTATCGTTTCATGCCGGAATTAATCAAACAGGGCTATGTATATCTGGCACAGCCGCCACTTTATAAGATTGAGAAAAATAAAAATGTCTGGTATGCCTACAGCGATGAACAGCTCAACAATATCTTAAAAGAGATTGGACGAGACGGTAATAACAAGATTCAGCGATACAAAGGATTAGGAGAAATGGATGCCGAGCAGCTTTGGGAGACAACCATGGATCCTGAGAAGAGAATCTTACGTCGTGTTGTAATGGATGAAGAAGAAGCATCTGAAATTGATGTAACATTCAACACCTTAATGGGTGATAAAGTAGAACCAAGACGTGATTTTATTGAAGCAAATGCGAAGTATGTCCAGAACCTGGATATCTAGGAGGAAGAATAGATGGATGACAAGATATTTGACCAGATACATGACGTAGACTTAAAGAAAACGATGGAAACATCCTATATAGACTATGCCATGAGTGTAATTGCAGCCCGGGCTTTGCCGGATGTAAGGGATGGTCTGAAACCGGTACAGAGACGTGTATTGTTTTCCATGATAGAGTTGAACAACGGTCCGGATAAGCCACATAGAAAATGTGCCCGTATTGTCGGAGATACCATGGGTAAATATCACCCACACGGAGACAGCTCAATCTATGGAGCATTGGTAAATATGGCACAGGACTGGTCTACCAGATATCCATTGGTAGATGGTCATGGTAACTTCGGTTCCGTAGACGGTGACGGAGCTGCAGCAATGCGATATACTGAAGCAAGACTTTCTAAGATTTCCATGGAAATGCTTGCTGATATTAATAAAGATACCGTTGATTTCATGCCAAACTTTGATGAGACCGAGAAAGAGCCTGTTGTACTGCCATCAAGATTTCCAAATCTTTTAGTAAATGGTACAACTGGTATTGCGGTAGGTATGGCAACCAATATTCCGCCACATAACTTAAGAGAAGTTATCAATGCAGTAGTAAAAATCATTGATAATGAAGTAGAGCAGAATCGTGGAACTGATATTGAAGAGTTATTAGATATTGTAAAAGGACCTGATTTTCCAACCGGTGGAATGATTCTTGGTACAACCGGAATCAACGAAGCATACCGTACCGGCCGTGGAAAGATTCGTGTCCGTGCAGTTACCAATATTGAGCCGATGAACAATGGAAAGAACCGTATTATTGTGACAGAGCTTCCATATATGGTAAATAAAGCCCGACTCATCGAAAAGATTGCAGAGCTGGTAAGAGATAAGAAAATTGACGGAATCACAGATTTACGTGATGAATCAGACCGTCAGGGTATGAGAATCTGTATTGAGCTGCGTCGTGATGTAAATCCAAACGTAGTATTAAATCTGTTATATAAACATACCCAGTTACAGGACACTTTTGGTGTTATTATGCTGGCACTGGTAAATAATCAGCCGAAAGTCTTAAATCTTCTTGATATGTTAAACTACTATCTGATGCATCAGAAGGAAGTTGTAACAAGAAGAACGAAATATGATTTAAACAAGGCAGAAGAAAGAGCTCATCTGTTAGAGGGTTTACTGATTGCCTTAGACCATATTGATGAAGTAATTTCCATTATCCGTGGAAGTAAGACAACACCGGAAGCAAAAGAAAAATTAATGAACCGCTTCGGACTCAGCGATGCACAGGCACAGGCTATTGTAGATATGCGTCTGCGTGCACTGACAGGTCTGGAACGCGAGAAAATTGAAAATGAATATAAGGAATTAGTAGCAAGAATCGCAGAATTAAAAGCAATCCTTGCAGATGAGAAGAAGCTTCTTGGTGTTATCAGAGAAGAAATTCTTCTGATTGCAGATAAGTATGGAGACGAAAGAAGAACATCTATCGGATTTGACGAATATGACATTTCCATGGAAGATCTGATTCCGGTAACCAATACGGTAATCACCATGACAAAATTAGGATATATCAAGCGCATGAGCGTAGATAATTTCCGCAGCCAGCATCGTGGTGGTAAAGGAATTAAGGGAATGGAGACCATTGAGAACGATTATATCGAAGAACTTCTCATGACAACTTCCCATCATTATCTGATGTTCTTTACCAACAGCGGAAAAGTATATCGTATGAAAGCATACGAAATTCCGGAGGCAGGAAGAACAGCCAGAGGAACCGCAATTATCAATCTGCTTCAGCTTCAGCCGGGTGAGAAAATTACCGCAGTTATTCCGATTAAGGAATACAAAGAAGGTGAATATCTCTTTATGGCAACCAAGAATGGTATTGTGAAGAAGACACCAATCTGCGAATATGCAAATGTCCGTAAGACAGGTCTTGCAGCAATTAACCTTCGTGATGATGATGAACTGATTGAAGTAAAGAAGACAGATAACAATAAAGATATCATCTTAGTAACCAAATATGGCCAGTGTATCCGTTTCCATGAAACAGATGTAAGAAGCACCGGTCGTGTATCCATGGGTGTTATCGGTATGAATTTAGCAGACAGCGACAAAGTCGTAGGAATGCAGTTAAATACCCAGGGTGATGCACTGATGATTGTATCTGAAAAAGGTCTTGGAAAATGTACCCTGATGTCTGAATTCTCACCACAGAACCGTGGCGGTAAAGGCGTGAAGTGCTACAAGATTACCGAGAAGACCGGTAATATCATCGGTGTCAAAGCCGTAAATCAGGATAACGAAATAATGCTGATTACCACAGAAGGAATCATTATTCGGATTCCGGTAAATGGAACAGCACTTTTGGGCAGAGTAACATCCGGAGTAAAACTGATTAATGTAAATGACGGAGTAACTGTAGCCAGCATGGCTAAGGTAAAAGAAGATAAATCCATTATGGAAAATGATATTCCGGAGCCGAAACAGCCAGAGGGTGTTCTTGTAGAAGAAGATGAAGATGCATCAGCATCGGAGGAAGAGCTGATATCCAAGGAGCTTGGTGAATTAATTAACCGCGCAGAGCAGGATAGCGAAGAAGAATAAAAAACTTTATAAAAAAGAGGGCGGAATCACTGTATCATGATTTCGCCCTTTCAAAAAATAATGGGGGATTAAAGATGCCACAGACATTTTATGAAGTACTATGGATTTTTATTATTTATGCATTTATCGGATGGTGCAGCGAAGTATCATATGCAGCATTGGATAGGGGAATCTTTGTAAACAGGGGATTTTTGAACGGACCGTACTGTCCAATTTATGGATGTGGAGTATTAATCGTGGTTGTGTTACTGACACCATTAAAGAAAAATTTACTGATATTATATTTAGGTTCCTTCCTATTGACATCAGTTCTGGAATTTATAACAGGATTCGTAATGGAAAAAGTATTTCATAATAAATGGTGGGATTACTCGGATAAACCCTTTAATATAATGGGATATGTATGTCTGAAATTTTCAATTTTCTGGGGATTGGCATGTACCTTTATTATGCTGATTATTCATCCGATTATTTACGGATTCATTCATCTGATACCGCATATTGTGGGGGTGGTATTACTTATAATTATAATGACCGGATTTGCCATTGACGCAGTAGTAACGGTATCTACTATTGTGAAGTTCAACCGCAGGTTAAAGGTAATGGATGATATTGCAGCAAAAATTAAAGTATTGTCCAACCAGATTGGTGAAAATATTTATGAAAATGTAGAAGAAGCACTGGAAAAATCTGCAGAATTTAAAGAAGAGCATGCAGAAAAGATAGAAAAACTCGAAAATCTGCGTCATAAATATGATGAACTTTTATCCAAAAAGAATGCAGTATCCAGCCGTCTGATGAAAGCATTCCCGGATATGAAATCAAAACATCATAACGAGATTTTGCAGAAATTAAAGAAAATCAATATAAGAAAGTAGGAAAATATGAAACCGAAAATAAAAACAGGGATAAGCGCAATCATGATAATAGGATGGATATTTGCAGGGCTGGGTTCTGTCTTTTTAATAATGGGAATCCTTTTTCTGACACAGTCCGGTAAAGAGGAAGCCTTTAAAATGTTAGGACTCATCTTTGGCGGAACCGGACTATTCTTTTTCCTGATTGGTGTCATTTTTTTGATATTGCATTACAATAATAAAAGCAGCTTAAAGAAAATTGTAGATAACGGCTATTACATTATGGCAGAAATTTCAAATATAGATATGAATTATAATGTAAACGTAAATGGCAGATGCCCTTATGTGATATATGCCAGATATCAGGATATAAATGGCTGCATCCATACATTTCACAGCCGCAACATTTTCTTTTATCCGGCGGGAATGATGAAAAATAATATGGTAAAAATTTATACAAGACCGGATAATTTTAAAAGATACTATATGGATATCGATGAGATTTTGCCGGAAGTACAGATGCATTAAAGGAGACAGAAATGATAAGAACAGTAAAAACAAGTGAAATAACAGAAAATATCAAAGAAATGTGCATTGAAGCAAATTATTATTTATCCAGGGATATGGATGCAGCAATGAAAAATGCGGCTGCAACGGAAGAATCTGAACTAGGACAGAAAATATTAAATCAGTTACAGGATAATCTTGAAATTGCAGATAAAGAGCAGATTCCGATTTGTCAGGATACCGGAATGGCAGTGGTATTTATTGAAGTTGGACAGGATGTTCATTTTGAAGGTGATGCTATAGAAGATGCCATTAATGAAGGAGTGCGTCAGGGATATGTGGAAGGATATCTTCGGAAATCCGTCGTAAAAGACCCACTGATTCGTGAAAATACCAAAGATAATACTCCGGCAGTTATACATTATTCCATTGTGCCAGGCGATAAAGTGAAAATGACTGTTGCACCAAAGGGATTCGGCAGTGAAAATATGAGCCGCGTCTTCATGTTGAAGCCTGCAGAAGGAATCGAAGGTGTTAAAAATGCCATCATGACTGCAGTAGCTGATGCAGGTCCAAATGCCTGCCCGCCAATGGTAGTAGGCGTTGGAATCGGAGGCACCTTTGAAAAATGTGCGATTCTTGCAAAAAAAGCATTAACCAGAAGCGTAGATTCTTACTCTGAAATACCTTATGTAAAAAATCTGGAAATAGAAATGTTAGATAAAATTAATAAGTTAGGCATCGGACCGGGCGGATTAGGCGGAACAACTACAGCCTTAAAGGTAAACATCAATACATACCCGACACATATCGCAGGACTTCCGGTGGCAGTGAACATCTGCTGTCATGTAAACAGACATGTGGTAAGGGAGATTTAAAATGAACACAATTGTAATAGAAGGAAAAGAATATCATTTTAAAATGGCACATCCGGAAAATACAGAAGAAATACTGTCTTTATACCAGAGTGCCATGGGAACAGAAGGCTGCACCTGGGATGAAACATATCCAAGCTGGGAGACCATTGCAAAAGATTTTGCAAATCAGGCATTATTTATAATAGAAGATAATGCCCATAAAATAGCCGGAGCAATTTCAATTGATGAAGATACGGAAGTAAATGCATTAACCTGCTGGTCGAAGCAGTTAGAGCCATCCGCGGAGCTGGCTCGTCTTGTCATAAGAGAGGCAGAACAGAATCATGGACTGGCACGCATTATGATTCAAAAGACCATGGAAGAATTAAAAAAAAGTGGCATGAAAGGTGTGCATTTTCTGGTAAGTAAGACAAATGAACGGGCAATGCGTTCCTATCAGAAATTGAATTTTACAAAATGTGGTGAATCGGATCTTTATGGAGAAAACTGGTGGTGCTACGAAAAGGCATTATAATAGATTTATTATAAAAGCTGGTAAATATCATTATTTATTATAGAAAGAACAGGTGATAGAATGGATAAATATATTACAACACCGATAACAGAAGAAAAGACAGCAGAGCTTCATGCAGGAGATTATGTATATATAACAGGAACGATTTATGTGGCAAGAGATGCAGCCCACAAGAGAATGATGGAAGTCTTAGAAAGAGGAGAAGAACTTCCGATAGACATTTTAGATTCCACAATCTATTATATGGGACCATCACCGGCAAGAGAGGGAAGACCAATCGGTTCCGCAGGTCCGACCACTGCAACCCGTATGGATAAGTATGCACCAACCCTATTGGATTTGGGTGAAAAGGCAATGATTGGAAAAGGAAAACGTTCCAAAGAAGTCATAGATGCCATCATCCGTAATAAAGCAGTATACTTTGCAGCAATCGGCGGGGCAGGCGCACTTCTTTCTAAATGTATTACCAAATCAGAAATTGTCTGTTATGAAGATTTGGGAGCGGAAGCCATCCGCAAGCTGGAAGTAAAAGACTTCCCGGTAATAGTTGTGATAGACAGAGATGGCAACAACCTCTATGAAACAGCAATAGAAAAATATAAGAAAATCCAGCTTTAAAATACTCTAAAAAAATAAGTGAAAAATAATTTGAATTTGTGATTGACAAAGTGAAATAGTTTTAGTATTATTATCTATGCGTCATGTACGCAGACAACATCATATTTATTTGGAAAGTTCAGATATGGAGAAATACTCAAGAGGCTGAAGAGGCGCCCCTGCTAAGGGTGTAGGTCGGGCAACCGGCGCGAGGGTTCAAATCCCTCTTTCTCCGTTACACGAAAAGAAAAGAGGGAAGTTTTCTCTCTTTTTTTGTTTTATAGGATTCCGATGTCAGAACATTCTGCTTTGGACAATGGCGCCTAACAAATACATGAGGAGAACGCTATGAAAAATTTTGTAAAAAAGTATGCGCTTGCCTTTGCAATCATAGTCACCGCTGTACTGGCTCTTGTGCTTCGACTGATAATGATTGTGGATATTCCGCGCGGCTGGAATGTGGATGAGGCGGGAATTGCCTATGATGCGTGGTGTATTGCAAAATATGGTGTGGACAGGTTCAGATATCCTTACCCGGTCATGTTTATGAACTATGGCGGCGGAGGTCAGAGCAGCCTGTACACCTACATGACGGCACTTCTCTTCAAGTTTTTTGATTTTTCACATTTTGTCGTGAGGATACCGGCGGTTATAATGTCAATGATGGTCATGTTTTCGGGAATTTGGTTCTTTAAAACAACCGGGGCGGACAAAAAGAAGATGGTTATATGGGCGCTGTTGTATGCTATCACACCTTATTTTATCATGTCTGCAAGGTTCGGCTTTGACTGTAACCTCATGCTGGGGACAGCCTCCATCTTTATATCGTGTCTTGCATACGCATTGAAGAAGGAAAAGCCTGTATACTTTTTCATAGCAGGTATAGCCTGCGGGTTGGTGCTGTACACCTACACTCTAAGCTATATAGTTATGATATTGTTCCTGATTATGATG
>ENA-OZAG01001111-OZAG01001111.1-human-gut-metagenome-genome-assembly--contig:-NODE-1111-length-11331-cov-7.270663_pt1 | contig 11331 bp, 9 predicted proteins | sample MGYA00243300_ERZ653497 | MGnify/ENA primary metagenome ERZ653497 (study PRJEB26926, sample SAMN06164955) | human gut metagenome | biome: ENVO:00009003; feature: ENVO:2100002; material: ENVO:00002003...
AGATCGCTCAGTGTCTCGTGGGCTCGGAGATGTGTATAAGAGACAGGGATACCGGTGAGACCGCAGAGCCGCAGCCGGACGCGGAGCTGAGCGAGATGGTGGATGCTATTTATAACGTCCAGCCGGTTGACCTGATGGGCATGGAGACGGTAGCCATCGACCTGACCGACGAGAGCTGGTACGGCTATCTGGCGGGGCTGACCGCGGACAATGTGGACAAGGTGGATGCCGCAGTAGTCAGCGAGCCGATGACCGGAAGCCAGGCGTACAGCCTGGTGCTGCTGCGCCTCAAGGACAAGGCCGATGCCCGCGAGATCGCCGATTCGATGGAGAAAAACATCAGTATGCGCAAGTGGGTCTGCGTGGAGGCAGATAAGGCCCGCGTGGTCAGCTTTGATGATAAGCTGCTGTATGTCATGGCAGACAGTGAGCTGGTCGATGCCGATCTGGTGGCGGATGCTGCCGCAAAGGCCTTTGGTGCGACATTTGATGTCGATGATTCCCTCGTCAATGAGGACGAGAGTGAGCTGCCCCCGGAGCTGCTGACCGCCCCGGCTGTGGCAGACTGAGCAATACAAAAAAACAAAGAGCCGTGCCCTTTGCGGGGCACGGCTCTTGTTGATTACAGGTGGGAATCAAGCCTTGGCGGCCTTGATCTCCTTGATCAGCTCGGGAACGACCTTGTACAGATCGCCGACGATGCCGTAGGTGGCAACATCGAAGATGGGGGCGTTCTCGTTCTTGTTGATGGCGATGATGTTCTCGGAATCCTGCATACCGGCAACGTGCTGGATGGCACCGGAGATGCCCAGTGCAACGTAGATACGGGGATGCACGGTCTTGCCGGTCTGACCGACCTGATGGTCGGCAGACAGCCAGCCCTCATCGGTGACGGCGCGGGAAGCACCGACAACACCGCCCAGAGCCTCAGCCAGCTCCTCGGCCAGCTTGATGCCCTTCTCGGGGTCGGCGGAGATGCCGCGGCCCACGGCGACGACAACGTCGGCACCGATCAGGTCAACGAGCTTCTCGGCGCTCTTCTTGATGTCGAGCACCTGAACATGGATGTCGTCCGCGGTCAGAGCGGGAGCGACGTTCTCGACGACGACCTTGTCAGCACCGGCCTGGTCGAACGCCTGCATCTGCATGACGCCGGGGCGGACGGTGGACATCTGCGGGCGGAAGCGCGGGCAGATGATGGTAGCCATCAGGTGGCCGCCGAAAGCGGGGCGGGTCATCTTCAGGTTGGTGTTCTCCTCAAACTTGGTGTTGTCCACATCAATGTTGGAGGTGGTGCGCAGGAAGTTCTTGTACTTCTCGACATCGACATCCAGATGGGTGCAGTCGGCGGTCAGACCGGTGTGCAGACGGGCTGCGCAGCGGGGGCCGAGGTCGCGGCCCAGGTTGGTCGCACCGATCAGCATGATCTCGGGCTTCTTGTCCATGATGAGGTCGCACAGCGCCTTGGCATAGCCATCGGTGGTGTAGTCCTTCAGCAGGGGGCTGTCGATATAGTAAACGCGGTCTGCGCCGTAGCCGCCGAGAGCCTTGAGGTAGTCCTCGTTGACCTCGCTGCCCATCACAACGCCGCACAGCTCAACGCCAAGGTCGTTGGCCAGCTTGCGGCCTTCACTCAGCAGCTGATAGCTGATGGCCTGTACCTGGCCTTCGCGCTGTTCGCAGAATACCCACACGCCCTTGAAGGCGGCGGTGTCCATTGCATTGAATTCAGCCATTGTTCGTTTCTCCTTCCTCAAATCAGGTGCTTGTCGTTCAGGATGCCGACCAGCTGGGCAGCGTCCTCGACCTTCATGCCGGCGCCCTTGACCGGAGGAGCAAAGGACTTGTAAACGTTCGTCGGGGAGCCCTTCAGGCCGATGGTGTCGGTCTCAATGAGGGGATCATCCTTCAGAGCATTGTAGTCGAACACTTCAACGGGCTTGTCATAGCACTCAAAAATGCCGGAAACGCTCATGTAACGCGGGGTGTTCAGCTCCTTGATGCAGGTCAGCAGGCAGGGGGTGTTCACCTTCAGCTCCATGTAGCCATCTTCAAGCTGACGCTTGACGATCAGGGAGTTGCCGTCCTTCTTGATATCGGTAACATAGGTGACCTGGGGCAGGTGCAGCTTTTCAGCAATCTGCGGGCCAACCTGTGCAGTGTCGCCGTCGATAGCCTGACGGCCGCAGAAAACAATATCCTCCGGGCCAACGCCGATCTTGTTAACGGCAGCTGCCAGGATCTGGGAAGTTGCAAAGGTATCGGAACCACCGAACTCACGGGCAGATACCAGCACGCCGCGGTCAGCACCGCGGGCGATCAGCTCACGAAGCATGCCTTCTGCCGGCGGCGGGCCCATGGTAACAACAACAACTTCGCAGCCGGTCTCATCTTTCAGCTGCAGGGCAGCCTCAACGGCGTTCAGGTCGTCGGGGTTGGTGATGGTTGCCATCGCAGCACGGTCCATGGTGCCGTCAGCTTTGACAGCAACCTTGCCCTGTGTATCGGGAACCTGTTTGACACAAACAATAGCTTTCATTGTACGTCTTGCCTCCTTACTTCAGCAGCGCGCCGGAGATGACCATCATCTGCACTTCGCTGGTGCCCTCGTAGATCTCGGTGATCTTGGCATCACGCATCATGCGCTCGATGGGGTAGTCACGGGTGTAGCCGTAACCACCGAACAGCTGCAGGCAACGGCGGGTCACATCGCTTGCGGTGCGGGCCGCGATCAGCTTAGCCTGTGCAGCCTCGACGCTGTAACGAACCTTTGCGCCATCCATAGCCTGCTGCTTCTTCAGAGCGGCAGCATAAACCAGATACTTAGCAGCCTCAACACGAGCCTTCATCTCAGCCAGCTCGAACTGGGTGTTCTGGAAAGCGGCGATGGCACGACCGAACTGCTTGCGCTCCTTGACGTAAGCAATGGTCTCCTCCAGAGCGCCCTCGGCAATGCCCAGAGCCTGAGAAGCGATTCCGATACGGCCACCGTCCAGCGTAGCCATAGCCAGCTGGAAGCCCTTGCCGCGCACGCCCAGCATACGATCCTTCGGGATGCGGCAATCCTCAAAGATCAGCTCACAGGTAGAAGAACCGCGGATACCCATCTTGTCCTCTGCCTTACCAACAGAGAAGCCCGGGTCGGTGCGCTCCACGATGAAGGCGGAGCAGAGCTTGGTGGGACGGCCGCGCTTATCCAGCACGTTATCGGTAACGGCAATGACGATGAACACATCAGCAAAGCCGGCGTTGGTGATGAAGATCTTGGAGCCGTTCAGCACCCAGTAATCGCCATCTTCCTTGGCAATGGTCTGCTGACCCTGTGCATCGGTACCAGCGCCCGGCTCGGTCAGGCCGAAAGCGCCCAGCCACTCGCCGCTGCACAGCTTGGGCAGGTACTTTGCCTTCTGCTCGGGGGTGCCGTTCTCATAAATGGGAGCAGCACACAGGCTGGTGTGAGCGGAGACGATGACACCGGTGGTGCCACAGACCTTGCTCAGCTCCTCCACTGCCATGACGTAGGACAGCACATCGCCGCCTGCACCGCCGACAGAGGTGGGGAAGTAAATGCCCATCATGCCCAGCTTGCCCATCTTCTCGACGGTCTCTTTGGGGAAGTACTCTTCGGCGTCAACTTTCTTAGCCAGGGGCTTGACTTCGTTTTCAGCAAACTCGCGGTACATCTTCTGCACCATCTGCTGCTGCTTGGACAGAGTAAAATCCATCGCTATATCCTCCTAACAGGTCTTTTTTCATTTACCGGAATAGCCCGGTGCAAACAAATTCCTCCCGACCGCTTTCCCCGCAGCCGGGAGAAATGTTTATCAGAATTTACAGCTGGTCAACAGGGGTCTTGGTGCGGTCTGCGTTGTAAACGTAGAAGCCCTTGCCGGTCTTGCAGCCCAGGTTGCCGCCGCGGACCATCTTACGGATCAGCGGGCAAGCACGATACTTGCTGTCGCCGGTCTCCTTGTACAGAACGTCCATGATGGCCAGGCAGATGTCCAGGCCGATGAAGTCGCCCAGCTCCAGGGGGCCCATGGGGTGGTTAGCACCCAGCTTCATAGCAGTGTCGATGCCAGCGATGTCGGAAACGCCTTCCATCTTGATGAAGGCAGCCTCGTTGATCATGGGGATCAGGATGCGGTTGACGACAAAGCCGGCAGCCTCGTTGACCTGAACAGGGCTCTTGCCGATGGCAACGGAGATCTCCTTGATCTTCTCAACGGTCTCGGCAGGGGTGTTGCAGCCTGCGATGACCTCGATCAGCTTCATGCGGTCTGCGGGGTTGAAGAAGTGCATACCGATCATGGGGCGGCTCAGGCCCTTGCCGATCTCAGTGATGGACAGGGAGGAAGTGTTGGAAGCAAAGATGCACTCGGGCTTGCAGATCTTATCCAGCTCGCCAAAGGTGGTCTGCTTGACTTTCATGTCCTCAAATGCAGCCTCAACGATCAGGTCGCAGTCCGCGCACAGGTCCTCTTTCAGGCCCGGGGTGATAGCGCCAACGATGGCGTCCACTTTCTCCTGGGTCATCTTGCCCTTAGCGATCAGCTTCTCGTAGCCCTTTTTGATCTTTGCCAGACCATTCTCGGCCCACTCCTGCTTGATGTCACACAGAGCAACGGTGTTGCCCTCAACCTGTGCAAATGCCTTTGCGATGCCCTGGCCCATAGTGCCAGCGCCGATAACACCGATCTTCATAGGAAATCTCTCCTTTAATATCAAAAATTATGTAATGGATTAGTTGTTGGTGAACACTGCCTTGGGCTTCGGTTTCTCACGGGACAGGAAGCAGGCCATGCCCTCCTGCTGGTCGTGGGTCTCGAAGCAATCGCCGAACAGCTTCTCCTCGACCTCAACAGCCTTCTCGATAGGCAGGCTGATGCCGTCGTTCATTGCCTTCTTGCAGTTACGCACAGCAATGGGAGCGTTCTTTGCAATCTTGCCGGCCAGCTTCAGGACGTTCTCCATCAGCTCAGCCTGCGGATACACGGCGTTGACCAGACCGATGCGGTAAGCCTCGTCAGCCTTGATGTTCAGCGCAGAGTAGACCAGCTGCTTTGCCATGCCCATGCCGACCAGACGAGCCAGACGCTGGGTGCCGCCGAAGCCCGGGGTGATGCCCAGACCGACTTCCGGCTGACCGAACACAGCGTTGTCAGAGCAGATGCGGATATCGCAGCTCATAGCCAGCTCGTTGCCGCCGCCCAGTGCAAAGCCGTTGACGGCTGCGATGACGGGGATGGGGAAATGCTCGATCATCAGGAACACATCATTGCCCAGCTTGCCGAAGGCCTCGCCTTCTGCCTTAGTCATGGTGCTCATAGAACCGATATCAGCACCAGCAACGAAGCTCTTGTCGCCTTCGCCGGTCAGAACGATGCAGCGGACAGTCTCCTGATCGACTGCCTCAAAAGCAGCCTTCAGGTCAGCCAGAACCTCGGGGTTCAGGGCGTTCAGTGCCTTGGGACGGTCGATGGTAATGATCTCAACAGCGCCCTGCACCTCGGTTTTTACAAATGCCATTGTGAAAACCTCCATTTCATACAGTTCAGTTTTTTCAAAACAGCCCCCGGAACGCAGGAGGGCTCTCCGGTTCCCTCCGGCGCTCCGGGTCTGTGGTTCAATCAGGATTCAGAGAAAGAGTGCTTAGTCCATCTCAACGATGGTAGCGCAGCCCATGCCGCCGCCGATGCACAGGGTAGCCAGACCCTTATGAGCACCACGGTGCTTCATAGCGTACAGCAGGGTGACCAGGATACGAGCGCCGGAAGCGCCGACCGGGTGACCCAAAGCGATTGCGCCGCCGTTGACGTTCAGCTTGTCCTTATCGAAGCCCAGAGCCTCGCCGACTGCGATGGACTGTGCTGCGAATGCCTCGTTGGCCTCGACCAGATCCATATCAGCAACGGTCATGCCGGTCTTGGCCATGACCTTCTTGGTAGCAGCGATGGGGCCCAGACCCATGACCTCGGGCTCAACGCCTGCCAGAGCACCGGCGACCCAGGTTGCCAGAGGCTTCACGCCCAGCTCCTTAGCCTTCTCCTCGCTCATGACGACCAGAGCAGCAGCGCCGTCGTTGATGGCGGAAGAGTTACCAGCGGTGACGATGCCGTCTTTGGTGAAGGCGGGCTTCAGCTTTGCCAGAACCTCGGGAGCGCTCAGACGGGGGCCCTCATCGGTATCGAACACGGTGTCGCCCTTCTTGCCCTTGATGACAACAGGAACGATCTCGTCCTTGAAGGCGCCGTCCTTGATGGCCTTGTCAGCCTTCAGCTGGCTGTTGTATGAGAACTCGTCCAGCATCTCGCGGGTGATGGGGCTGTAGCCGTACTTCTTCTGGTAGGTCTCGTTGGTGCAGACGTTCTCAGCGGTCATGCCCATGTGCTTGTTGAAGCCGCAGGCATCCCACAGAGCATCGTTGACCATGGTATCCACGATCTCGCTCTTGCCCATGGGAGCGCCCATGCGGTAGCCGTAGCGAGCCTTCTGCAGTGCGAAGGGAGCCATGTCCATGTTCTCCATGCCGCCTGCAACAACGATATCAGCATCGCCTGCCTCGATCATCTGAGCAGCCATGTTCACGCAGTTCAGACCGGAGCCGCAGACCACGTTGACGGTGACAGCAGGAGTCTCGACGGGCAGGCCAGCCTTCAGGGAAGCCTGACGAGCGACGTTCTGGCCCAGACCAGCCTGGATGACGCAGCCCATGTAAACATGATCGACCTGCTCGGGTTTCACGTTTGCACGGTTCAGGGCCTCCTTGATGACGATGGAGCCCAGCTCAACTGCGGGAACGTTGGCCAGGGTGCCGCCGAACTTGCCGATAGCGGTACGGCATGCAGATGCGATAACGATCTTTTTCATGTGAATAGCCTCCTGAATTGTGTATGTGTGTTACTTATTGGTTACCCATTTATCAAAACGCCCTGCGGCATTTTTGCGGTATCAGATTTTTCCCTCTCCCGGAGCTGTGCGTATTTTTCGCTGACGGCTTTTTCCACATTGGGTGTGACGAACTTGCTGATGTCACTGCCGTAGTACGCCGCTTCCTTTACGATGGTGGAGGAAAGATAACTCCATTTGATGCTGGTGGCAAGGAACATGGTCTCGATGCCGGGCATCAGTGCGTGGTTGGTCTGCGCAAGCTGAATCTCGTTTTCAAAGTCCGTTACCGCCCGCAGCCCCCGCACCATTACGGATGCGTGACGCTTTTTTGCGAACTCCACGGTCAGGCCGTCGAAACTTTCCACGGTCACGTTGGGGATGTTCTTGCAGCATTCCTGTAGCATAGCCACCCGCTCTTCCACTGTGAACAGCGGATGCTTGGCGCTGTTGATCAGCACCGCCACAATGAGGTGGTCGTTGATCTTTGCTGCGCGTTTGATGATATCAAGGTGTCCCTTGGTGACCGGATCGAACGACCCGGGATAAACTGCTGTTGCCATCGGTCAGTGTCCTCCTTGTGCGCTGTAATTACTAAGCGCGATGTGGTTCTGCCATGATAGCACTTTCCAGCCCTGGGTGCAACCTGAAACTGCTGCGGTGCGTTTTATCGTTAAATTTTAAACGAATCATCCCGCACTGCTCCGCAGTTGCTTCCCACGCTATTAGTAAAGCACATCGTCAAAATTTTATCAAGTCTTTTTCTCAACTTTTTTGTTTTTTTGCGTACCAAACAATCCCCACATAAAGCTAAGAAAACTGTTCATTATGCTATACTGACTGTTTTTTAGCCAAAACTATTGATTCTACACTTTGTTAATGTTATAACTAAGTTGAGCTGTTCTGCGCAGAGCGGAGTACACACTGCTGCCTTGTTTATAAGGTTACCATACAGATGTGGCAAAACGGTGTGCATTCCGCAAAACAGGCTTAAAACAGCTGCATAATTTGTCCGCACAGAATTGTTTACAATTCTTTTATGTATTTTAAGAGAGGATGGTTTATAATGGATTGCAAGGAACTGTACGCACAGAAGCTTATGACTGCTGCGCAGGCTGCCGCTCTGGTCAAAAGCGGCGACTGGGTGGATTACGGCTGGGCTGTGAACACCCCTGTGGCCGTGGACGCCGAGCTGGCAAAACGCCTGCCGGAGTTGGAAGGAGTCAACTTCCGGGGCGGCATCCTGATGTGGGTGCCGGAGATCTTCCAGATCGACGACCCTGCTGCCCACATGACCTGGAACAGCTGGCACATGGGCGGCATTGAGCGCAAGGCCATTGCGCAAGGTTTCTCCTTCTACTCCCCCATCCGCTACTCTGAGCTGCCCCGCTACTACCGCGAGAGCAGCGACCCCGTGGACGTGGCAGTATTTCAGGTGACCCCCATGGACGAGCATGGCTACTTCAACTTCGGTCCCAGCGCTTCGCATCTGGGTGCTGTGTGCGAAAAGGCCAAGAAGATCATCGTGGAGGTCAACACCAATATGCCGCGCTGCCTTGGCGGCATGGAGAACTGCGTACACGTTTCTCAGGTAAGCGGCATCGTGGAGGGCGCAAATCCCCCCATCGGCCAGATGGCAGCTGCCGGTGCCGCTACCGAGGTTGACCTGAAGGTAGCCAACCTCATTGTGCCGCAGATCCCCAACGGTGCCTGCCTGCAGCTGGGCATCGGCGGTATGCCCAATGCCATCGGCAGCCTGATCGCACAGAGCGACCTGAAGGATCTGGGCGTGCACACCGAAATGTATGTGGATGCCTTTGTGGATATTGCCAAGGCCGGCAAGATCAACGGCAGCCGCAAGCAGCTGGACAAGGGCCGTCAGGTCTACGCCTTTGGTGCCGGCACCCAGAAGATGTACGATTACCTGAACGATAACCCGGAGTGTATGTCTGCCCCGGTGGACTACACCAACGACATCCGCAGCATTTCCGCACTGGACAACTTTATTTCCATCAACAATGCCGTGGATATCGACCTGTTTGGTCAGGTGAATGCCGAGAGCGCCGGTGTGAAGCACATTTCCGGCGCAGGCGGTCAGCTGGACTTCGTGCTGGGCGCATACCTTTCCAAGGGTGGCAAGAGCTTTATCTGCCTGTCCTCCACCTTCTTTAATAAAAAGACCGGTCAGCTGGAAAGCCGCATCCGTCCCACGCTGGAGAATGGCAGCATCGTTACCGACACCCGCGCCAACGTGCACTATCTGTGCACCGAGTATGGCTGCGTGAACCTGAAGGGCTTGACCTCTTGGGAAAAGGCCGAGGCTCTGATCAGCGTGGCACACCCGGACTTCCGCGAGGAGCTGATCCGCGAGGCTGAAAAGCTGCACATCTGGCGCAGAAGCAACAAAATTTAATAAGCGCTGTGGGTATTCCCGCTGCCCGCAGCAGGAATGGAGTTTGTCATGATGGACAAAAAGCCGCACATCAAACCGTATCTCTATGGGATGCTCGCAGGGTTTGGTGCCATTGCACTGAGCATCATCTTCTTTTTCCTTATTTACCGCTTTGACGGCTTCGGCTCGGCCATCTCTACCCTGACCGGCATCTTGATGCCCTTTATCTACGGTGCCGTCATTGCCTATCTGCTCAAGCCGGTGTGCAACAGCATCGAAAACTTTCTGCGCCGGTTCATCCCGGAAAAGATGAACGGTCTGATCAACGCGCTGTCCGTGGCGCTTACCATCCTGTTCGGGCTTTTGCTGGTGTATGCGCTTGTCATGATGATCGTGCCGCAGCTGATCACCAGCGTGACTACCCTGTACTACACCGCGCAGGCCAACATTACAAAGTTCATGAACTGGGCAAACCATCTGGAGTTTATTGAAAAGAACGAACAGATCACGGAGCTGCTCAATTCAGCCTACGCTGCCCTGAATACCAATCTGGACACATGGAACACATGGCTTAAGAACACCCTGCTGCCCTCCATGCAGAACATTGTAAGCGGCGCAGCCATTGGTGTGCTGAACGTGGTGACGGTGGCCAAGAACCTGATCATCGGCATCATCGTGGCGGTGTATATGCTGGCCAGCCGCAAGCGGTTCGTCCAGCAGGGCAAGCTGGTGCTGCACAGCATCGTCCGCCCCCGCTGGGCGCAGCTGATTACTGAGGAAGTGAAGTACGCAGACCGGATGTTCGGCGGCTTCATCAACGGCAAGATCATGGACTCTGCCATCATCGGCGTGCTGTGCTATATCGGCTGCCTGATTTTCAAGTTCCCCAGTGCGCTGCTGGTATCGGTGATCATTGGTGTGACCAACGTGATCCCCTTCTTCGGCCCCTTCATCGGTGCCATTCCCGCCACGCTGCTCATCCTCATCCAGAGCCCCATCAAGGCGCTGTGGTTCGTGCTGTTCGTGCTGGTTTTGCAGCAGCTGGACGGCAACATCATCGGACCTAAAATTCTGGGCAACACCACCGGCCTTTCCAGCTTCTGGGTACTGTTCGCCATTCTGCTGTTTGGCGGTCTGTGGGGCTTTGTAGGCATGATCGTTGGCGTGCCGCTGTTTGCCGTTATCTACGATGTCATCAAAAAGCTGGTCATCCACGGCTTGCAGCGCAATCAGGAATTGACCCTGCTGAACAGCTATCACGACCAGTTCGGCGACCCCACAGACGATGCAGCCGCACAGCCCGCTGCACCGCAACCTGCTGAGAACCAGTAAACCTTCCCTGCCCCGCATCAGAGCACTTCCGATGCGGGGCATTTTTAACGTATTATAGGTCAAATTTGACGAGGTGATTTACATGAAAAAGAGCACGTCAAGGATTATCGGTTTGCTAATGTTGATTATAGCTGTTATATTTATAATGTTTGCATTGAACCATCCAGAAATGAGTTTTCCTTGGAACAATACCATTACTTGGTTACTGTATGGTTTATATTTCCTTGTAACAGTCGTGCTGCTTATTGCGCCTAAGATGAAGAAGTAAAAAATTCCAGTTTACACAGCAAAACCCCCGCCTTATGTTCCGGGCAGGAACACAGGGCGGGGGTCTTGTTATTGTTTTGAATCAGGTTTCAGTTCAGTCCTGCGGCTGAGAAGGCTTCCAGTCCTTATAGTTCTCATACCGGCTCTCGCGGATCTTGTGGTGAGACCAGATCTCATCAGCGGTGGGCTGCCAGTCGGCGGCGTAAGCCTTACACTTCTCGCACAGGTGCTCAACGCTTTCCGGAGACTGCAGGTCGGTGCTGTGGGCACCGGTCTCGTGCACCATCTTTTCCAGCAGCTCGGGGTTTTCCAGCATCGGGCAGGGACGCAGATGGTTCTTGTTGAAGGGCTGACCGTTGTGGTAAGCCATGAACAGCGGGCTGTGCAGAATTTCCAGAATAGACCTGTCTCTTATACACATCTGACGCTGCCGACGATCGCATAAGTGTAGA
>ENA-OZAG01001116-OZAG01001116.1-human-gut-metagenome-genome-assembly--contig:-NODE-1116-length-11286-cov-4.471196_pt1 | contig 11286 bp, 10 predicted proteins | sample MGYA00243300_ERZ653497 | MGnify/ENA primary metagenome ERZ653497 (study PRJEB26926, sample SAMN06164955) | human gut metagenome | biome: ENVO:00009003; feature: ENVO:2100002; material: ENVO:00002003...
ACGAGATCGCTCAGTGTCTCGTGGGCTCGGAGATGTGTATAAGAGACAGCAGCCCGACCAGCAAAAAGAACCGGGTCAAAAATCCGCCAATCTGTTTGTAAGTCACCAGCAGCGCCAGCGTGCCGTCCACGGCTTCGCCGTTTACGGTAAAGGTATCGTTCCACAGCACAGCGCCGTTGCTGCAGCCCACAGTCAACCGGCCGGAACCGGTATACTCCGGTTTCAGGGTCACGCGGTAGCGGCGGCCTGCGCTGCCGGTCACGGGGGTATCCAGCCCCATGCCGGTGTACTGCCCGGCCACAATGTTCGCCATATCGCCGGTGGAGCGGGCCAGCACCTCGCCGGTGTCGGCATCGGCAAGTTCCAGGTGCAGCTCACCGGTGGGTTGGCCGTTGCTGGTGCCAAACACAAAGGCCATGGCCAGCAGGTCATTGTCGGTATCAAAGGTCTGGGCAGCGCCGTTGGCTTCGTCCAGCTCGGCGCTGTACTGGCTGTAATCATCGCTGATGCGCTCCGACAGGCTCTTGTCATTGTTGGGGCGCACCGCGGCCAACCAAACCAGCACCACGGCCAGCAGGCAGGCAGCAGCGGCGCACAGGGCGGTGCCCAGCGGGCTTTTCAGAAAATCCTTTATTTTGCTCATACGGGCTCCTCCCGGTTTTGGTGGTTCAGCGTTCAGGGGGTGTCCAAAACAAACACCGGAATATTTAACGTTTCAGCCGCACCCATCAAATCTTTGCGCCAAAGGCTTTTTTAACGGCGGCAGGCAGGCGGCGCCGTCCCGCAGCAGGATCTCTTCCACCGTGCCGCGCACAGCGCCTTCGCCGCCTTTTTGGCGGCAGATGAAATCCGCCCGCCCCAACACAGGGCCGGCAGCATCGGCCGGGCAGGCCACAAAGCCGCACAGAGCCATGGCGGTCAAATCGTTCAGGTCATCGCCGCAATAGGCAACATCCTGCTTGGTCAGGCTGTGCTCAGCCATAAACCTGCTCAAAAAGGCGGCTTTGTCGTGTACGTTCTGGAACAGATAGTCAATGTGCAGGTCCTGGGCACGGCGGCGCACGGCTTCACATTCGCGCCCGGTGCAGATCATAACCTGCATCCCTGCCGCGCGGGCCAGCACGATCCCGGCCCCATCCTTGATGGCAAACTTTTTCAGCTCGTTGCCGGTGGAATCATAGTACACGCCGCCGTCTGTCATGGTGCCGTCTACATCCAGAACCAAAAGTCGAATCATGGGCAAACCTCGTTATTTTGCGTATTCGCTTGGGGTGATAAAGGTCACATCCAGCCCGCAGGCTTTGATGGCACCTGCCATGGCGGTGTTGAACGCAGCTCCGCGCCCGGTGTGGGCGTGCAGCAGGCTGTCGGCATAGGCGGGGGTACCGGGCTTGTAGCCATCGGCCCCGGCCAGCAGCACGGCCTTGGCACCGCACAGCCGTAGCAGCCGCAGCAGCATCAGTACACTGTTGCTGCCAAGGGATGCATTCTGCACATCCGGGGCCGCCAGCCGGTCATAATTGACCGCCAGCGCCCCCTGCGGCAGCGGCCGCAGGTTGGAGGTGAGCACAACAGGGCAGGGCAGGGCAGCAAGGTCCAGCTTTTCAAACCGCTTGCTGTTGGTAAAAAATGCGTAATCCGGCTGGCAGAATTCCGGGCAGAAATTGGCCGAAACAATGCAGTCCGCCTTGGCGGCAGCCACAGCGCTGCGCCCAGCTTCCTCCGCCAGGCTGGCACCGGGGGCCAGCACCAGCACGGTCTTGCCGCCAAACGCGGTGCGCAGGGTATCCAGCGCGGCGGTGTCGTCAATGGCGCGGTTCTGGTATTCGCGGTACAGGCGGTCGGCATAGTCTTTATCGTATGCGGTGGCCTTGCTGCGGTCAAAACCGGCCAGAATATGGTTGATGTCCCGGTTGGTCAAATCGCCTTTGTCCAGATAATGCTCGGCGTAATCACGGTGCAGGTTGTACCGTGCGCTCAGGAAGTAAGCCGGGGTGTAACCCCAGGCTGTCTCGCCTTTCAGCGGGGCGATATGGTCCTGGATGGCGTCCATCATCTCGTCAATGTCATAATGGCAGCCAAGGGTCTCGTTCATATAGTCGGCAATCAGCTCAATGGGCAGGTTGCCGGGAATGCGCCCCATGCCCATCAGGCTGCCGTCCACAGTGGTATCGCGGCCCAGGTGCTTGTCCAGAAATTCTTGCGCCAGGCAGAAAGAGAGCGCCATGTTCTCATGCAGGTGCAGCCCCACGCGGATATCCGGGGCCAGGTTGTGGTCCACCAGGCTGACGATGCGCTCTAAGTCACGCCGCCGCATGCTGCCGAAGGTATCCACAATGGAGAACTGGTACGGGTGAATCTCGTTTACCTGGTCTAAAATCCACAGCAAGTCTTTGTCGGCATAGCCCATAATGTTGATGGGGTTGATGGACAGCTTGTACCCGCGGGCCTTGACTTCGCGGGCAAAATCCATGCCTTCGCGGATATCGTAATCGTGGGCGGTAATGCGCAGCATCTCAATGCCGTGCCCCTCATAAGGGGACAGCTTGGCAATATCATAATTGGAGCGCATGGCCATGCCGCTGTACATGGTGCTGCCGGTGTGGGCAGGCAGCAGTCTGTTCAGCTCTTCAATGGTGTTGCAGACGGTCACATCGGGGTTGTAGCCATCCACATTGCGCAGAAAGCCCACTTCCACAATGTCAGTCCCGGCATGGGTCAGCGAGGCGATAATATCTTTGGCTGCAGCAAAGCCCCAGTTCCAGCTGTTCACATAGCCGCCGTCACGCAGGGTGCAGTCCAACAGTTTAATATCGGGCATTTATTCTTTTCCTTTCAGGATTTCGCTCACAAGGGCAAGGTCCTTGGGGGTGTCAACGCTCACAGTCTTGTACGGGCTGACGATGGCGTGTACCTTGTGGCCGTTTTCCACAAAGCGCATCATATCGTTCTCTTCGGCTTTTTCCAGAATGGACTTCGGTGTTTCGTGGTAGAACGCCAGCGCCCGGCGGGAGTACAGCTGGATGCCGGTCACCTTCTCGTATTCAAAATCCAGCGTGCCTTTGGGGTAGGGAATGGGGCTGCGGGAGATCATCAAAATTTCCCGTGCGGCGTTGGTCACGACCTTCTGGTTGGAAAAGTCGATCACATCCGCGGGGTGCTCCATCCGGTTGGTCAGCACGGCGACATAATACGGGTCCTCCGGCAGGGTATCCGGCAGAATCAAATCAAACGCCTTTACGTTGATCAGCGGCTCGTCACCCATGATCTGCAGATACAGGTCGGCTTCTACTTTGGTGGAAACCTCCCAGATGCGCCCGGTGGGGGTGTCATGGTCGGGGCTGGTCATGCAGTATTCCATGCCGTAAGTGCGGCAGGCTTCGGCAATGCGCTCATCATCGGTGGCGATAAACACATCATCGAGCTTTTTGCACTTTTTGGCTTCCTGGTACACCCACCAGATCATGGGCTTGCCCAAAATATCCGCCAGCGGCTTGCCCGGCATCCGCGTGCTGGCATAACGGGCGGGAATAACGCCGATAAGTTTCATAGTAAGCAACCTCCTAAAAGAAGCATTGGCTCCCCTTTGAGGGGAGCTGTCCGCGCAGCGGACTGAGGGGTGGTTCCCGAAGAGATAACTATAAATCGCTACAAATAATGCTATTTGGGTATCCGCATCAGGATTGTGCGCTCAATTTCGGTTGCAACGCCTTCTAAATTGAGCAGAACATCCCGGTTGGAAAACCGCAGGACAGAAATACCAAACGCCTGTAAGTAAGCGGTCCGGGCGGCATCTTGCTGCTGCCCCTGTGGTTCGTAATGCTGCGAACCATCAATTTCAACCGCTAATTGGGTAGAAGCACAATAAAAGTCAAGGATATAGGGCCCAACGCTCTTTTGACGCGTGAATTTGTAAGGGCAGGGGCGCAGATATTCATACCATAATTTGCGCTCCGCATCGGTCATATTTTTGCGCAGAGAACGAACATAGGCAAGATTGTTGGAATTATGCGGCAGGCGCATAGAATGGTACGTCCCCTTCCGGCTTATCATTTAGGCGGCAGTAAGGGAGCCACCCCTCCGACCGCGCTTGCGCTCGGCCACCTCCCCTCAAAGGGGAGGCATTACCCCTGCACCAACTTTTCTGCCTCTTCCAGCCCCACAAACACCTTTTCTTCCGCGGCGGTAAAGCCGCGCAGGACCCAGCTTTGCACGGTGACGGCGCGCTGGAATTTGAAGGGCAGGCAGAAATTGAGAACCTCGCTTGGCATGGTGCGGGGCAGGATAACAGCAGTAGGAAACAGCTTGGAATAATCCGTGGTATCCCGCGGGTGGGTTTTGATAAACAGCGGTTCTGTGCAGTATTTCTTGGCAACAGCCGCAAACATGGCGTCCTGGGTGGGCTGATCCATCAGGCCGTCCAGCACAAAGCTGCGGGGCAAAAGCAGGCAGGCACCCTGCACATGCTCCGGCAGGGGAACGGCCAAAAACACCCGGCGGATGATGGCTTTTTCTTCCTCCATCAGGCTTTCCAGTAGCTGCGCTTTGGATACCGTTACCAGCTTGTCTACGCCAAAAATGCTGCACCGCGCGGCGTCTTCGCTTTCCACCGTGCGGCAGCAGGGGCTGTCGCCCCAGTAGCGGTAGGGGCCGCGGGGGTTGGTGCGCTGCTCGTCCAGCAGGTGCTGGTCAGGGTCCAACGTGCCGCCAAAGGTATCTTCGCACAGGGTATAAACCCGGCGCTCCCGCTGCAGGTAGCGCCCTAAAGCGCTCCAGTCATTGCTGATGTACACATGCCCCTTGGGCAGCGTAAAATACGGCTTGCGGAACGGGTGGCGCAGGCGGTAAAAGTCGCTTTCGCTGTTCTGTGCGTCCAGCTTTTCCTCGTCCACGATCAAAACAGCGTCCCACAGATCCGGCGCGGCGTCCAGCAATTTAGCGCGCAGGGTTTCGGCTTCCGGCACACAGGTGCTCAGCACAAGGGTGGACTTGCCGGGGCGGCTGCGCAGCGCGCGCACCAGCGCGATTAACACATGATACAGCGTGTGGCAGATGAAAATATCACCCATCGTATCCATTCTCCAACACTTTGACCGGCGGGAAGTGGATGCGGCCCCAGCCCGGTGCCCATTCCGGCATGGTCAAATCGCCGGAGGTTACCTCAAACGCAAACTCGGTCACTGGCTTGTCCAGGCAGACAGCCTGGGTCAGCACGCCGTCAAACACATCCACATAGAAGAAATACTGGCCTTCGCCCAGCAGGCTGGGGTCAAACTCAAACTCGGTGGTATACAGCTTGCCGGGCACGGCAGCGCCCAGGTTGACCGGGTGGGTAATGCCCACGGGGGTCGAATCCCGGAAATGCAGGTTCAGCTTTAAGTGTACCCCGGTAAACGGCTCCGAAACACGCCAGGTAATGCGCACCCGAATTTTTTCGGTGTCCGCAAACACACTGGATTCCTTGCCCACAAAGTCCAGCGTTTCCAGCCGCATCCGCTTGCCTGCGCTGGCGTTCATGCGGGAAACATCCAGCAGGTCATAGTGGACCACGTTCACATCGGTGGTTTCCATATACACGGCAATGGCCTGTTCTACATCGCCGTCAAAGATCACGCGGCCCTGGTCCAGCACCACGCAGCGGGTGCACAGTTGGCGGATGGTGCTCATGTTGTGGCTGACGTACAGGACGGGGGGGCCCTCCTGCCCGGCAACATCGCTCATTTTGCCCAGGCATTTCTGCTGGAACTTCATATCGCCCACGGCCAGCACTTCGTCCATTACCATGATCTCGCTGTCCAGGTGGGCGGCAACGGAAAACGCCAGCTTGACGAACATGCCGCTGGAATACCGCTTGACGGGGGTATCAATAAAATCTCCGCACTCCGAAAATTCAATGATCTGGTCGATCTTGGAATCGACCTCGGCGCGGGTCATGCCCAAAATGGCGCCGTTCATGTAGATGTTCTCGCGGCCGGTCATCTCGTTGTTAAAGCCGGTGCCCACTTCCAGCATGGAAGCCACCCGCCCGCGCAGCCGGATCTCGCCCTCGGTGGGGGCGGTAATGCGGGACAAAATTTTGAGCAGGGTGGATTTGCCTGCGCCGTTGCGGCCGATAATGCCCAGCGCTTCGCCTTTGTACACGGTCAGGTCCACACCGTTCAGCGCCATAAAGGTTTTGCCAAACAGGCGGGCGTCCGTGCCAATCACGGTGTTGGGGTCCTCTTTGCCGCGCACACGGGCCCACCAGCTTTGCAGGTCATGCGTCAAAGTGCCGCCGCCAATCTGGCCCAGTTTGTATTGCTTTTTCAAGCCCGATACCTGAATGACGGGTACGCGCTGGTTTTGTGCATGTGTCTGGTTTTCCATCTGCGCCCCTCCTTACACGGTATCCATAAAGGTTTTTTCAATGCGGCTGAACAGCACCACGCCCAGCACAAGGGCGGCTGCGGTAACAATCAGGCTGTAGATCAGGCTGCCCACTTCCACAGTGCCGGTGCCAAGGGTGCCCATGCGGAACACCTCGATCGGTGCAGTCATCGGGTTCAAGCGCATCAGCATCTGCAGCCGGGGGGATTCCTCCAGGCTGGAAAGGGGATAGACCACAGGAGAAATGTACATCCACAGCTGCACGCCAAAGCTCACAGCAATGGCAAGGTCACGGTACTTGGTGGTCAGGGCGGAAACGATAATGCCCACGCCCAGGCCAAGCAGCATGACTTCCAGCACCACCAGCGGCACGGCAAACGCCCAGGCCGTCAGGTGTACACCGGACCCGGTCACGGCAAAGTAGACCCAGAACAGAATGTACATGACAAACTGGATAAAGAAGTTGATCAGGCTGGTCAATACCTGGCTGATGGGGGTGGTAAGCCGTGGGAAATACACCTTGCCGAACACCTGGCTGTTGGCCACAAAGGTGTTGGCCGTGCCGTTGATGCAGGAGGCAAAAAAGGTCCACACCGTATTGCCGGCCATGTAGAACAAAAAGCTCGGCGTACCGTCCGTAGAAAGCCCGGCAATGCCGCCGAACACCACGTTGAACAGCACTGTGGTGATAAGCGGGTTCAGGATGATCCACAGCGGCCCCAGGATGGTCTGCTTGTACATGACGGTAAAGTTGCGCTTGACGAACATGACAATCAGGTCACGGTAGCGCCACAGCTCTTCCAGGTCCACATCAAACCAGCCGGTGCGCGGCCGAATGATGGTGGTCCATTGCGTGTTATCCCCGGCAGGGGTCTGGTTGCGTTGCTCTGCCATAAAAAGCCCTTTCAAAAATAGATATTTCAGGGGAATCCCCGATACATACTTATAGACAATTCATTGTACCATAATCCGCGGTAAAAAACAATGTTTGCACTGTGGCAGAAAGCGCTGCCAAAACAAAAACCGCCCTGCAGGCCCGGAACAGGGGATGCAGAACGGTTCAAAAAGTTTATTTTGCGGTCAGCCTGCGCCAGCCGGTGCGCAGCAATGTCCAGCAGCCAAGCAGCAGCAGGGAAAGCAGGATGTCCCACCCAATGCGGCAGGGCAGCGTGAACAGAAGGCGGTCTTTTTGCCAGATGGCACTGGTAAACACATCCATATGGTGCACAAAGAACAGCCACAGGCTGTGCCGCCCCAAAAAGCTGAGCGCCGGCCGCAAAGCGTTATTGGCGTTCAGTTCACGGCACAGATGGCAGAAGATCCAGATGCCGCATACACTGATGGAAGCGCACAAAATGTAATTGGAGTATGTGCGGGAAGCAAGTTCAATATAAATGCCCTGCTGGCAGCACCATGCCCAGGGAATCAGCATGGCAAGGAAAAGCGGGATCCGGTAACGATCCAACAGTGCCCGATGCTGGCGGAACAGCTGCCCCAATGTGAGGTACATGACAACGACCATTGCAACATCCAGACATTGGGGAAGATACTGTACCTGCCCGATGTATGCCCCGAACAGCATGACAATGAAACTGACGGCAAAATCCCCTTTGGGGAACAAAAGCCCCAGCAGCTCCCAGATCAGCTTGCCCCAGAACAGTGCAAACAAAAACCATGGCATGCCGCAGCTGGGAATGCCGTCGGCAGGGTTACCGCTGGCCCAGAACAGGGTGATGGCATTGTAGCGGGCAATATCCCACAGGTTGGTCAGGCTTCTGTCATCAGAAAGGAAAAAGTTCAGCAAAACGTTGAACACCTGCACCACACCCAGCACGGGAACGATCAGTGCAACAAAGTCCTTCCTGACCCGGCGGGCAAAAACCTGCCAGGTATCCGGGCGGCGGGCCGTATAGCCGGTCAGAAAGAAAAAGGCCGGCATGTGGAACGAAAAAATGAAATTGCGCATCAGGTTGCCGTAGGGCAGGGTGTGCCCCACAATCACCAGAATCATGCACAGACCTTTGGCGGTATCAATCCAGTCAATGCGCTGACGCACGGCAGGGTGCGGAGCGGCGGATTGTTGAACAGCAGTCATACGGCGGTCTCCTTCGGTCTTGGACATCACTGCTGCTTGGGCGGGTTCTTTTTCTGTTTGTCATTGCAGTGTTCCTGGCAGCTGGCGCAGTTGCCGGTGCAGCCGCCGTGCCAGCCCTTTTCGCTGTTGGCAATAAAACCGATGGCAACGCCGAGCAGAACAAAAATAATAACCAGAACAAGGATACTTTGAAGTGACATGGAAAAAACCTCCCTATGGGTTAAGCGAAAACAAAGTGCCAGGTGAATACGCTGCCCTTATGCCAACCCCAGCAAAACCCCTACACAGTGCACGGTAAACGCCACAACCCAGGCAATGCCGCACTGCATCAGTACCACACCCAGTGCAGCCCGGCCACCGCCCAGTTCCCGCTTGACAGCGGCAATGGCTGCAACACAGGGGGTATACAACAGCGTAAAGATCAGGAAAACCAGCGCAGTAAACGGGGTGAACAGCATGTTCAGCGCGCCGGTATCGCCGCCCAGCAGGACGGTCAGGGTGGAAACAACGCTTTCCTTGGCGGTAAAGCCGGTGATCAACGCAGTGGAAATGCGCCAGTCGCCAAAGCCAAGGGGCTTGAAGATGGGGGTGATCAGGCTGCCAACCAAAGCCAGAAGGCTGGAATCCGGGGTGGCAGCAACATTCAGGCGGGTGTCGAACGTCTGCAGGAACCAGATCACGACGGTTGCAACAAAGATAATTGTAAAGGCACGCTGAATAAAATCACGGGCCTTTTCCCAAATCAGCTGGCCGACGCTTTTGGGCGAAGGCAGGCGGTAGTTGGGCAGCTCCATCACAAAGGGTACCGGTTCACCGCGGAAACAGGTCTGCTTGAGGATCAGCGAATACAGTATACCACACAAAATGCCGAAAAGATAGAGGAAAATCATGACCGGTGCACGCCATACCCGCGGGAAAAACGCGGCGGTGAACAGCGCATAAATGGGCAGCTTGGCGGAACAGCTCATGAACGGGGTCAGCAAAATCGTCATGCGGCGGTCACGCTCACTGGAAAGGGTGCGGGTTGCCATAATGGCGGGAACTGAGCAACCGAAGCCCACCAGCATAGGCACAAAGCTGCGGCCCGAAAGCCCAATGCGGCGCAGCAGTTTGTCCATAACAAAGGCCACGCGGGCCATATAACCGGTATCTTCCAGGATGGACAAAAAGAAGAACAGGATAACGATCGTGGGCAAAAAGCTCAGCACGCTGCCCACACCGGCAAAAATGCCGTCGATCACAAGGCTGTGCACCACCGGGTTGATCTGATACGCCGTCAGGGCGCAGTCCACAACGCCGGTAAACCAGTCGATGCCAAGGGTCATCCAGTCCGAAAGGGTGGAGCCCACTACGCCAAAGGTCAGCCAGAAAACAAGCGCCATAATGCCCGCAAAACAGGGCAAGGCAGTGTATTTGCCGGTCAGGATCTTATCAATGGCAACGCTGCGCTTATGCTCCAGGCTTTCGCCCGGCTTTACCACCGTGGCGGAGCATAGCTTTTCAATAAAGGTAAAGCGCATGTCCGCAAGGGCGGCTTCGCGGTCCAGCCCGGTCACGGTTTCCATTTCAGCAATGGCGTGGCCCAGTATATCTGTTTCGTTGGGGTTCAGCTGCAGGGCTTTTTCAATCAGGGTATCCCCCTCCACCAGCTTGGTGGCGGCAAAGCGCAGCGGCAGCCCGGCGGCAGCGGCATGGTCCTCAATCAAATGTGCGACAGAATGGATGCAGCGATGCACCGCGCCCCTGGGGTCTGCTGGGTCACTGCCTGCCGTGCAGAAGTCGATGCGGCCCGGCAGCTCCCGGTAGCGCGCCACATGGATGGCATGTTCGATCAGCTCGTCAATGCCCTCATTTTTGGCGGCAGAAATGGGAACAACCGGAATGCCCAGCATTTCTTCCAGCTGGTTTACCATGATGGTGCCGCCGTTGGCGCGGACCTCATCCATCATGTTCAGCGCCAGAACCAGCGGAATGTTCAGCTCCATGAGCTGCATCGTTAAGTACAGATTGCGCTCGATATTGGACGCATCCACAATGTTGATGATGCCGTCCGGGTGCGTGTTGAGCAGAAAATCGCGGGTGACGATCTCCTCACTGGAATAGGGGGACAGGCTGTAGATGCCCGGCAGGTCGGTGACGGTAGCCTCGGCATGGCCGCGGATGACGCCGTCCTTGCGGTCCACCGTCACACCCGGGAAGTTGCCGACGTGCTGGTTGGAGCCGGTCAGCTGGTTAAAAAGCGTCGTCTTGCCGCAGTTCTGGTTGCCGGCCAGCGCGAACCGGAGCGGCTGGCCTTTGGGAATTTCGGCCCCGCTCTTGCGGTCATGGTAGCTGGGGGCCTTGCGCAGCTCGCCCACGCCGGGGTGGGGCACCGCGGTGTGGCGCTCCTCACTGCGGGCGGCGCGGTCCGTCTCGTGGACGTTCTCCACTTCGATTTTCGCCGCGTCGTCCAGCCGCAGCGTCAGCTCATAGCCGCGCAGCTCGACCTCGATGGGGTCGCCCATCGGCGCGACCTTGCGCAGGGTGACCTCGGTGCCGGGGGTCAGGCCCATGTCCAGCAGGTGGTGGCGCAGCTCGCCCTGACCGCCGATGGTACGCAGTACAGCATCCTGCCCGATTTTCAAATCCGCCAGTGTCATATCTACAATCCTCTTTCACTTTGAAAGTTTGACTTGTCTAACTTTTTGCAGCTATAGTGTACCACAACATCGGTGGAGATGCAAGGGCGTATTGCCCGCCCGCGGCGGTTGTGGTATACTTTTTTGCTAAAAGGAGAGGATGGTTACTGTCTCTTATACACATCTCCGAGCCCACGAGACACTGAG
>ENA-OZAG01001155-OZAG01001155.1-human-gut-metagenome-genome-assembly--contig:-NODE-1155-length-10920-cov-5.125357_pt1 | contig 10920 bp, 8 predicted proteins | sample MGYA00243300_ERZ653497 | MGnify/ENA primary metagenome ERZ653497 (study PRJEB26926, sample SAMN06164955) | human gut metagenome | biome: ENVO:00009003; feature: ENVO:2100002; material: ENVO:00002003...
AGGATTTTCGGCAGCAAAAAGCCGGGAATCCTTCTTTTTTTAATGCAGAATTGTGCCGCTCCGCCTTTTGGCGGAATTTTCTGCATTTTTTGGTACAAAACGTATAAAGATTGTGAAATAAATAATTATCAATTGAATCATCTTACAAAACATGGTAAAATATGGCTATCAATCGGCGGACAAAGCGGAAAAAAGAAAGGGGATTTTAAAACAATGGGTTACAAATCAGACATTGAAATTGCACAGGAATGTACCATGCAGCCGATCACAGCGATCGCAGAAAAAGCAGGTATTGATGACAAATATCTGGAGCAGTACGGAAAGTACAAAGCAAAAATTGATTACAACCTGTTAAAAGACACCAATGCGGAGGATGGAAAACTGATCCTCGTTACAGCCATCAACCCGACACCGGCAGGAGAAGGAAAAACAACAACTTCTGTAGGTCTGGTAGACGGACTTTCTAGAATCGGTAAAAAAGCAATGGTTGCACTTCGCGAGCCATCTCTTGGACCGGTCTTCGGTGTAAAAGGCGGAGCAGCAGGCGGCGGATACGCACAGGTTGTTCCAATGGAAGATATCAACCTTCACTTCACCGGTGACTTCCATGCAATCGGTGCAGCAAACAACCTGCTGGCAGCTATGATCGACAACCACATTTTCCAGGGAAACGCTCTGAATATCGATCCGAGAAAGATCACCTGGAAACGATGCGTAGATATGAATGACCGTCAGCTTCGAAGCGTTGTAGACGGCCTTGGCGGAAGAACAAACGGAATGCCGAGAGAAGACGGCTATGACATCACCGTAGCATCTGAGGTTATGGCAGTTCTGTGTCTGGCAAGCGACATCACAGATCTGAAAGAAAGACTTTCCAAGATCATCATCGGATATACCTACGGAAAAGTATCCGAGCAGAAACCGGTAACCGCAGGTGACCTGCACGCAGAAGGCGCTATGGCAGCACTCTTAAAAGATGCCCTGAAACCAAACCTGGTACAGACTCTGGAAGGAACTCCGGCTATCGTTCACGGCGGACCATTCGCAAACATCGCACACGGCTGCAACTCTGTAACAGCAACCAAAATGTGCCTGAAATTAGCAGATTACACTATCACAGAGGCAGGCTTCGGTGCTGACCTTGGTGCTGAGAAATTCCTCGACATCAAATGCCGTATGGCAGGCCTGAAACCGAATGCAGTTGTAGTCGTAGCAACTGTTCGTGCCCTGAAATACAACGGCGGCGTTCCGAAAGCAGAACTGAACGGCGAGAACCTGGAAGCTCTGGAGAAAGGTATGCCGAACCTTCTGAAACACGTAAGCAACATCACAAACGTATACAAACTGCCATGTGTCGTTGCCATCAACGCATTCCCGACCGATACCGAAGCAGAGCTGAAGCTGGTTGAGGAGAAATGCAAAGAGCTCGGTGTCAACGTTGTTCTGTCCGAGGTATGGGCAAAAGGCGGCGAGGGCGGCGTAGCCCTGGCAGAAGAAGTTGTCCGTCTTTGCGAGCAGCCGAACGATTTCACCTATGCATACGATCTGGAAGGCTCCATCGAAGAGAAACTGAACGCCATCGTTCAGAAGATCTACGGCGGAAGCAGAGTTGTCCTGACCGCAAATGCACAGAAACAGGCAAAACAGTTAGAGGCTCTCGGATTTGGCAACTGCCCGATCTGTATGGCAAAAACCCAGTACAGCCTGACCGATGATCAGACCAAACTCGGCGCACCGACCGGATTCGAAGTTACCGTACGTAACCTGAAAATCTCCGCTGGTGCAGGCTTCATCGTAGCCCTGACCGGTGACATCATGACCATGCCAGGTCTGCCGAAAGTTCCGGCAGCAGAGCGTATCGATGTAGACGCTACTGGAAAGATTACAGGATTGTTCTAATAACACAGGATATTGTCTTGAAAAGACAGAATAAAGCGTGAAATAAAACACAGAAAAAAAGAGACATTCCTTCGTGAATGTCTCTTTTTTTACGTTTTTATTGCAAAATATTACAAAAGATAATATAATTTCTAATGATAACATGGAGAGAAAAGCAGATATAATATAGTAAGGGAGTTACTTGCCAATGACATCGAAGAAAAAATTGAGAAGTCTTCTGGGCGGTACACTTTTTATGGTGCTGATGCTCAGCGTACATCCGACGACTGTTTCCGCGAGTGCTGTGGGGAGCAGCACGGTGATGGACCAGTCTGTGGAGACAGAGGATCAGCAGAGCGGGATACAGAGTGAAACGCAGACACAGGCTTCACAGGACAGCGGTGCTGCTGTGCGGGCCAGTCAGAATGGCTGGGTTAAGGCAGGCGACAGCGGCTGGTATTTTTATGAGAACGGACAGCTGAAAACAGGATGGCTTTACCGGAATGGAAACTGGTACTGGCTGGATCCGGACCGGAACGGCCGCATGGCAGAAAACAGCTGGTTCACATACGATAATAATTTTTATTATGCCAAGGGAGACGGAGCAATCTATAAAAATGGTTTTCAGGAAGTAGATGGAAACCTTTATTATTTCCAGAGCTGGGGCGGCATTCAGAGAAATGTGTATCTCAGCATCAGTGGAAAAATGTACTATGTACAGGAAAATGGTATCGTTGCCCGTGGAATAGTCAGAACAATGAATGGACATGGTGATCTCTGCGCATTTGATGATACTACGGGAGCGCAGATCACACAAAAAGGCTGGCTGAAAAAAGGCACATCATATTATTGGGTAAGAGAAGACGGCGTCCTGCAGACCGGCTGGCTGCTGTACGATGATAACTGGTACTGGTTTGATGATAATGGTGTCATGATGGCATCCGGCTGGAAAGAAATCAACAACAATCTGTATTACTTCCAGAGCTGGGGCGGCATTTATAAAAACGGTTTCCAGAGCATCGGAGGAAACGAGTATTATTTCCGGAGCTGGGGTGGTGTATATCGAAACACCTTCTTTACCGTAAAAGGGAAAACCTACATAGCGCAGAATGACGGATCGATCTATCATGCCAGCCAGACCGGCTGGGTTCAGCTGGGAGATCAGACTTACTGGATCAATCAGGATGGTTCTGTTCAGACCGGCTGGCTGAAGCTGGAAGGCAAATGGTACTGGCTGAAAGCGGACGGCACACGTGCTGCATCTGAATGGATCACGTATGACAACAACCGATACTATTTTGACGGTGACGGTGTGATGTACACCGGAATGAAAGAGGTTGACGGAACAAGATATTATTTCCACAGCTGGGGCGGCGTTTACCATAACGAATCTTTTACCTGGCAGGGAAAGAAATACTGGGCAAAGGATGACGGAACCTTCTATACAGGTGTCTGCGATATCAATGGAAAGAAATACTATTTTCTGGAAGACGGCGAGCAGATTACAAAAGAGGGCTGGTATCTGACCAACGGAACGTATTACTGGATCAACAAGGATACGTCGCTTCAGACCGGCTGGGTGAAATATGACAACAACTGGTACTGGATGAAAGAAGACGGTACGATGGCATCGTCTGAATGGATCACCTACGACAAAAACCGCTACTATTTCCGAAGCTGGGGCGGCATGTACACCGGAATTCATACCATCGGCGGAACAAAATACGCATTCCAGAGCTGGGGCGGTCTGTACCATGATCAGACATTTACCATCGGCGGTAAAACATACTATGCCAATTCAGATGGAACATTTGCCACCGGCTGGGTGCAGAACGGCGGAAAAACGTATTATTTCGATGAGGACGGCACAAGCCATACGGGCTGGCTGCTTCTGGACGGAACGTATTACTGGATCAACGCCAATGGAACCAGAAGAGATGACGAGCTGTTTCAGTACGACGGAAACTATTATTATGTAGACAAAAACGGCGTTATGGCGACAAGCGGCTGGGTATACTGGGATTATAACTATTATTATCCGAGAAGCTGGGGCGGCATGTACAAGAATGCGTTTATTACCTATGATAATAACCTCTATTACCTTGGATCTGACTCGAAAATGGCAATCGGCTGGCAGTCGATTGGCGGAAATACATACTATTTCCGAAACTGGGGCGGCATGATAACCGGAAAACAGGTGATCGACGGAAAAACGTATGTGTTCGATGAGGACGGCAAGCTGGTACAGAGTCCGGACGGATTTGAACCGTCCGCGCAGATCGGTGTCCGCACCGTACGGAACTTTCTGAAAAATGCACTGCTTCCGCTTGGAAATACCCTGTATATCTGGGGAGGCGGCCACACAGACGCAGAGGCAGAGAGTTACGGCGTCAATGCGCAGTGGAAACAATTCTTCAATACACAGAATTCCACCTACAACTATTCCGATCATCTGTATGAGTACGGAAAAGGTCTTGACTGTTCCGGCTATGTCGGATGGACCGCACATCAGGTGACGAAAGAGTATGCAACGACAACCTCCACTGGAATGCCGGCCTACTTTGCAAGAAAAGGCTGGGGAACCTGCGTGACAGGCGATACGTCCCAGAAATTTACGCCGGGTGATGTGGTCAGCAAGAGCGGTCATGTCTGGATTGTCATTGGCCAGTGCTCGGACGGCAGCGTGGTTGTCATTCATGCGACACCGCCGTATATTCAGCTTGGCGGAACCGTTTCTTCAACAGGAAGCATTAACAGTGAAGCTATTGAGCTGGCAAATGAATACATGAAAATGTATTATCCGGTTGCGTATGAGCGGTATGGTGTAAAAGTTCTTGACCGGTCCTATCTGACCGGTGTGAATCATTTCACCTGGAGCAGCAGTATCTTAAGTGACAGTGAAGGCTACCGCAGGAAGAAACCGGCAGAAATCCTGAACGATCTGTTCCAGTAAAATATCTTCTATAAAAAATAAGAGAGAATACAAAAAAACTTTGTAGTTCGTGTATTCTCTCTTTCTTTTTGCGCTGGAATTGTCTATACTAGAAGGTGCGTGAAAGACGCAGATCAGAAATACAAAAGAAAAAATCTGGAAAATAAAAATACAAGGGGAGTAAACATGCGAAAGAGCTGGAAATGGGCGCTCTGTCTTGGCGTAGTGTCGTTGTTGCTGCTGGGCGGCTGCGGAAAAGAAAAGACGGAACCAGTGGATCTGGTGCTGGTAACCGACGGCAGTGAGGTAGCTTCCGATGCCGTGTATCAGTCAGCATGGAACGGTCTTGCGCAGTATGGAGACGAGAGCGGTCTGAAATATGAAGCAAGTGTTCCGGCAGGACGGACAACAGAGGACTATGAAAACACCATCAAAGAGGCGGCGCAGAAGGGAGCATCCGTTATCGTCTGTGCCGGAACGAGCATGAGCCGCGCCGTTTACGATGCACAGCGCGACTGGAAGGATGTCCGTTTTCTGCTGCTGGAGGCAGAACCGGTCAGTGAGAGCGGCCGCAGCCGTCTCCGCGGAAATACAGAAAGCCTGGAAATTGATGCATCAGAGGCCGGCTACCTGGCAGGCTATGCGGCAGTACAGGCCGGCTACACGCACCTGGGCTATATCGGACAGAAAAACGAAGAGAACGGAACAAAGTACGGGACAGGTTATGCACTCGGTGCAGAGGCGGCCGCTGCGGATCTGGGACTTGGAGAAAACAGCATCACGCTGGATTATACGTATCGGAAAAGCAGCAGCGTATCACCGTCGTATTTGGAAAAAATCAAAAGCTGGTACGGTGAGAGCGGACAGATTCTCTTCTCGGACGGTGCATCGTATCAGAATGTACTTGGCGCAGCAGCATCTGCGGCAGGCGGAGCACTGATCGCAAACGGCGGCGTGGAGGAGTACGCCAATGCCGTGTTGAAAGTACGTCTGGATTATGGAACTGCAGTTTACAATGCGTTAAAAGAAATGAAACAAAAGGATTTTGAAGGCGGGAAAATTGTAACGCGCGGCGTGGCCGATCAGGAAATCAGTCTGGAATGGAATCAGGATGCGGTGCCGTCCTTTACAGAGGATCAGTACCGGGCACTCTGTGCGAAATTCTCCGCAGAGGACTTTTCAATCCCCGACGGCGATGCGCTTTCCTCGCCGGATCAATACAAATTGAGTTGTGTGAGTGTACAGAAGGTAAAATAACATGTATCGTTACTGTTCACGAATTGTTTACAAAAAGGCGGGATATTTTTCCTTGCATCCATTTGTGAATTGTGATATTATGTAAAAGAATTGGGAAAAATATTTCAAAATTGTTACAGAATAATTGAATTTCTAAGAAACAGGTAAAACTGGAAACAGAAATCCTACATACAACGAATCAATTTGGGAGTGAAAGAATGAGAAAAAAATTTCTTGCCTTAAGTTTAGCAGTGATCGTAAGTGCAACTCAGGTAATGACAGTAAGCGCCTCCAAACAGGAGCAGTTACAGCAGCAGCAGGCAGCACAGGCCGAGACCAGCGCACAGCTTGACAACGCAAAAGCAGAAATCGACGATCTGGAAACCAAAAAGAATCAGATTACCGGCGAGATTGATGACCTGGACGCACAGCTTGTCGTAACCATGGCATCCGTTGAAAATCTGAAAAATGAAATTGCAGAGAAACAGACTGAGATTGAAGATACTCAGAAAAAATTAAGTGACGCACAGGCAGAAGAGGACGAGCAGTACGAGCAGATGAAAAAACGTATCAAATTTCTCTATGAAAGCGGCGGAGACAACGGCTGGGCAGCACTTCTTCTGGAGGGAAAAGATTTAAGCAGCATTCTCAACCAGGCTGAGTACACCCAGAAATTATACAAATACGACAGAGAGTGCCTGCAGGAGTACATGGATCTTGTACAGCAGGTAACAGACTACAGCAATCAGCTTGCAGATGAAAAAGCAGATCTCGAAGCTAGTGAGGCAGAGCAGGAAGCACAGCAGCAGTCCCTTGAGGCAATGCTTGAGCAGAAAAAAGCCGTTTCCGATGACTACGAAAACCAGATCGCAGACCTGAACGACATGGCTGCACAGTACAACGCAGTACTGGCAGAGCAGAACGCAAAGATCCAGCAGATCCAGGAGGAGATTGCAGCCGAAGAGGCAGCAAGAAAAGCCGAAGAGGCCCGTCAGGCAGCAGAAGCAGCCGAGGCAGCCCGCCAGGCAGAAGCAGCAAGACAGGCAGCAGCAGAAGCAGCCGCAAGCAGTGCTGCAAATAATACAACAACGGCAGACAACACACCGTCCAGCACAGGAAGCTCCACCACGACAACAACACCGTCTAACGGAGGAAGCTCTTACGATGATTCTTCGTCCAGCGATACCAGCAGCTCGGATGATTCCAGCAGCTCCAGCAGCACTGGAAGCGCAACCGGAAGTGCCATCGTATCCTATGCAACACAGTTTATTGGAAATCCATACGTATGGGGCGGCACAAGCCTTACCAACGGAGCTGACTGCTCTGGTTTTATCATGAGCGTTTACGCACACTTCGGATACGACCTTCCGCATTCCTCCAGTGCACTGCGTGGTGTAGGACGCGGTGTATCTTATGCAGAGGCTCAGCCGGGCGATATTATCTGCTACAGCGGCCACGTAGCCATCTACATCGGCGGCGGTGCAATCGTACACGCAAGCAATGAGCGCGACGGTATCAAGATCAGCAGCAACGCAGCGTATACCACGATTCTTGCGGTAAGACGTGTGGTTTAAAAAAGAATTACATAGTAAGAATTTTCAGATCCCGGGAGAGAAAAATCCCGGGATCTTTTGCGTTTTGCTTAAAATTGAGTGCATTCGCGTTAAAACTGTGATATACTAAAGCACATCGGAGATACAAGGGCGTATTGACCAACAGAAGGTCAGTATGCCCTTTTGCTTGTTAGGAAGAAGGGAGAATCGTTATGAAACTGGAAAATTATTTTCGTCGTTTCGGTATTCGGAACGGATCTGGTGCGGAAAGTAGCGTCAGTGCTGTCCATCTGCATTATCGCCGGTCTGCTGATCGTCTACGTCCCGAACATCATCGCCGGAGCCGGAAAGATCGGCGATACTGTAAACACCATGAAAACCGCAGACCTCCCATTCGGCAAAGCCCTGTACGCCGCATTCCTCTACGGAACCTTCCAGCTTGCCAATGTCGCAGTCTTCGTCCAGCATGCCAAATCCTTCGAAAAACCGCAGGATGCCGGAAAGAGCATGGCAGTCGGTGCCGTATTAAATGCCCTTCTGATGATCATGGTCGTCCTCGGAATCATGACCGTATACCAGAACCCGGAAATGATCCAGCAGAGCGTCCCGACATTATTTATGGTTCAGCAGGGCGTCGGCAGTAAATTCATGACACCGCTGATTTCCGTACTGATCATCCTCGGTGCCGTATCCACAGCCGTCAACATGGTTGCCGCCATGGTCAAACGAATTCACGCCGGTCTCGCTGAACGAAGCAGCAGAACAGAAACCGCAGGCAAAATCAGCCGCACCCAGATCCTTGCCGCGCTTGTCTGCTGCATCGCGGACTTCCTTATCGCACAGTTTGGTCTGCTGACGCTGATCCAGAAGGTGTACAGCATCCTGGCATACCTGGCAATCCCGGTCATCTTGGTGCCGTACGTGGTGCACATGGCGGTGATGCGGTTTGATACGAAAAAATAGAAAAGAACAATAAAAAATTTGTAACAAAAATTTACACCGCAGAAAGAGAGATTTGCTTCTGGAGAATGGAAGTATTTCGCAGACAGCAGAAAAAAGAAGATTCATGCAGAGCAGATGTGAGTCATAAAGAAATGACATGCGTCTGCCTTTTTTCTGTGCGTCTGGCAGAGTATGTGTCGGTGACAAAGCAGAAAACAGGAACTCTTCTTTGGGACTCGATTGTGCCGTCAAAATATGGTATACTGCAAAAAGGATCAAAAAGCGGATATTGATATTTCACGGGAGGGGAAGAAGATGAAAAATGCACCGGCTTATGTGAAGGTTTACAGCAGACTGAAAAACGAGATCAATAAGGGAACATATCCTGTCGGGGGATTTCTGCCGAAGGAGTGTGAACTGGAGAAAATCTATCAGGTCAGCCGTACTACGGTACGGAATGCAGTAAAGATGCTGGTGCAGGAGGGACTGGTTGAGGTTCGCCAGGGTTCTGGAACGAGGGTGCTGAATCATAAGGCAATTCAGAATTATAACAAGGTCACATCGGTCACGGAATCCCTGATGAAAAAAGGATATCGGGTAACGACGTCAGATATGATGATCGACATCATTTCGGCGGACAAACAGCTCGCCGATGAACTGGAAATTCCGGAGGGAACCAGCGTGGCGAGGATTCAGCGGCTGCAGCTTGCGGATGAAGAGCCTGTTACGCTGATGGAAAATTATATCGAATATGCGAAAGTCCCTGGCATCGAGGCGTATGAGAATCAGTTTGTAGCGCTGTATCAGTTTCTGGAGGAGAAATTCGGCTTGCAGATTGATGAGACACGAGACAGAATTTCAGCGAAATCCGCGACCTTTATGGAAGCCCAGGTTCTGAAAACGGAGCCGAAGGATGCGCTTCTTGTGGTGCACAGAGTCACCTACTGGCAGAACCGGCCGGTGAGCATTGACCACGTGCGGATCATCGGAAGCAAGTACGAGGTGGAGATTTCGGGAAAAGGACGGAGTAAATGAGCGATGAGACAGAAGAACAGAAGAAACTGATGCGGCAGATTGATATCAGCTGTGTACAGGCATTTCATACAATGGATGAAATTGATGCGATGGTGGAGCTGGCAAAGAAATATCGTCTGGCTGCTGTGTTTACCTTGCCGGCGTTCAGCGCCCATGTGGCAGAACGGCTGCAGGACACCAGAGAAATCCATGCGGGAGGCGTGGTAAGCTTTCCGGGCGGCGGAGATACGACCGGACAGAAGAAGCGGCAGGCAAAAGAACTGTGGGAGGCTGGCTGCCGGGAAATCGACATGGTGATGAATCTTACGGCATTCAGAAGCCACGAATTTTCTTATGTAAAAGAAGAACTTCTGGCCATCCGGGAGCAGGTGCCTTCGGCGATTTTTAAGGTGATCATCGAGGCACCGCAGCTGACGGAGCAGGAAATCTGCCAGGCAGTGGATCTGTGTGTGGAAGGCCGTGCGGATTATGTAAAGACGAGCACCGGATGGTATCCCGGCTGTCCTTCCACCGTGGAGCAGGTTCGAATCATGAGCCGTGAAGCCGCCGGTCGCATTCAGATCAAGGCCGCCGGTGGAATCCGCAGTCTGGAAACTATACAGGAAATGCAGAAAGCCGGCTGTAGCCGTTTCGGTATGGGAATGCGGTCGGTACAGAATTTGATAAAAAGTATCTATAAGTAATCTATTGTGCAAAAGCTATAAAAAAGTCACGGAATATTCTACGATATTCCGTGACTTTTCTGTTGAATTAGTAACCTATTAGTGATATATTCGAATCATAGGAATCGATAAATCATTAACAATCTGAAAGGAGAGCAAAAGATATGAAAGGTTATGCAATGCTGAAAATCGGTGAATCCGGATGGATCGAGAAAGAACGCCCGAAATGCGGGCCGATGGATGCCATTTGCCGTCCACTGGCAGTTGCCATCTGCACATCAGATGTCCACACTTTATGGGAAGGGGCCATCGGTGACCGTCATAACATGATTCTGGGCCATGAGTGCTGTGCAGAGGTTGTGGAAGTCGGAGAGCTCGTAAAAGATTTCAAACCGGGAGACCGGGTTCTTGTGCCGGCCATCACTCCGGACTGGAATTCTCTGGAAGCACAGGCTGGTTATTCCATGCACTCCGGCGGAATGCTGGCAGGCTGGAAATTCTCCAACTTCAAAGATGGTGTCTTTTCTGAATTCTTTCATGTAAATGATGCCGATGGAAACCTTGCGCTGCTTCCGAAAAACATCAATGTTGTCGACGCGTGCATGCTTTCCGATATGGTGCCGACCGGATTCCCTGTCTCTTATACACATCTGACGCTGCCGACGATCGCATAAGTGTAGAT
>ENA-OZAG01001161-OZAG01001161.1-human-gut-metagenome-genome-assembly--contig:-NODE-1161-length-10804-cov-5.883338_pt1 | contig 10804 bp, 7 predicted proteins | sample MGYA00243300_ERZ653497 | MGnify/ENA primary metagenome ERZ653497 (study PRJEB26926, sample SAMN06164955) | human gut metagenome | biome: ENVO:00009003; feature: ENVO:2100002; material: ENVO:00002003...
ACGAGATCGCTCAGTGTCTCGTGGGCTCGGAGATGTGTATAAGAGACAGATCTTAGATACACCAAGAGAGATTGCTTTCTTGATCATATCAGCCGGGATACCTGTACCCCCGTGAAGAACCAATGGCATAACACCGGTCTTAGCCTGGATTGCATCGAGAGTCTCGAAGCTTAATCCCTTCCAGTTTGCAGGATATTTTCCATGAATGTTACCGATACCGGCAGCAAGCATATCAACACCAAGATCAGCGATTGTCTTGCACTCGTCCGGATCTGCGCACTCACCCATACCAACAACACCGTCTTCTTCTCCACCGATGGAACCAACTTCACACTCGATAGAAAGTCCTAAGTTGTGTGCTACATTTACTAATTCTGTAGACTTTGCAAGGTTCTCCTCAAATGGATAATGAGATCCGTCGAACATGATGGATGTGAATCCTGCTTTAATACACTTGTAGCATCCTTCGTATGTTCCATGATCCAGATGAAGTGCTACAGGAACTGTGATTCCAAGTTCCTCATCCATAGCCTTAACCATAGCTGCTACGGTCTTGAAACCTGTCATGTACTTACCAGCACCCTCAGATACACCAAGGATTACAGGACTCTTTAATTCCTGTGCGGTAAGAAGAATGGACTTTGTCCACTCCAGGTTATTGATATTGAACTGACCAACTGCATAGTGGCCTGCTTTTGCTTTTTTGAGCATTTCTGTTGCAGATACTAACATTTGTATTTCCTCCTAATCATAAGTTACCTAGATTATAGTACACTTTTCCCCAAAAATAAAGTTAATTTTTTAACAAAATATTTCAACTCTCTGCTTCAAATTTCGGATGACTACTTCCCGGTGTGCTCCGCCGAATTCACCGTCGAGTGTCCACGGTACTTCTTCCTTCGCCGTAATGTGTACAGCATCGGTTTTAAACGAATAAATCAGATCCGAATCATCAATCATATTTGTCAGGCAGGCAAGGATTTCATTCAGCTCAATCGGATTCTTCGGATTGCGGATCAAAGTCACTTCAAACAAACCGTCATCAAGTTTTACATCATTTCCGGTCATTCCCTTAAAGCCCCCGACAGAAACGGAATTGGTAACCATTCCGTATATAAATTCATCCTGAAACACTTTTCCGTCATATTCCACCTGCATACGGAACGATGGAATGTCCCGAAGCTGTTTGACACCCTCCATAATATATGCCACGTGCCCGAAAATATTTTTCAGCTGCTGGGATGTCTTATAGGAAACCTCTGTAAACAGACCAAACGCTGCTATATAGACAAAGGTATCCGAATTGAAATCTCCGATATCACATGGAAATCTGTTTTGTCCAACCGCACGTTCCGCTGCCTTTAGCATCTCCTTCGGGATTCCGAGAGAATTGGCAAAGTCGTTTGTACTTCCGGCCGGAATATATCCAATCGGAATATGCAGCTTCGCCTGCATCAGCCCGGTCATCACTTCATCAAGTGTTCCGTCACCCCCACTGCAGACAATACGGTCATATCCCGCACCCTCTTCCACCACCTTGCGCGTCGCATCTGCCTGTGCCTGTGTGGTATAAATTGTCACGTCAAATCCTGCCTTCACCATCATGTCCACAATATCTACAAGATGATTTTTAATCTGTCCTTTTCCTGCATGCGGATTAAAAATAAATAATAGCTTCTGGCTCATACGTAGTTCCCCTTTATATAAGATTTTCTGCAATTGCGGCAAGTTTCCGTAATCTGTGATTCACACCAGATTTTCCGACCGGTGGATCAAGATAAGTTCCCAGTTCCTTTAAAGTTGCCTCGGGATAATCCAGACGTGCCTGTGCAATCTCCGCCAGCGGTTCTGGAATGTTGTCAAACCCTATGGTATCCCGGATCCTCTTGATATCTTCCATTTGTTTCACTGCTGCATTCACCGTTTTGTTGATATTTGCAGTCTCACAGTTTACCTTGCGGTTCACAGAATTGCGCATCTCCTTTAAAATTCTTACATTTTCCAGATTCATCAAAGATACATAAGCTTCCATGACATTCAGCAGATCCACAATCTGTGAACCTTCTTTCAGGTAAACCACCATACGCTCTTTGCGTTCTACAATCTTAGGCTCCGTCTCAAAAAATTCCATCAGTTCTTTCAGCTGCTGTGCCTGTTCAAGCGTATGGCAGACAATTTCAAAATGATAGGATTTATTCGGATCACTGATCGATCCCGCTGCCATAAATGCTCCACGGATAAATGCTCTCTTACAGCATGTCTGCTGCACCAGCATCCCATCCGCTCTCCGGTGATTTATTTTCCGGGACCGGTACGGTTCCTGATCCCAGTGCAGTGTCTGCATGATCTGTAAAACCTCCTGTTTCTCTCCAAATATTTTTTGCAACAGCAGACCATATTTTGTCTGCAGCAAAGAATTTTCGTTGGAAACTACAAGCTTTCCCTCTTCATCCAGCATGCCTTCCAGTTCCAGTATTCCTGCCAGTTCTGCGATCTGGCAATGTCTGCTCCGTCCGAACTGTTTTGCCAGTTCCTCTTTTACTTCACTCGAAAACGACATCCTATTTTCCTCTCAGCGCATCTTTCCCGATATCGCGATGTTCAATTTTCAATCCGTATTCCCGGTTTTTTTTCTGACTCAGACGCTTGTACAATTCATTGGCAAGTGTGACGGAACGATGTTTTCCTCCGGTACATCCGATGGAAATTACCAGCTGATTCTTGCCCTCGGAAATATAGTGTGGAATCAGAAATGTCACCATATCTTCCAGCTTGTTTAAAAAGATCTTTGCCTCATCATATTTCATGACATACTGCTGGATTTCCACATCATTTCCTGTCTTCGGACGAAGTTCTTCCACATAATACGGATTTGGCAGAAACCGCACATCCATGACGATATCAGAATCTGCCGGAATGCCATACTTAAACCCAAAAGAAAGAATGGTCACATACATGCTGTTAAATTCTTCATCCTGCACAAAGATCTTTTCCAGTTCTGTTTTTAATTCTCTCGTAAGCAGACGGCTGGTGTCGATAATATAATCCGCTTCTTTTTTCAGAAATTCCATTTTCTGACGTTCCCGCATGATTCCCTTATCCACACGCTCTCCCTGTGCCAGCGGATGGCTTCTTCGGGTCTCTTTATAGCGTTTTACAAGAACCGCATCCTCTGCATCCAGAAACAGCACTTCATACTGGACATCCTTACTTTTTAAAATTTCCAGCATATCCTGCACTTTATCCAGATTTTCACCGCTCCGCGCATCAATTCCGATCGCCACATTTTTCATCTGCGTATCAAAATTTGTTGCAAAATCCACAAGTTTATCCAGAAGCGGAATCGGAAGATTATCGATACAAAAGAATCCCATATCTTCCATCATTTTCATTGCTGTACTTTTTCCGGCTCCTGACATGCCCGTCACAATTACAAATCTCATCTAGAACTCTCCTATCATTTTCACTTCCGGTTCAAGTGTCACACCAGACTGTTTTTTCACACGTTCCTGTACATCTTTCATCAGCTGCAAAATCTCTGCTGCGGTGGCATTTCCTCTGTTTATCACAAATCCGCAGTGTTTTTCGGAAACCTGGGCATCCCCCACTGCATAGCCTCTCAGCCCGGCATCCATAATCAGTTTTCCTGCAAAATAGCCTTCCGGACGCTTAAACGTACTGCCTGCACTTGGATACTCCAGCGGCTGTTTCTCCACACGTTTTTCCCTGAGTTCTGCCATCTTTGCACGGATCTCCTGCTCCGGTGCCGGCGTCAGGGACAACTCCGCCTCCAGTACCAGAAAATGATTCTTGGGAATACAGCTGTGCCGGTAGGACAGATCCAGTTCCTCCCGTGAGAGTACCTTTTGCTCACACTCCGGGGTAAGCACTGTCACCTGCCGGATGACATCTTTCATTTCTCCGCCATAGGCACCTGCATTCATGGTCACTGCACCGCCCATGCTTCCCGGAATTCCGGCAGCAAATTCCATGCCGCCCAGACCGGCAGCTGCCGCTTTTGCAGCCACCTGGGAAAGCAGGGCACCTGCCTGCGCACGCAGGATATTTCCCTGCACTTCCACCGCATTCATCTGTGCCCCGACTTCAATAACAAGTCCACGGATTCCTTTGTCTCCAACGAGAAGATTACTTCCGTTTCCGATCACGGTCACTGCAAGTCCTTTCTTTTTAGCCAGGCCAAGAATTACCGGAAGTTCCTGTTTCTTTGGACACACGTAAAGATCCGCAGGACCTCCCACGCGAAATGTCGTGTGTTTTTTCATCGGTTCCTGCTGATATACGACCAGCTCAGGCAATGCCGCCCTGATTTCTTCAAGCCACTGATCCATTATGCCTCCTTCAGGAAAGCCACATAGCCGTGCAATGCCTCATACAGATCCACTTTGCTGATGATTTCCCAAGGTGCATGCATATTCAGTACGGCAACTCCGCTGTCAATAACATTCATGCCATAATTTGCAAGAATATATGCGATGGTTCCGCCGCCTCCCTGATCTACTTTTCCAAGTTCTGATGTCTGGAACGATACATCATTATCATCAAAAATTCTGCGCAGTCTTGCAATATACTCTGCATTTGCATCATTGGAACCTGATTTTCCTCTGGCTCCTGTATATTTGTTCAGGACAAGTCCCTTTCCAAAGTAAGCACAGTTACGTTTTTCCATCACAGACGGATAATTCGGATCAAATGCCGCAGATACATCGGAAGAAAGCACTCTGGAATTATGCAGCGCTCTGCGCACTTTCAATTCGCTGTATTCCCCAAGCAGATTGATGATCTCTGCCACACTGTCCTCAAAGAAATGGGACTGCATGCCGGATGCACCGACACTTCCGATCTCCTCTTTGTCTACCAGAAGACATACGCTGGTATGCTGTGGCTTTTCAATCTCAAGCATTGCCGCAAAAGACGGATAAGCACACACTCTGTCGTCATGTCCGTATCCCATGATCATGCTGCGGTCAAAGCCGTAATCTCTGGCAGCCCCTGCCGGGACAACTTCAATCTCCGCAGACAGAAAATCTTCCTCGTCCACACCGTACTCTTTGGACAGAATATTTAAAATATTTGCCTTTACGCGGTCTTTCATCTCTTTTTTCTCTTTTTCATCATCACTTGCTGCCGGAATACTTCCGACAAGCAGATCAAGGTTTTCTCCTTCGATCACCTTGGATGCCTTTTTCTCCATCTGTTCTCCCGCTAAATGAATCAGCAGATCACTCACGCCAAAAACAGGATCTTCCGGTTTTTCTCCGATATTGACCGTAACCGTTGTGCCGTCTTTTTTACAGATTACACCGTGCAGTGCAAGTGGAAGTGTCACCCACTGGTATTTCTTCACACCTCCATAATAATGCGTATCTAACAGTGCCATCTCCGTATCTTCATATAACGGTACCTGTTTTAAATCCATACGTGGGGAATCAATATGTGCGCCGAGAATGTTCATTCCTTCCTCGATGTCTTTTTCGCCGATCACAAACAGAGCCAGACCTTTTCCCATATTATTGGCAACAATGCGGTCTCCGGCTTTTAATTTTGCATTCTGCGCGATCTTTTCACTCAGATCTGCAAATCCGTTTTCCTTTGCCTGCCGGTATAATTCCGCTGCACACTCGCGCTCGGTCTTGCAGGAAGATATAAACTTACGGTATTCTTCCGCAAATGTAAATACATCCTGTCTTTTGGTTCCTTCCGGGTATTTCTCCCACGCATTCTTCTTTTCCATGATTTCTTACATCTCCTCATTTACTCTCGTCTATTCTTCATCGTCACTTTTTGTCATATTTGCCTGGACTCTGCGATACAATTCCTGTGCCGCATTGTAGCCCATCTTCTTCTGTCTGTGGTTGACAGCCGCAGTCTCACAAATAACAGCCAGATTACGTCCCGGGCGGATTGGAAGGGAATGACATACTACCTTATTGCCCAGATATTCGATATATTCTTCTTCCAGTCCCAGGCGGTCATAATCCGCATCTTTCTTCCAGTCTTCCAGTTTAATCACCAGATCAATCTGCTGCTTTTCCTTGACGCACTCTACACCATACAGAGTCTTTACATCTATGATGCCAATGCCCCGCAGTTCAATAAAATGCCGGGTCACTTCCGGAGAAGTTCCGATCAGTGTATGTTCATTGATCTTGCGGATTTCCACTACATCATCCGTAACCAGACGATGTCCGCGGCGGATCAGTTCCAGAGCCGCCTCGCTTTTTCCGATTCCACTGTCACCTGTAATCATGAGACCCTCGCCATATACATCGACCAGAACCCCGTGAACGGTAATACAGGGTGCCAGTTCTTCACCCAGTGTATAGATCAGCTCTGCCATAAATTCAGAAGTCGGACGATCCGTACCAAGAACCGGCACTTCATTTTTTATTGCCTCTTCTAAGAAAATTTCATCCGGCTGCAGACTGCGGCAGAAAATCACACATGGGATATCAAACTTCAGAAACGCATCATAACGGGTTTTCTTTTCCGCATCACTCATCTGCTGGATAAACGTATATTCTACATTTCCAATCATCTGTATTCTTGATTCTTCGAAATGTTCAAAATATCCGGTCAGCTGTAATGCCGGACGATTCACATCGCTGGAAATAATCTTACATTTTTTCAGATTGATATCCGGCGTAAAATTTTTCAGATTTAAAACCTGCGCAACTTTTGCAACACTAACACTTCCATTTGACATATTCATTTCCCCCTGTGGCTCATATTAAGCAGTACCTGTGCCGGACTGCCTTTTTATAAACAGATTGTACCATGAATCTTTCCATATCACAAGTTGCTAAGCCGGTCCGGAATGCAGGGTATCATATACATTCTGTGCAGCCGCCAGATTCATGCTGTCGGTTTCTGCCAGTTCCTCCACAGATGCGTTTTTCATATTTTCCATAGACTGGAATCTCCGCATTAGTGCCTTTCTTCTGGCCGGTCCGATTCCCTCAATGTCATCTAAAATGGAGTGTACCTGTGCCTTGGAACGCAAAGACCGGTGATACTCAATGGCAAACCGGTGTGCTTCATCCTGAATCCGGGTAATCAGTTTAAATCCCTCTCCATGCCGGTCAATCGGAATTTCCACATTGTGGAAATACAGTCCCCTTGTACGGTGATTGTCATCCTTTACCATACCGCAGACCGGAATATCCAGTCCCAGTTCTTCCAGCACCTGCAGACAGATATTTACCTGGCCGCGTCCGCCATCCATCATAATGATATCCGGGAAGCGTGTAAAACTTCCGACTTCCTGTGGCATATTTTTTTCTTCCAGTTCTTTCTGTTCCTGCATGCCGTGCGTAAACCGCCGGGTCAGGACCTCATGCATGGAAGCGTAATCATCCGGTCCCGATACCGTACGGAGTTTAAATTTCCGGTAATCGCTGCGTTTCGGCCGTCCTTTTTCGTATACAATCATAGAACCTACGGTTTCAAATCCATTAATATTGGAAATATCGTAAGCCTCCATACGGTTTAGGTCTTTCATGCCAAGCAGCTGTTCAATCTCTTTTACCGCGCCGATTGTGCGGCCTTCTTCTCTCTTGATCTTTTCTTTATCCTGACTGAGAACCAGCTGTGCATTTCTTGCAGCCAGTTCCACCAGTTTTTCTTTCAGTCCTTTTTGTGGAATTCTTATCGTCACTTTCCGCCCACGTTTTGCAGTCAGCCATTCCTCCAGTACTGGAATGTCTTCGATCGCCTCCTGCAGCATAATCTCCCGCGGAATAAATGGCGTGCCGGAATAATACTGTTTCACAAAATTTACCAGAATATCTCCCGTGCTTTCTTCCGATCCCACGCGCACATGAAAATGATCCCTTCCGATAATCTTTCCACTGCGGATAAAAAACACCTGAACCACCGCATCCCGGTCATCACTCGCCAGTGCAATGATATCTTTGTCTTCTCCGTCCGTATTGGTAATTTTCTGTTTCTGGGCAATCTGGCTGACACTGTTTAACAGCTCACGGTACTCGATCGCCCGCTCAAACTCCATCTCCTCGGATGCCTTCTGCATGTTTTCTTTTAATTCACGTATTACCGGTCCATAGTTTCCATTTAAAAATTCCAGTGCCTTACTGACCTGCTTTCCATACGTCTCTTTATCCACATGCCCCTGACAGGGAGCATCACACTGATGAATATGATAATTCAAGCAGGCACGTTCTAATCCGATATCTCTCGGAAGCTTACGGTTACAGGTGCGCAGTTTATAAAGTTTATTGATCAGCTCTATCGTATCTTTTACCGCACCGGCACTCGTATACGGTCCAAAATAACGAGACTTATCTTTTTTTACCTGGCGGGAAAAAAGAACCCGCGGAAAATCTTCCTGCACCGTCACCCGGATATAAGGGTACGTCTTGTCATCCCGCAGCATCGTATTATATTTGGGTGTGTGCTCTTTGATCAGATTGCACTCCAGCACCAAAGCCTCCAGCTCGGAATCGGTAATAATATACTCAAACCGTGCAATGTGCTCCACCATCTGTTTTTTCTTGATGCCCTCATCATGACTCGGCTGAAAATACTGCCGCACCCGTTTGCGCAGGCTGACTGCTTTTCCTATATATATGATCGCATCTGTTTTGTCATGCATAATATAAACTCCCGGTTGATCCGGGAGTTTACGTAATTCTTCCTGAAAGTCGAACATGAATTATTCCTCAAACATATCATCACTCACAATCGCAGCTTTGGACTGGCTATCCTCTGCAATTGAAGTGTCGTCTTTCGCTTCATTATTTTCTTTGGATAACACACGCGGTTCCTGTGATGCTTTTTTCTCATCCGCTGTGTCATCCGGCATCAGTGACTCTTTATCTTCTTCCTGCGGAAGTCCTTTCATTTCGCGGAAAATCTTCATGAATTCCTTGCCGGTGATCGTCTCCTTTTCGTACAGATAATCGCTGATATGATCCAAAATGTCACGATTTTCTGTCAGCATCTGCATTGCATCCTCGTAGCTTTTATTAATAATGGAAAGCACTTCCTTATCAATCTGTCCTGCGGTATCTTCTCCGCAGATCAGACCGGCTCTTCCATCCAGATACTGGTTTTCCACCGTAGCAAGACACATCATGCCAAACGTATCTGACATACCATACATCGTAACCATTGCACGCGCAATCTTTGTTGCATTCTCAATATCATTTGCTGCACCGCTGGTCGCTGAGTGGAATACAAGTACCTCCGCTGCACGTCCTGCCATAAAGGTCGTAATCTTTGCAAGAAGTTCATCTTTGGTCTCTAAATACTTTTCTTCTTCCGGTGTCTGTAACGTGTATCCCAATGCTCCCATGGTACGCGGTACGATAGTAATCTTTTGAACCGGCTCTGTATTTTTCTGAAGTGCCGAAACAAGTGCATGCCCTACCTCGTGATAAGAGACAATCTTACGCTCCTTATCACTCATGACACGGTCCTTTTTCTCTTTTCCACCGACAGCCACAAGTTCAAATGCTTCAAACAGATCCGACTGATTGACAAACTTTCGTCCATTCTTTACCGCATTGATGGCAGCCTCGTTAATCATATTGGCAAGATCCGATCCCACCAGACCGGCAGTAGCCAGTGCCAGTGCATCCAGATCTACCGTTTCATCCATGTGTACATCCTTGGAATGTACTTTTAAAGTTTCCAGACGGCCTTTCAGATCCGGCTTGTCAACAATGATCCGACGGTCAAAGCGTCCCGGACGAAGCAGTGCCTTATCCAGAACTTCCGGACGGTTCGTTGCCGCAAGAATTAAAATACCTTTGGATGCATCAAATCCATCCATCTCCGCAAGCAGCTGGTTTAAGGTCTGTTCACGCTCATCATTGCCTCCGCCATACCGGCTGTCACGGCTTTTACCGATTGCATCGATCTCATCAATAAATATAATACATGGTGCCATCTGTGTCGCCTGTTTAAACAGATCTCTGACACGGGAAGCACCCACACCGACATACATCTCTACAAAGCTGGAACCGGACATAGAGAAGAATGGCACATTTGCTTCACCTGCCACTGCTTTTGCAAGCAGGGTCTTACCGGTTCCCGGAGGACCGACAAGCAGTGCACCTTTTGGCAGCTTCGCACCGATATCCAGATATTCCTTTGGATTGTGCAGGAAATCGACCATCTCTGTCAGAGATTCCTTAGCCTCTTCCTCACCGGCTACATCCGCAAAGGTAACGCCTGTTTTCTTCTCAACGTAAATCTTCGCATTTGCTCTACCTACACCGCCGCTTCGTTTCATGATCATCGACAGCAACAGATAGAATGCAACGATCATTACAATGTAAGAAATGATCGTGCCAACCATGGCACTTCCGCTTTCATCTACACCTTCATATTCTGTTCCATATTTGGTCTTTGCCTGACGAAGCTTCTCTGCCAGACTGTCATCCGATATTCTGGTTGCAGTATATTTCGTCTTACTGATCACCTTATCATCGGCATTATTTTCAAATACGATCTTACTTCCGTAGATCTTTACGGAACCAACCTCGCCCTTATCTAACATCTCGATAAACTGACCATATGTGACTTCCTCTTCCCTGCCGGATGACACCCGGTCAAATACGCGCCAGAATAAAAATGTCAGTAAAATGGAAATAACCAGGATCACCATGATCGAGCGGTTGTTTCTTCCTTTATTTCCATTATTATTGTTATTGCTGTTATTATTGTTGTTATTACTGTTATCAGGTAAATTGTTGTCCAATCAGAACCTCCTTTTTATACAGCCCTGTCTCTTATACACATCTCCGAGCCCACGAGACAC
>ENA-OZAG01001164-OZAG01001164.1-human-gut-metagenome-genome-assembly--contig:-NODE-1164-length-10791-cov-6.286140_pt1 | contig 10791 bp, 7 predicted proteins | sample MGYA00243300_ERZ653497 | MGnify/ENA primary metagenome ERZ653497 (study PRJEB26926, sample SAMN06164955) | human gut metagenome | biome: ENVO:00009003; feature: ENVO:2100002; material: ENVO:00002003...
CACTTATGCGATCGTCGGCAGCGTCAGATGTGTATAAGAGACAGGATGAAGGAAATGCAGTCCCTGGGGCTGAACGTACGCCCCGGCAGCAAGGATGAACAACCCTCCCTGCAACTCGGCGGCACGGACCTCACTCCCGTGGACGGCATGACGGAAGGCTTTGACAGCGACGACATGGCCGGCCTGGCGGACGTCGACTTCTCCGACCTCAAATTCTAATATCCACCGCATTCCGCCCCCGTGCCGCAAAACGCGGGGGGCGGGCATCAAACATCCTTTAAACTTTCAATATATGTCTGACACCCCCACCATCAGGGAAATGCACGGCCTGAGCGACAAGCCCCGGACCTTTGACCAGGTTGCCATCACCGTGGCGGATCCGGATACCATCCGCAGCTGGTCATTCGGTGAAGTCGTCAACCCGGAAACCATCAACTACCGCACGTTCAAGCCGGAAAAAGGCGGCCTGTTCTGCGAACGCATCTTCGGGCCCACCCGAGACATGGAATGCGCCTGCGGCAAGTACAAGCGCATCAAGCATAAGGGCATCACCTGCGACCGCTGCGGCGTGGAAGTAACCAACGCGCGCGTGCGCCGCGAACGAATGGGCCATATTGAACTGGCCGTTCCGGTTTCCCATATCTGGTTTTACAAATGCATGCCCAGCCGCATTGGCCTTATGCTGGACATGACAGCCCGCCATTTGGAACGCGTGATTTACTATGAAGACTACATCGTGGTAGATCCCGGCAGTACCCCTCTGGAAAAGGGGGCCATCCTGACGGAAGAAGAATTCCGCAATGCGGAAGACGAATACGGCTATGACAGCTTTGAAGCCGGCATGGGCGCCGAAGCCGTCCAGAAGCTGCTGGCTGAGATCGACCTGGAAGCTCTGTCCGCAGAGCTGCATGAGGAACTGGAAAAGGCTACCGGCCAGAAGCGCGTCCGCCTGTTGAAACGCCTGGAGTGCGTTGATGCATTCCGCCTGTCCGGCCAGCGCCCGGAGTGGATGATCCTGAACGTTGTTCCGGTCATTCCGCCGGATATCCGCCCCATGGTCCAGCTGGATGGCGGCCGCTTTGCGACTTCCGACCTGAACGATCTGTACCGTCGCGTGATCAACCGCAACAACCGTCTGAAGCGCCTGCTGGAGCTGGGTGCTCCCGACATCATCGTGCGCAACGAAAAGCGCATGCTGCAGGAAGCAGTTGACGCCCTGATCGATAACGGCCGCCGCGGCCGCCCGGTCACTGGCCCCAACAACCGCGCCCTCAAGAGCCTTTCCGATATGCTGAAGGGCAAGCAGGGCCGCTTCCGCCAGAACCTGCTGGGCAAACGTGTTGACTACTCTGGCCGTTCCGTTATCGTTGTCGGCCCTGAGCTGAAGATGTACCAGTGCGGTCTGCCCAAAGAGATGGCTTTGGAGCTGTTCAAGCCCTTCGTTATGAAGGACCTGGTCCAGAAGGGCATTGCCTCCAACATCAAGGCTGCCCGCAAAAAGGTCGAGCGTGCTTCCACCGAGGTGTGGGACTCTCTCGAAACCGTCATCAAGGGCCATCCCGTTCTGCTGAACCGTGCACCTACCCTGCACCGCCTGGGCATTCAGGCATTTGAGCCCGTTCTGGTCGAAGGCCACGCCATCAAGCTGCACCCGCTGGTCTGCACCCCCTTCAACGCTGACTTCGACGGCGACCAGATGGCTGTTCACCTGCCGATCTCAGCAGAGGCTCAGGCTGAGGCAAGATTCCTTATGCTGGCTGCCAACAACCTGTTGAAGCCTTCAGACGGACGCCCTGTTGCAGTTCCTACACAGGATATGATACTTGGTTCTTACTACCTGACACTTAAGAAGGACGGCGAGCCTGGCGAGGGCAAGGTGTTCAGAGATGTGAACGAGGCTCTTATGGCTTACGATCAGCACATCGTTTCACTTCATGCTGCTATCAAGGTAAGGATAACCAAGCAGATAGGCGACAAGCAGGTATCAAAGGTGATAGACGCTACAGTCGGAAGACTTATCTTCAACTCTATCATTCCTCAGAACCTTGGCTTTGTTGACAGAACAAATTCAGAAAAGCAGTTCGATCTTGAGATAAGCTTCCTTGTAAAGAAGAAGCAGCTTTCTGATATCATTGATAAATGTATACAGAAGCACGGTACTACTACGACTTCCGAAGTTCTCGACAACATCAAGAGCCTTGGTTATAAGTATTCTACAAAGTCTGCTATCACAGTTGCAGTATGCGACGCTTCTATCCCTGAGGCTAAGAAGGATATCCTTGCTAAGGCTGACGGACTTGTTGACAAGATAGACAAGCAGTATAAGAGAGGTTATATTTCAAGAGAAGAGAAGTCAAAGAAGTTCATCGAGATCTGGAACAACGCTACAGACGAAGTTACAGAGGCTCTGAAAGCTAACCTTGACCCATACAACCCTATCAACATGATGGCTGACTCAGGTGCCCGTGGTTCTATCAACCAGATCAGACAGCTGGCAGGTATGCGTGGACTTATCGCCAACACATCAGGTTCAACTATCGAGATGCCTATCAGAGCTAACTACCGTGAAGGTCTTAACATTCTGGAATACTTCATTTCTTCCAGAGGTGCGAGAAAGGGACTTGCCGATACAGCGCTTCGTACTGCTGACTCAGGTTACCTTACAAGACGTCTTGTTGACGTTTCTCAGGACGTTATCATTCGTCAGGAGGACTGCGGTACTCACGTTGGTATCGAGATATTCGACATAAAGAACGGAAACGAAATGATCGAGCCTCTCAGCGAGAGACTTGTGGGTAGATACCTTGTTGAGGATCTCAAGGATCCTAAGACAGGCGAGATGATATGCTCAAGAAACAAGCTCATAAACGTTCATGACGCTGAAAGAATAGTTGCTGCACTTGAAGCTGAGGGCAAGGATTCTATCTCTATCAGATCAGTTCTTCAGTGTCAGGCTAAGCATGGCGTTTGCGCTAAGTGCTACGGCGCTAACCTTGCAAACGGAAATATCGTTCAGGTCGGTGAGGCTGTCGGTGTAATCTCCGCTCAGTCTATCGGTGAGCCTGGTACACAGCTTACAATGAGAACCTTCCACACAGGTGGTATCGCTTCTGCGGAAGATATCACACAGGGTCTTCCTAGAGTCGAGGAACTGTTTGAGAGCAGACGTCCAAAGGGTGCTGCTATCATCACAAGGATCGACGGCGTAGTTAGGATCGAGGAAGTCAAGAAGACCAAGCAGATCACTGTTACAAGCGAGGACACTGAAAATCCTGAGCAGGAGTCTTATGCTATCCCATACGGCTACAAGATAAGAGTTCGTGAGGGACAGGCTGTTACAGCCGGTGAGCCGCTCACAGAGGGTTCTATCAACCCAGCTGATATCCTTGCAGTTAATGGTCCTAAGGCTGTTCAGAACTACATCATCACCGAAGTTCAGAAGGTTTACCGTCTGCAGGGTGTTGATATCAACGATAAGCACATTGAAGTTATCGTTCGTCAGATGATGAGAAAGGTCAAGATAGACGACTCCGGTTCAAGCTATCTGCTCCCTGGTTCACTTATCGACAGAGGAGAGGTCGCAAGACTCAACGAGGAGATACAGGCTCAGATCGACGCTGGCGACGAGAACGCAAGACTTATCACAACTGTTCCTGTTCTTCAGGGTATCACAAAGGCTTCAAGCTACTCGGATTCATTCCTGTCGGCTGCTTCATTCCAGGAGACAACTAAGGCTCTTACAGACGCAGCTATCAGAGGCAAGACCGATAAGCTCATGGGTCTTAAGGAAAATGTTATTATCGGTAAGCTCATTCCTGCCGGCACCGGTATGGACGTTTACAACAACGTTCAGGTGGTCAAGAATGAGAGTGCGGCTAACCATAACACCGCAGAAACACCGTTATTCTAATGACTTTTATATCAGCCTGCATGGTTCATTCATGCGGGCTGATTTTTTTTATTTTGTATGAAACCTTTTTGCCTGCCACGGCGTTTTAGTATATGAAGGGAAGTGAAAGCATGAAGAATATGACCGAAAGCGAATACCGCCAACTTGTAGAGGAGTATTCGGATATGGTAACAAGGCTTTGCGTGGTGCACACGGGAAATTTTTCCGACGCTGAGGACTGCTATCAGAACGTGTTCTTCAAGCTTTTCAAGCAGATGAAAAAAGGCACGCCGCCAAACCCGAAAGCGTGGCTCATCAGAGTGGCTCTCAACGAATGCCGGAGTGTTTTGCGGTATCGTTTGAGGAAAAACACAGTCGATCTGAACAGCATAACGTCTTTCTCAAAGGACGGCAGCGACATAGAGATACTTGACCTTATTTTCAGACTTCCCCCGAAATATCGGGATAGTATTTATCTTTATTACTTTGAGGAGCTGTCAGTGCAGGAGATAGCACAGCTTACGAAGATAAAGGAAAATACCATAAAAACGCATTTGAAACGTGGAAGAGAACAACTGAAGGATATGATAATGTTGTGAACTATATAAATGTCAATAAAAAACTAGGGCATTGGGACGTCGCATTTCTGTGAAACAGAAATTGAGCCGCTCCCCTACAAAAGAGGTAAAAACTATTATGTTGGGGCTGGACTTTCAGCATAACATTGACTGAAGGTATAGTTTGCAATGAGGATATCACAGAAAGGGGCAGCAAATGAAAAAGATAAATGCTTTTTACTGTATAAAAACTCCTTCGGATTGGAAGGAGAGTGTGCTTATGTATGACAAGCCTACAGAGAAAAATAAAACAAAACTTACAGGCTTTCAGCTTGCAGGTGCGGTGCTTGCGGCTTTGCTTCTGGTGGTGGGCGGTGCGCTGACCCTTTATCGCAGCGGTGATGAGCATAAGATCAATGTCGGTATGCAGCAGCCAAGTATAGACAGTTCGGAAAGCCTTGACAGCACTGAGCTTACGGCTGATTTAGAACAGGCACAAAATGCGCTTAAGCAGGTCGTTAAAGACAAAGAGATAACGGCGGTCGGAACGTATGCCGGCTGCGGCTCGGACGGAACGGGATATCTTTTTGTCGATAAGATATATGTTGAGAAATACACCTCTGAAAAGGGCGGATTGATCGACTATGTTACTGTGAATGAATATGAATACCTGAAATACCACTATTACGCTGCGTTTAAACTTGATTTCAGAGCGAAAGATGTTACCACAGGGAAGTTTGTTTATGCGGACGAACTGAAAGTGGGCGAAAAAATCGCAGTCGGCACAAACTGCGATAATCTGAGTAATTGGAACTCGGATGAGATCGCAACAGGTCTTGGCGAAACGGTCGGTGGCGACAGCTTTGGAACAGACTTCTATTATTCACTTAGATCATCAATAGCCTATGCTTATGATATCGACAGTTCAAAGGATACAGGCAAGGAAAAGCTTGATAAGCTCATTCTTGATAGTGTACAGCATATATACGAAGATATGATACTGCAAGCTGACGACTTCAGCATTGTGCTAAATCCTGTTGAAAAGGACTGGGGATTTAAAATTGATACGCTGGTAAATTCTGTTAAGCATATCAATTATGATGCTGACAATTACGAAAGGGATATTATCTATCCGATGATAATAACACCAATTGAAAAGGGTAAAGCCATAAACGTTTCCACAGCAGGAGGGTCAAAGGAAGGCATAATTATCAAGGTGGACGGAAGATATTTCAGTATAACTTCCAATTATAAGGATATTGTGGAGCAGGACGATACTAATAATGAATGGTACGGTTCCGAAAGTGCGACGGTAAAGAACAACAGAAATTACTTCTTTGATGAAAATGAATGGCTCGTTGCAATTAAATTTGCAACGGGTGCAAACACCTATTTTAGTGATGATCTGAAACTTTATATCAACGAAGTACAAAACGATATAACCTATTCGGACAAGACTGACGACAGCGATTGTGTTATAACTTATCATAGATTCAGCGAGACAGAGGTCGAAGTGGCGGATAAAGGAGAAATTTTAGATACAGACAGCAAGACGGAATGAGGGAATATATTTGCAGGGCAGGGCGTGAAAAGCCGCTGCCCTGTGCTTTTTATAGCTTTTGACAGAAAATTTAACTGAAATTTTCAAAAAGTTAAAAAAGTCAAGAAAAAGTGCTTGACAAGAGACGGAGAATAGTGTATAATATCAAGGTATGCTGATGTATTGTATATCAGCGTATAGTATCAAATCTATGAAAGGAGAGAAAATATGCCAACCTTTAACCAGTTAGTAAGAAAAGGAAGAAATGTCCTTGCAGACAAGTCTACAGCTCCTGCTCTTCAGAAGGGTTTCAACTCAAAGAAGAAGGTAGTTATCGATCAGAGCTGCCCACAGAAGCGTGGCGTTTGCACAGTAGTAAGAACTGCTACACCTAAAAAGCCAAACTCAGCTATGAGAAAGGTTGCCAGAGTTAAGCTCACAAACGGAAACGAAGTTACAGCTTATATCCCTGGTATCGGACACAATCTTCAGGAGCACTCCGTTGTTCTTATCAGGGGCGGACGTGTTAAGGACCTCCCTGGTGTAAGATATCACATCATTAGAGGCACTCTCGACGCTCAGGGCGTTGCTAAGAGAATGCAGGCGAGATCCAAGTATGGCGCTAAGAAGCCAAAGGCAGGAGCAGCCAAGTAATCAAAAACTGAAAAGCTCATTTTAGTAACAAGGTAATAACTCATTGTCGCATATTGCGAAGACCACAGTTTATGTGGAGTGATTAATATATATTAGTTGACTCTACAAGGAACTGACGGGGCTGTAAAACGGCTGTGTGCCGTGGTTACAGAGCGAGTACCTGTGAATTCATTATTTGTGAAGGAGGGAATTAAAGTGCCAAGAAGAGGTAGAGTTACAAAGAGAGACGTGCTTCAGGATCCAGTATACAATTCTAAGCTTGTTACACGTCTTGTAAACAACATCATGCTTGACGGTAAGAAGGGTGTTGCCCAGAAGATCGTTTACGGAGCATTTGAAATTGTCGAAGAAAAGACAGGCAGACCTGCTCTTGAAGTATTCCAGGAGGCTATGGATAACATCATGCCTGAGCTGGAGGTCAAGGCTCGCCGTGTAGGCGGTGCGACTTACCAGGTACCAATGGAGGTTCGTCCTGACAGAAGACAGACACTTGGTCTGAGATGGATAACAAAGTATTCTCGTGAGAGAAACGAGGATACAATGAGAGAGAGACTCGCAGCAGAGATCCTCGACGCTCTTAACGGCGTTGGCGGTTCATGCAAGAAGCGTGACGAAACTCATAAGATGGCTGAAGCTAACAAGGCTTTCGCTCATTACAGATGGTAAGAGGTATAAAGGAGGATATATATGGCAAGAGAATGTAAATTGCAGGATTACCGTAATATCGGTATCATGGCACACATCGACGCCGGCAAGACTACTACTACAGAGCGTATCCTGTTTTATACCGGTGTAAACTATAAGATCGGTGAAACACACGACGGTGCATCTACAATGGACTGGATGGCACAGGAGAAGGAGAGAGGTATCACAATTACTTCTGCTGCTACTACTTGCTACTGGAAGGGTCACAGACTTAACATTATAGATACTCCGGGCCACGTTGACTTTACAGTTGAGGTTGAGCGTTCACTTCGTGTACTCGACGGTTCTGTAACAGTTCTTTGTGCTAAGGGTGGTGTTGAGCCTCAGACTGAAACAGTTTGGAGACAGGCTGATAACTATCAGGTACCAAGAATGGTATATGTCAACAAGATGGATATCATGGGTGCAAACTTCTACAACGTTTTGAATATGCTCCATGAAAGACTTCATTGTAATGCCGTTCCTATCCAGCTCCCTATCGGTGCTGAGGACGACTTCAAGGGTATCGTCGATCTGCTCGAAATGAAGGCTTATGTATACTATGATGATCTTGGAAAGGATATCCGTCAGGAAGAGATCCCTGAGGATCTCAAGGAAAAGGCTGAACAGTATCACGCTGACCTTATCGAGCATCTTGCAGAAGTTGATGACGATCTCGCTGAGAAGTATTTCGCAGACGAAGAGATCACTATCGACGAGATGAAGAAGGTAATCAGAAAGAGTACTATCGCTAACACAATGGTACCTGTTACCTGCGGAACTTCATACAGAAACAAGGGCGTTCAGAAGCTTCTTGACGCTATTGTAGATTATATGCCTTCACCTATTGACGTACCACACATCAAGGGTACTGACGTAAATACAGGTGAGGAAGTTGAGAGAATTTCAGGCGACGATCAGCCATTCGCTGCTCTCGCATTCAAGATCGCTACAGACCCATTCGTTGGTAAGCTCTGCTACTTCAGAGTTTATTCAGGTGTTCTGACAGCCGGTTCTACAGTTTATAACTCCACTAAGGATAAGGACGAGAGAATCGGAAGAATCGTTCAGATGCACTCTAACGCTAGAAAGGATATCGATACTATCTACGCTGGTGATATCGGTGCCGCTATCGGTCTGAAGAACACAACAACAGGTGACACTCTTTGTGATGAAGAGCATCCTGTACTTCTTGAGTCAATGGAATTCCCTGAGCCTGTTATCCAGCTCGCTATCGAGCCTAAGACTAAGGCAGGTCAGGAAAAGATGGGTATCGCTCTTGCAAAGCTTGCTGAAGAGGACCCAACATTCAGAACTTATACTTCTGAGGAAACAGGTCAGACAATTATCGCCGGAATGGGCGAGCTGCACCTTGAGATCATCGTAGACAGACTTCTCCGTGAGTTCAAGGTAGAGGCTAATGTCGGCGCTCCTCAGGTTTCATATAAGGAAACAATCACTGCTCCTGCAAGCGTTGATTACAAGTACGCTAAGCAGTCAGGTGGTAAGGGTCAGTACGGTCACGTTAAGATCAACGTTGAGCCAAACGAGTCCGGTAAGGGCTATGAGTTCATCAACAAGGTTGTCGGCGGTGCTATTCCTAAGGAATACATCCCAGCAGTTGATGCAGGTATCAGGGGCGCTATGGAGAATGGTGTTCTCGCAGGCTTCCAGGTAGTTGACGTTAAGGTCGAGCTGTACGATGGATCTTATCACGAAGTCGACTCTTCTGAAATGGCATTTAAGATCGCCGGTTCTATGGCGTTCAAGGAGGCTATGAGAAAGGCTTCACCAATCATTCTTGAGCCTATCATGAAGGTTTGCGTTATCGCTCCTGATGATTATCTCGGAACAGTTATAGGCGACCTCAACTCCCGTCGTGGACAGATCCTCGGTCAGGAGCAGAGAACTGGTGCTGTTCAGGTAGACGCTCTCGTTCCACTGTCTGAAATGTTTGGTTACTCAAATGACCTGCGTTCTAAGACACAGGGCCGTGGACAGTACACAATGGAGCCTGACAGCTACATTCAGGTACCAAAGTCTATCTCTGAGAAGATCATGGCTTCAAGAAACAAGGACTAATAAATTTGCGGAAAATTTTCTGCTTTTTCTATTGCAAATTTGCATTTTATTTGATATAATTATACTACGGTATGTTAAATCGGAAACTATTAAATTTTAAGGAGGAAAATTCCTATGGCAAAGGCACATTTCGAAAGAACCAAACCACACGTTAACATTGGTACAATCGGTCACGTTGACCACGGTAAGACAACTCTTACTGCTGCTATCACAAAGACTCTTGCTCTTGAAGGTCTTGCTGAGAAGAAGGATTACAACAACATCGACTCAGCTCCAGAGGAGAGAGAGAGAGGAATTACAATCAACACAGCTCACGTTGAGTATGAGACAAAGAACCGTCACTATGCTCACGTTGACTGCCCAGGCCACGCTGACTATGTAAAGAACATGATCACTGGTGCTGCTCAGATGGACGGCGCTATCCTCGTAGTTGCTGCTTCTGATGGTCCTATGGCTCAGACAAGAGAGCACCTTCTCCTTGCTAGACAGGTAGGCGTTCCAGCTATCGTTGTTTTCATGAACAAGGCTGACCAGGTTGACGATGAAGAGCTTCTCGACCTCGTTGAGATGGATATCAGAGAGCTCCTCGACAAGTACGATTTCCCTGGCGACGAGACTCCAATCATCAAGGGTTCAGCTCTTGCAGCTCTTGAAGCTCCAGACGATCTTTCAGATCCAGCTTACAAGCCAATCCTTGACCTTATGGACGCTGTTGACACATTTATCCCAACACCAGACAGAAAGTCTGATCTCCCATTCCTGATGCCTGTTGAGGACGTATTCACAATCACAGGCCGTGGTACAGTTGCTACTGGTAGAGTTGAAAGAGGTCAGCTCAAGACTGGTGACGAAGTTGAGATCCTCGGACTTTCAACTGAGAGACCAAAGACTGTTGTAACAGGTATCGAGATGTTTAGAAAGATCCTTGACTACGCTGAGGCAGGCGACAACATCGGTGCACTTCTCCGTGGTATCCAGAGATCTGACATTCAGAGAGGCCAGGTTCTTTGTAAGCCAGGTTCCATTCACCCATACACAAAGTTCTCAGGTCAGGTTTACGTTCTGAAGAAGGAAGAGGGCGGCCGTCATACTCCATTCTTCAACAACTACAGACCACAGTTCTATTTCAGAACAACAGACGTTACTGGCGTTATCACACTTCCTGCTGACAAGGAAATGTGCATGCCTGGCGATAACGTAGAGATGGATGTTGAGCTTATCACTCCAATCGCTATCGAAGAGGGACTTCGTTTCGCTATCCGTGAGGGTGGTAGAACAGTAGGTTCTGGCGTCGTTACAGCTGTTAGAGACTAATTTTTAGTTCGCTATATAAAGATCGGGTACAATATGTATCCGATCTTTTTTTGTCTTAAAATATTATGAAT
>ENA-OZAG01001170-OZAG01001170.1-human-gut-metagenome-genome-assembly--contig:-NODE-1170-length-10768-cov-4.570802_pt1 | contig 10768 bp, 8 predicted proteins | sample MGYA00243300_ERZ653497 | MGnify/ENA primary metagenome ERZ653497 (study PRJEB26926, sample SAMN06164955) | human gut metagenome | biome: ENVO:00009003; feature: ENVO:2100002; material: ENVO:00002003...
CCTACACTGCGGAAAAACACCGCTCACAAAGCGGACGCCAACTTGCTAAAACACAGGCGCCGATCACGCCGTCGGCCTCCCAATGGCCGAAACCGCTGCGGTCGCCGGCCTCCGGCGGACGCTCGGAGATGGGAACCCGTCCGGGAATCGGGAAACGCGACGTCCTCCCGCCGCCACGCCTGCGACGCCTCCCGTGGCCGCGTGGAAGGCAGCGCGCCCGGCGTTCACGGCGATGGCGGTCGGCGCGTTGAACACCATGATGCTCACCCGCGTGCAGGTGCGATTCGGACGATACCTGTCCCGCCGATACATGACCGGCGTGCTCGATCGGGAGTTCCCGTTCTTCGTGAACCGTTCCAGTGGTGACCTGATCTACCGCGCGAACCTGGTCATGGTCGTCGAACAGATCGTGACCGGCAGTCTGCCGTCGACGGTCGTGTCGATGGTGTTCCTCGTGGTCTACCTGATCATGATGATCGCCTATTCAGTGCCATTGACGATGCTGACCCTGACGGTGTGCGCGGCGGTGCTCGTCGTATCCGTCATTTATTCCCTGCGCAACAGGACGCTGGTCGAGCGTGCGACCGTCGCGCAGGCTGACGTGCAACGCGCCTTCATCGAAACCTTCTCCGGCATCGTCGGCGTCATCAGCCAGATCATGGCGTTCGCCACCTATATGCGCAAGATTTGCGAGATGATTCCCGCCGGTGAAGGCGACAAGATCGCCATCGTCGGCCCCACTGGCTCGGGCAAAAGCACGCTGCTGAAACTGCTCGCCGGACTCATCGAACCCGTCTGTGGCACGGTGACCATCAACGACGGCGGATGCCGGATTTACGACGCGGACAGCCGATGGAAGGCCGACAGGCTGGCGTATGTGCATCAGGAATCCACGGTGTTCAACGAAACCTTGCGCGACAATATCACGCTGCACCGTCCGTGGCTGACGGATGACGACATCGTCAGGGCGTGCGAGGTTGCCGGCATCAACGAGGGGATGATGGATCCGGTCGTCGGAAGACCGGACTTCCTACTTATGGACGAACCCACCAGTGCTCTGGACAACGATACCGAGCGACATGTCATGACGGCGTTGCTCGACTCCGACAATGCGTGCATCGTCGTGGCGCACAGACTCGCATCGATTCGGGATTTCGACCGCATCCATGTCATGGATCATGGGCAGATCGTCGAATCCGGTACGCATGACGAACTGCTGCAGGCCGGCGGATTGTATTCGCGGCTGTACCGGCAGGAGTGAGTGTCCCCTTACACCCTTACGCCTTTAAACCCTTACCCTTTACACCTTATCCCTTACACCCTCGGCTCATGAGGCCCCCCGGATTCAATTTGTAAGCGCAACGCTTGTGTTCGGGCTGGCTGCCTTCGATTGTAGCTTGGCGATCTCCTCGTCCCATACCTCGTTGGGCGTTTTGTAGCCGAGGAGCTTCATCGGGGTGTCGTTGATCTCACCGACGATCGCGTCGAGGTCCTCCTGGGCCAAGTCCTCGAACCCGGTTCCTTTGGGCAGATAGCGGCGGATCCTGCCGTTCCTGTTCTCGTTGCTGCCACGCTGCCAGGAACTGTACGGGTCGGCGAAGTACGTGAGCATGCCCAGCGCCTCGTCCACCAGCATGTGCAGGCTCGCCTCCGTGCCGTTGTCCCACGTGCGGTCGACGCGCGCGGCCGGCGGGATGTCCTTGAAGATCTCGTATTCGGCCCTGGCCGTGGCGGACGCGCTCTTGTCGTCGACGAGCCGGGCGAACAGCCTGCGGCTCCTGCGCTCCACCTGCGTGTTCATGCAGCGCCTCGACGGCGCGGCGCCGACCACCGTGTCCGACTCGAAATGGCCGAACCCCTTCCTGGATCCGACCGCCTCGGGCCGGTCCGCGATGGGCACGCGCATCGGGATGCGCGGCCCTTTCGCCTTCCTGCCCTTTTTCCTCGTCCGGCGTTTCCTGCCGCGCGCCAGGTACTGGCGCAGGTCCAGCGCCCGCTGCGGCTTGGCGTAGATCCACTGGCAGAGGCACTCGTGGCTGATCCGCATCGACGGGTCGCCGGCGTACTGGGCCTTCAACCGTCCCTCGATCAGTTCCGGGCTCCACCCCCTGCGCAGCGAGTCCAGCACCCAGGCGCGAAGCCGGTCCGAGTCCATGCGACGCGGCTTGCGGGATCCGCGCCGGCGCAGGTCCGCCTTCCTCTGCGCGGCCAGCGCCGAATAGAACGGACCCGAGGTCCACGGCCCGGTCTTCAGCCGTTTCGGCCGGTAGGGACGGTACGACCCGTTCTCGTTGGACGCGAATCACAGGCCGCGCCTCAGCTCGCGTGACACCGTGGACTTGTCCCGACCGATTTCCTCCGCGATCTTCCGGACGCTCAGATGCTGTTCGCAATGCAGCTTCTCGATCAGGATCCTCTCCTCGGACGACAGGTGCGAATACTGTTGACCCATGAGTGCAACACCTTCTTAAGTTAGAAACTTCGAACACTTCCAACCCTAGACAAGGTGTTGCACTTCTATTTAGAACCCGGGGCGTAAACACGATTGCCTTCAAAGAAGATGGTCGTGACTGTGCTGGAATCAATGTTCGGTGCTATGAAGCGAAGCGTTGGTTGTGTGTCTAAGCTGGCCGCATTGTTGAATGAGTCTCAACTTCGGGGTGTCGTTTTATCGGCTGTGATGTTATTGTGGCGCGACACGCCAGCTTTATAGGCGATGAGTGGTGGCATCAGATGAGTTCGCTTGTACGTCTCCATTCTTTGTTGAAATATGTTATGCAAAGTGTGTAATTGGCATATGAAACTGTCATATTTGATGTGTTGCGTTGCGTTTATGTGAACTTATTTTCATTGTGCATATCGTTATCAATTTGTTATCAAGGACGATCGCGAGTGAAATGCGCTCATTTATATAATGGCTGTTGCATGGCTGCCCTTGAGGGACGTTCCTCTGGCATGGCTTTGCAATGAGCCGCGATGTGGTCGTAACCAACGTGGGATTCGATTGTGCGGCGAAGAAAAAATGATGGGGGGGGGGAGTCGCCCTCCATCATTCAGGAAAGGGAACTGAATGGTTTATAACATTCACATATTGCAAACAAGGAAAACCGGTCGTGTGGTTGCTGCTGCGGCTGCATCCGTGCTGTGTTGCATGGGGGCTGTATTTCCAGCGACTATCGGAGTGACTGCGGCGTCGGCCGATGAACCCGTCGAATTGGTCGTCAACGGCGGATTCGAAGACGATCTTAATGGTTGGAAGTCTGGAACGGTGTGGAATAGCTCCGCATCGTCCATTGCCGTCACTGCGGATGATGTGCATGGTGGCAGTGGCGCCTTGAGCGTTACTGATCGTACATCCTCTGATGCTGGTGCAATCCAGTCTCTTGATGGCAAGGTGGAAAAAGGACAGACATATACCGGAAGTATGTGGGTCAAGGCCACGGAAGACGGTGAATTCAATATCACTGTTTGTTCGGGTAATGGTTCCGGATGTGACCAGATTGCGACCGGAACGGCGAAAGCGGGTGAGTGGACACAAATTTCAGGTACTGGAACGTTAGGTGGTAGTGGTGATTTCACCAGTCCCTCGCTGGTGATTGAAAACAAGTATGGCACGAGCAATGCCGACTTCATTGTCGACGACATTTCCGTAACCGGTTCGGATTCTGGTTCCTCATTCGTGCCGCCGACTACGGGTACGGCAACGGCAGCCAAGGCTTTCGGCGACTATTCAAACCCGATTATCGATTATTGGTATGGCGCCGATCCGTGGGCTATGGAATACAACGGACGCGTATATATCTACACTACGGGTGATGGCACTTCTGTGAATGCTGATGGCTCGTTGAATTATGACTATGAATATGACAGTACTGGGCAGATCAAGGACAATTCGTTCGCTCAAGTAAAGACCATCAATGTTCTGTCCAGTGATGACATGGTCAATTGGCGTAATGAGGGTTACATTCGTGTGGCTGGAGAACAGGGGGTGGCCACCTGGGCCAGCAATTCCTGGGCTCCTGCCGTCGCTCATAAGACCATCAACGGTAAAGAGAAGTTCTTCCTGTATTTCGCCAATGGCGGCAGCGGTATCGGTGTGCTGACCTCGGATTCTCCTGTTGGTCCGTGGAAGGACGAAACCGGTGAGCTGTTGATTAAGGGCGGTACTCCTGAATCCGCTGGTGTGGTCTGGCTGTTTGATCCCGCGGTGTTCGTGGATGATGACGGGCAGGGCTACCTGTATTACGGAGGTGGTGTTCCGACAGGCGAGGAAGAACATCCGAACACGGCTCGCGTTATTAAACTGTCCGATGACATGCTGCATACCGAAGGTGAGGCTCAGGTCATAGACGCACCTGCCATGTTTGAGGACTCCGGGATTGCCAAGATAGGTGGTACTTATTACTACTCGTATTGCACTAATTTCAGCCATGACAACGTAATTGATGGTAACACGGTCGGTTACGGCAATATCGCGTATATGACTTCAGACAACCCGATGGGGCCGTTCACTTATCAGGGTGAGATTCTGAAGAATCCGAGCACGTATTTCGGTGTTGGCGGCAACAATCATCACGCGATGGTTCAACTTGGCGACCAGTGGTATATGACCTACCATGCGCAAACGGTGGCAAAGGAATTGATGAACGGCGGTAATCTTGACGCGGCGCATGGCTACCGAAATACTCATCTCGATCCGATTACGGTTAACGAGGATGGTTCCATTGCCGATATTGCAATGACATATGAGGGTCTCTCTTCGGTGAAGAATCTGGACGCGTATCAAGATGGAGGCATTCCAGCTTCCACCATTGCATGGGATTCCGGCATTCAGAACGCATATGACCTGACTTCTGGTGTGCGCGTGGTCGATATGACTACAGACAATTCCGAAGGTCAGAAGCTCAGCAATATTAATAATGGTGAGTGGACGTCTTTGGCGAATGTCGATTTCGGGAATAACGGCGCCTCTTCGCTGACTGTGACTGCAGCTGGCAAAGCCGGAGGCATCCTTGAGATTCGTCTTGATGATCCGGATTCCGAACCTGTGGCTTCTATTTCGATTCCTGCCGGTGATGGATCCGAGTACGCCGATTACACGACCACCCTTGAGGGTGTGACAGGGGTGCATCATGTGGTGTTCTCCTTCAAATCCGATGGTGGTGCGAATGCTCAGGATGAGCTGTACGACATCACTACGTACACTTTCACGGAGTCGCAGGATGAAACTCCTTCGACTCCGGTGGACAAGTCTGATTTGCAGAGCGCAGTGAATGAGAATTCCGGCCTGAACGCTTCCGATTACACGGAAGAGAGCTGGAAGGTGTTTGCTGACGCATTGCAGAAGGCTCAGGCGGTATTGCAGGATGAATCCGCTACTGAACAGCAGGTTCAAGATGCGCTTGCTGCATTGAATAGTGCACGTGCCGGTCTGAAGCTGGCTGATGATTCCACTGATGGCAATGCCGACGGCTCCAATGACGATGGCGTGGATTTGGCACAAACCGGTTCCTCTGTCTTGCCTGGTGCTGTGATTGTCGCTTGCTTGGCTCTCACTGGTGTGATCGTAGCGCGAGTGCGTCGCGAGATGCGCTAGTTACCTCTTGGTAATGCGGTCATCCCGTAGCGGCAGCCTCGGGATGACCGCACATGAAACCTAGAACTGGTACTTGTTCAAGCGTAAGTTTTGGCAGTGGTAATGTCCATCACTTATCCATATGCGGGAATGTCTTATCGTCATTCATTGCTGATTTGTGCGGGCATGCTATTGGAATACGCACTCGATGTTGAGTGCTTATCATGAAAGGTTAAAAGACTTATGAATTATTTACGACAAAAAATTTCGGCTAGTGCTATCGCGGTGTTGTCGACTTGTGGGTTGATTTTGGCGCCAATGCCGGTCTTTGCGGATGATTCAACGCCATCTTCAACGCCATCGGATGGCAGTTACACCACGACTGATAGCGGTGATGGCACGTATTCCATTCCCATGTTGAACACGGATGTTCCGGATATCAGTGTTATTCGTGTGTCGAAGGACGATCCGAATAACAAAGACGGTCGTGATGTGTATTACATGGTGAGTACCACTATGGAGCTCAGTCCCGGATCTCCAATTATGAAATCCTATGATTTGGTCAATTGGTGGATAGTCACGTACGTGTATGATCGCATTTCTATGAGCGATGCTTCATCCTTGCGCAATGGAGCTAGCTCGTATGGCGAAGGCGAGTGGGCTCCGTCGCTGCGCTATCACAATGGCCGCTTCTACGTGTTATTCAATACGAACAACCTTAATGGCGCTTATATCTACTACACCGATGATATTGAGAATGGTCCTTGGACGAAGATTGCCCTTAATCGGGGATTCCATGATCCGTCATTGTATTTTGATGAGCAAGGGAGTCCTTGGATTATCTCCGGCGTCAACCAATATAGGCTGTCCGATGATTTAACCACGGTGGTGGAGAGCCATGAGAATATCATCTCTGCCGAACAGTTCACTGATGATCTTGGTGAGACTCCTACCGGATTTGAAGGATCTCAGACTTTCAAAATCGGTGATTATTTCTATACTCCAACGATTTACTGGGGCAAAGACGGTCGTACGGTGATGCTGCTGCGCACCACTGATTTGCTTGATGGCTCCAAATACGAAGCCAAAAAGTATTATCTAGGTGCTTTCGCACAAGGTAGCCTTGTTGAAGTCGACAACGGTGATGGCACGACGTCTTGGCATGGATTCTTCTTCCGAGACACATATCCGACCGGACGTATTCCCGGTTTGATTCCTGCAACGTGGGGTGATGACGGATGGCCTGTGTTTGGGGACAATAATCAGGTAAGCGCGTCGGACACCTACGACAAACTGATTGATTTGCCTGCTGATTTGGAGAATCTGGTTCGCCAGCGTTCCCTGGTCAATTCGGACGATTTTGATAATGACGCGCCTCATCAGTCTTATCAGGATCAGGATTGGTGGACTCTGGAGGAGCCTCCTCAGGTTGACGATTCTCTGATTGGAATCGAGCTGGTGGACAATGGCGATTTCGAAAACGGGACTGAATCGTGGACCCCTCAGTGGAATGGTACGCTTACCGCGATTACGGATGGTTCTCTTTCTGGAACCACGAGTCTTGCTGTGACGAATCGTGGCGAATACAATGGCGCTGGCCCGGGTCAATCTATGGATGGAAAATTGCAGCAGGGCGTGACATATCGTGCCAGTGCAACGATTCGATACGACCATGAGATGGACGGCGTCGATTCATCGGCTGTGACTTCCCACCTGTTTTATGTGGCGATTCAATATGCAGACGGCACAATTAATCGTGTGGCCACAGGAACAGTGAAACGTGGGGAGACGACTACTATCACAGGTGAGTTCTCCATCCCATCCGACGCTAATGTGGAAGGTTCCAAACTCATTGTCGAAACCGCGTGGGGTGCGGAAGGCACGTGCATGGATTACGTCATCGACGATATTTCCCTGATCGGTCTTGCTGATGAGAAGGAATATCCGGTCGCCGAAGAATACCAACCCAATGGTTCGAATCTTGATTTGGTATGGGAATGGGGACATAATCCAGATAACCGATATTGGTCTCTCACTGATCGTGAAGGCTGGTTGCGTTTGACCAATGGGCACAAGGTTTCCGCCACGGCCAAATATATGAAAGGCACTTATGGCGACCTGACATATTTTGAAACCGCCCGTAACGTTTTGTCGCAGCGTACCTTTGGCGGATCCATGTCTGTGGAAACCCACATGGATGTCAGTCATATGAAGGATGGAGACACCGCAGGCCTCGCTACATATACCCGTAGTTTTGCCTATGCCGCTGTGCGTCAAGAAAATGGACAGCGAACGTTGGGCGTGGTCAAGCGTGTCTACGACAATGGCGTGAAGGACGCGGACGGTAATATCGTTGACGATACGATTGATCGTGACGCTGAAGAGGCCTTTGTATCGGGCGGCACAGTGACATTGCCAGATGATGCGACCAATGTGTGGATCAAGTCGGACAACACACTGGATAATGCGAGTGGTAAGTTGACGATTCAGTATTGGTACAGTCTGGACGGTAAGCAATGGTCCAAGCTTGGCGACGAGCAGGGGCCGCTGACTTACGATTGGAGCTTGTCGCACTTTAAGGGGTATCGAATCGGCTTGTTCAATTACGCCAAGGAGAATACGGGTGGTTATGTCGATTTTGATTACTATGACTTGAGCGACGTGTTGACTTCTGACGGCAAAGCTGTGGATACGTCTAAGCTGCGTTCGGCCATTGATCAGGCTGACTCTCTGCAGTCTGCGGAATATCCTATGGATGAGTGGGATAAGATGCTCACGCTACTTGATAAGGCAAAGCAGGCGTTGGCATCCGATCCTTCCACGCAAAATGAGGTGGATGCCCCGCAGCGTGCACTGAGTTTGCAGCTCGCGCAATTGGCGGTTGACCGTCAGTCTGGTGATGGCGGAAATCCTGGTGGTGGTGATCAGACCGGTGACGGTAACCAGTCGGGTAACGGCGATCAGACCGGTGATGGCGGCCAGCAACAGTCTTCTACTGCTGATGATAATTCATCTGAACTGTCATCAACTGGTTCGTCCGTAACACCGATGGTGCTGTCTGCAATTGCCCTGATGCTGGCTGGCATCAGTGTCATTCGGATACGCCGCTCTTCGCGCTGAAATATCGCCGCAGCCTGTTGGTTGCAGCGATTGAATGTGCGGAATCAGTGATGTGTCGCAATGGTGGGTTGTGCGAATGCTCGGCAACGTGGATTCGTACAACCCATCCTGTTATGTTGAGACCGCGGCGTGAGACATGGTGGAGCATGACATCGGCGTAGAATGTGCGATTTTGGAAACAAAGGAGCTGGTGTGTGGGCGGCTGGCAGTTTTCATTTCGAATCGACGGCGTTCTCCTGATATCAAGTATGGCTGTGTATCTATGTTGCCGTTATGTGGTGATGTTAGCGGAGTGAGTAATTCGGATATGGTTCGCCCTTATGAACATATGTATGGCTTATGTCGTCCGCCGAAGCATGGTTGCGATTAGCGAAAATCAGGTATTGCGGCGTTATGTCCGGCGCCATGTCATTATCGTATGGCGCACTCACGATACAATACCGTCCTAGCATGGGCGTCGCGGCATGAGACGACGCATTGTGCAGACAGGTGTGGCGTCGAACAACGAACGCGAGGTAAACGTAGATGGCGGTGAATTCCAGCGTGGAGAAACAGCCGGTCGACCAGCAGGCGAGCGGTGAGGTGCAGGCTGAAATCGATACGCGGTCCGATGGTGTTTCGCCCATGCCCAACGATGTTTCCAAACATAACGATGTTTCCAAGCATCCGGTGGCGTCCATTCCCGAATCGACGCTGTCGCTGGCCGATATTGAGCGTAAGCGCTCGCATCCTGCATTGTGGCTGGCTTATGCGCTGCTGGTGATTGCGGCCATTGTGGTGCCGTATTGGTGGGGGCGTGCGATTGCGGTGAACGATACGCAGTGGCTGCTTGATAATTTGAGCGCGCTTGAGCCGCGCGGCGCCGCGTTTGTTGCCTGGACGGTGACGCTGATTGCCGTTTCCGGCCTTGGTCTGCTGGTTGTTGACGCCCATCGGCGCTTGTGGGGCGCGGTTTTTGTGATTGGCTTGGCGGCGGAGCAACTCATTGCCGGCCTGCGCATTCTGAAAATTGATTTTTGGTATGCGACATATGTGGTGTACGGAGAGTCGTCGGCATTGGCGAATGCGGCGAATCTTGGCATTATTTCAGTTGGTATTGGCGTTGCCGTTTTCGCGGTGCTGTGGGTGGGATTGTTGGTGACGATTAAAAAAGAGTCGCCGTTGAATGTGCTGACGCGCAGTTGGGCGTCGTTTATCTTTTTTTTTGTGATTGAGACGATTGCTTTGCTTGTTGTGATGTTTGGCGGCCTGCTGACGTTGGTCTGATTCGTGGTGTCTGGTGCTCCTGTATAATTGACCCTTGGCGTATTTCGCCCGCGGATAGAGAGCGCGCCGGCATCGGGCCGGTAGCACCGCGCAGCAATATAAGGAGGATGCCGTGGCACTGACGGCTGAAGAAAAGCAGGAAATCATCGCTAAGTACGCGACCCATGAAGGTGACACCGGCTCTCCGGAGGTCCAGGTTGCTCTGCTGAGCAAGCGTATCGCTGATCTGACCGAGCACCTCAAGGAGCACAAGCACGACCACCACTCCCGTCGTGGTATGCAGCTGATGATCGGTGACCGTCGTCGCCTGCTTGACTACCTCAAGCGCGTTGACATCAACCGTTACCGTTCCCTCATCGAGCGTCTGGGTCTGCGTCGATAATTGAAGACTTCCGCCCGAGTACCTAGGATGGTGCTCGGGCGTTTTACATATCGCCAGCCAACGGCAACAACGGCAAGAGGGTTAGAGGATAGGCCAGCAGGTAAGGCCGACAGGAGAACCCGAATGAAGGGGTTGACACGAGGAACGACGGCCAAGGGGTCAGTCGAAACAAGGTATGTGACGTCCGCTGAAGAGGACAGTTGCGGTTCAAGCGAGTCGCCGAACCGCAGCACAGTATGTAGGAATAATTAGAAAATTAAAGAAGGAGGAACCCTATGGAGGGTCCCGAAATCAAGGCCGTTGAGGCCGTAATCGACAATGGATCGTTTGGCAAGCGCACGCTGCGCTTCGAGACCGGCCGCCTCGCCCAGCAGGCCGATGCCGCTGTGGCCGCCTACCTCGACGACGATTCCATGATTCTGTCC
>ENA-OZAG01001172-OZAG01001172.1-human-gut-metagenome-genome-assembly--contig:-NODE-1172-length-10759-cov-5.652840_pt1 | contig 10759 bp, 6 predicted proteins | sample MGYA00243300_ERZ653497 | MGnify/ENA primary metagenome ERZ653497 (study PRJEB26926, sample SAMN06164955) | human gut metagenome | biome: ENVO:00009003; feature: ENVO:2100002; material: ENVO:00002003...
GAGACAGGAAGAGGAGCAGGATTCGCTTTTCGACACCAAGATCGACTCGATCTTCGGAGCGCCTCCCCTCTCGCCGATCGCCCCCGCCGACAGTACGGCTCCCACCGGCAACGACTCGCTGCTGCGCGATTCGTTGCGTCAGGACACGACCCGGCGCGATACGACCCGGAAAAAATCTTTCCTGGACGACATCATCAGCGGCAAAAACCAGGACTCGCTCTACTACGACGTACGCAACCGCACGGTCTATATCTACAACCAGGGTGATATCAACTACCAGAACATGAATCTCAAGGGAGATTTCATGCGGGTCAATATGGACGAAAAGATCATCTACGCCCACGGCAAGCGCGACACGATAGACGGCAAACCGACAGTTACCAACCCCACTTTCACCGAAGGAGCCGCCAATCCCTACACGATGGACACGATCACCTACAACATCGGCAGTAAAAAGGCGAAAATCAAAGGCGTGGCGACTCAGGAGGGCGACGGCTGGCTGATCGGCAACAACGTCAAAAAGATGGACGACAACACCATCCACATCCAGGACGGCAAATACACCACCTGCGACCAGACGGACCACCCCCACTTCTACCTGGCGATGACCAAGGCGAAGGTGATTCCCGGCAAGAAAGTGGTCACGGGTCCCGCCTACCTGGTCCTGGAAGACGTTCCCATCTACTTTCCGCTACTGCCCGAGGGTTTCTTCCCGCTCAGTTCCGGCCCCAAGTCGGGTCTGCTGATGCCGACTTTCGGCGAGGAATCGACCAAGGGATTCTACATCCGTGACTTGGGCTACTACTTCACGCTCGGAGAGCACATGGACCTGGCCATCCGGGGCGGTATCTACACCCTCGGATCGTGGGAGGCATCCGCGATGTCGCGCTATATGAAGCGTTACAAGTACAACGGCACCCTGAATTTCAACTACTCGAACGTCCGTGTCGGCGACAAAGGCGAACCCGACTTCCTCCAGCAGAACAACTTCCAGCTCTACTGGCAGCATACGCAAGACCCCAAAGCCAATCCGGGATCGACCTTCTCCGCTTCGGTCGATTTCCGTACCAGCGGCTACAACCGCTATTCGGCTACCAGCCTGAACGAAGCGCTCCAGACGCAGACAAGTTCGACGATCTCCTATTCGAAAAGCTGGCTCGGCACCCCGTTCTCCCTTTCGGCCAACATGTCCGTTTCGCAGAACTCGCAGAGCGGAACGCTCTCGATCGCCCTGCCGAACGTCGTCTTCAACGTCTCGACCTTCTACCCCTTCAAACGCAAGGAGGCGATGGGCAAGCAGCGGTGGTACGAAAAGATTTCGCTCCGCTACACCGGCAAGTTCAACAACAAGGCCAACGCCAAAGAGTCCGAAATCTTCACCAAGGAAACACTCCAGAACATGCAGTACGGCTTCGAGCATAGCATTCCCATCTCGGCGACGTACAACATCTTCAACTACATCAACTTCGGACCTACGATCAACTACACCGAAAAGTGGTATTTCAAAAAACAGGAGCAGGTTTGGAACCCGGTGCTGAACCGCATCGACAAACTCGACCCGGAGTACGGGTTCTACCGTCTATACAACTACAACTTCAGCCTGCAGGCTTCGACGATCATCTATGGCCGCTACGAGGCCAAGAAGAAAACGCGCAAGGTACAGGCGATCCGCCACACGATCACCCCGACGGTGAGCTTCTCCTACGCCCCCGACTTCTCCAAGCAGAAATACGGCTACGTAAAGACCGTGCAGAGCGATACGCTGGGTAATTTCAAGACCTACTCGCCTTTCGAAGGGAGCATCTTCGGCGTGCCCAGCTCCGGTCAGTCCATGGCTATCAACGCCTCGCTCTCGCAGACGCTCGAAATGAAGGTGCTCAGCAAACGCGATACCTCGGGTATGAAGAAGATCAAACTGATCGACGAACTCCGCATCGGACAGGTATCCTATAACTTCCTGGCCGACTCCATGGGACTTTCGAACATTCCCATTTCGCTGCGCACGACCGTTTTCCAAAATTTCGGCATCAATATCAACGCTACGCTCGACCCTTACCGGGTCACCCCGCAGGGCCAGCGTATCAACAAACTCTTTTTCCCGGGCCGTGTGGTATCGGCCAGCACTTCGTTCGGCTATACGTTCCAATCCCGCCAGGACAACTCCACCCCGGCGATCAACGACATCAACAGCGCCCCGGTCGATCCGGCCTACGCCAATCCTTTCTACGACCCTTACGGGCAAATGAACCCGGCCCTGCGACGGCAATACATGACCCAGGCCTACTACGACTTCTCGCTACCCTGGAACCTGGGATTCAACTATACGGTCAGCTACTCCGCATCACCGACCAACAACGGCACGACGGGCTACCAGAAAAACATCACCCAAACGCTCGGCATCAACGGCAGCGTTACGATCCTACCCAAGATGGGCATAACATTCCAAGGCGGTTACGACTTCCAGGCCAAGGAGCTGACTCCAGCCTCCATCACCATTTCGCGCGACCTGCATTGCTGGCAAATGTCGTTCGCGTGGGTCCCCTTCGGCCACTATCAGAGCTGGAGTTTCAACATCGGCGTCAAAGCGGCTTCCCTCGCCGACCTGAAATACGACAAAAGCCAGAGCATGTTCGACAATTTATACTAAATTTCGGACGCTTTCACGCATAATCCGCATCGAAATATGAAGATTCGATGAATTTTGGATTCTTTCTTGTTCCTTAATTGAATATTGTCTATATTTGTGGTAGCCCATAACCAGGACACGATGTAAAAACTCTCAAACATAATACCTCTATGATTATGAAAAAACACTACGAATCTACGGTTAAGGGGGGGGGAACCTCGTACTCCGCTCCTTCGGTTGAGATCCTCAGCATCTCGATCGAGAAAGGTTTTGCCAACAGCACTGTCCTGGATTATGGCGGAGCCGGCGAAGCAGGCGGCAGCGTTAATGACACCGATTACGGAGAATACTAACAAACACATCCTACGACTATGAAAACTTTTTTCAAATCCATTTTGGCTGTCGCAGTGTGTGCATCTCTGTTCGCAGCCTGTTCCAAAGACGACACGGTTTCCGACCCGTCGAACGGTCGTAAAGTAACGATGACGGTCACCGCATCGTCTGAACTCGAATCGGCATCCGGTTCCCGTACGACGTATGATCCCCTGACGGGGAAAATCTCGTGGAACGAAACCGGCGAATACCTTCAGGTGTTCGAAACGGCCGCCTCCAAAACCACATACGCCAACTCGCAGGAAGGTACGGTAAGCGACGGCACGGCGAAATTCGCCGTATCGTTCCCGGAGAATGCAAACACTCCGCTCGTTTATAACGCGGTTTATCCCGCTTCGGCATGGGTTACGTCCAACAATACGGATATTACCAACATGAAAGTCGTCACACGCACATCTCAACAGCCGACCGCTACGAGCTTCGATTCGAACGCGGACCTGCTGATCGCCAAATCGATCTCGCTGGAGAGTCAGCCGACCGAACTGCAAATGAGTTTCGGCCGTGCCGTTGCCATCGGTAAGATGACGGTCAAAAACCTCGCATCGGAGGAGCCTGTCCTTGGCGTCGAATTCACGGCTCCTGATAAGAAGGTCACGGGCCGTAGCTATGTCGATATGACGGCAGGTACCGTCAAGGAGTACGGTTATACCGGTAATTTCTCGGACAACGTGACGCTGAGCTACTCTTCGGAGATGAACCTTAAGGCCAACGGCGCAACGGGCATGACCGCCTATTTCACCTGCTTCCCGTTCGAGGTGGCAGCCGGTGAAACATTCACCGTTACTGTGACCACCGCATCGAAGATCTTCACCAAGACGGTAACCATTCAGAAGGGCCGGGCCCTGGCTTTCGCAGCAGGCGACAGTTCGACTTTCGCGGTCGATATGACCGGCGCTGCGGAAGAGGCGACCGAAACATTGAGCGGCGACTACGTCATTACGGCGACCCAATCCGAAGTAACCTATGCAATGAGTTCTCTGGCTGACGGTATTCGTTTGGCCCCCGTAATGATTACACCGTCAAATCCCTACAAAACGGGTGATGAAACCCTCATTTGGACAATCACCAAATCGGGCGACAACTACACGATCAGTCAAGGCGAGAACTATCTCTCCTGGGAGAGCGACAACGGCGCTACGACCTCTACGACTCCTTATGAACTGGTAATTACCAAGAACAAGTCCGAAGGTACTTACCAAATCGCATCGGCAGCGACCCCGTCCCGTATTTTGGCGAAAACCACGCAGGCAGCTTACGGTTTTGGATTCTATACCGGTTCCCAGACAAAAGATCTGACCCTGATCCCTGCCGAATACGTCAAGTTGCCTCAAATCACGTTGGATCAGACGACCCTAACGCTGTCTTACAACGATACGGAAACTCACTATATCCCCGTTACGTTGAAGAACGCCGAAACGCAAGACGTTTCCGTCGCTATTTACGACGGCACTGAAGGGACCGAACAGCCGGACTGGATCACCACAGGTGATTACAACGGCAGCGAAAATCGCCTCGAAGTCGCAGCCACAGAAAATACGGTCGCAACACCTCGTACAGCACGCATCGTTCTTACCGCCACTACTTCACTGGGTACAGCCAACGCAACATTGCTCATTACCCAGAACAGCAAACCGGAAGGCGGTGTCGGAGAAACTTGGACCTACACCTTCGAAAGCGCGGATAAAGACAAGATCGCTGCCGGCTTAACGGTGAACGGACTGACATGGACTGCAAGCAAAGCGCCCACTGCATTTGATCAAAACAATCGTGGTCTTTCCTGGTCGAAACCCAGCGGTGTCACCATAAAAACGTCCGATTATACCGGAGGAATCAAAAAAATCACGTTGGTTATGTCGGCAAATACGGCAAACTTAAGTACCGTGAATGCAACCGTCGGTGGACAAGCACTCGGCGAAACGATCTCCTTGGCAAAAACGAATAACCAGGAGTATGTCGTCGAATCGGAAACTCCGCTGTCCGGCGAGATCGTCCTTACGTTAAACACCGAATCGGGCGGCAAGTCGTTGATGATTAAAACCATCACGATCAACTGAAACTCGGGAGAAGGGGGAGGCGATAATCCTTCCCCAGACCCTACCCCGGGAATTGCCACACCGAACGTAAGCGACATAACTTCGAGTACAGCGAAGGTTTCCAGTAGTCTGACCGACGCCGCTTACGCAACCGAGGTGCAGTTCTTCTATTCCGCAACGAACGGCAGCGACACGGGAAGTGTCGTTGCCGCTGTTGTCGGAAACGAAGCGACCGCCAACCTCTCCGATCTTCTGCCCGCAACGACGTACACGGTTTACGGCGTCGTAACGGCGACCAACGGCTCCTCGCCGCAGAGTTCTTCGACAACCTTTACCACCGAAGGAGCACGGACGGATCATGCCGCCTGGTACGAGCTTCCGGCCAAGGACAACGCAGGCAGCAATATGCTGCTGCGGACCTTTTACGACACGGCACGCAACTACACGATGTATTACGACACCTCGACCTACACGGCCTACTGGGTAGCTTACCCGTTGGCGGCCGGTGACCTGGGATCGGGACGTCCGAACGATCCGTGGGCTGCGACACCCGGGATTCCGACCTCGCAACAAATCAATGTCTGGGCCGGATCGTACGGAGTGAACGTAGGTTCCACCTCGAACATCTACGCTCGCGGCCACCAGATCCCGAACGCCGACCGCAACAAGGATCCCTATGGCACCATGTGTGCGCAGACGTTCTACGCTACGAATTCCACGCCGCAGATTCAGAACGGGTTCAACTCCGGCATCTGGAGTACGCTCGAAGGTGACGTGCGGACGCTCGCACAACAACAGACCGATACGGTTTACGTGGTTACGGGCGCCATCCTACGGACTGTAACCGGGAATGAAACGATCACATATATCAAACCGGCCAAGGATACCAAGAACTGTCCCGTACCGAACTACTATTACAAGGTACTGCTCAAAGTCAAAAGAGAGGCTTCGGGCAAGATCTCTTCGGCATCGACGGTCGGTGTATGGCTGCCTCACCGCGTCTATTCGGGCGAAAGCTACCAGAGCTACACCAAATCGGTCGCCGAAATAGAAGCGCTGACCGGATATAATTTCTTCGCCAACCTGCCTGCCGACATCCAGGCCGCAGCGGAGCAAAATTCGAACTGGAGTACATTCGCATCGTTCTAAACGGGCGAAAAAACCTCCGATACGACAAAACGACACGCATCATTCCATTCGATGCGTGTCGTTTTGTATTATCCATACATCCGAACGGCTCATTCTTCCGAAAAAACAGTTATCTTTACGAATCGGAAAACCGCCGAATCCGAAAACCGACACTCGAAGCGGATGCAACGAAGAGGCGGGAATATTCTGTCGCATCCGAAGGAGGCAAACCGCAAATATCCGATCGACGAGGCCCGTGATTGTCCACGAGGTCCCGCCGAACGCAGAAAACGAAAAAAACACAAAGTCAAAGCCCGGTTCTCCGTCCATTTCCCGCGATCCGGCTCCGTTATGCTACGACTCAAGTCCGAAAACCTCCGGTCGAAACTCCGGCGCATGCCCATGCTCCGCGCATTGCCGCCGCTCACGGCCGGCATCCTGCTGGCCGACCACTACGTACTGCCGCTGTGGTTGTTAGTAGGCGGATTCCTCGTCTGCGGTATCCTGGCATTGCTCGCCGACGACCGGGGCGCAAACCTCGCCACCCTGGGAGCCATTCTGCTTTTCGGCATGACCGTCACCGAACTGGGACACACTCCCGCTCCGCCGACCGGCACTCCGGGCGAATACGAAATCGTCGTCCGGGAACGCCTCTCCGAACGGGAAGGCAAAACGGCCTCCGGCGCATCGCTCCGCGCCCTGCGGAACTCCGAAACCGGAGAATGGCTCCCCGCCGCCGGAAACCTCGTGGTTCGATGCGACTCTTCGACCGTGCTGAATCCCGGCGACCGAGCCGTCGTACGCGGCAAAATCTACCCTTTCACCGCCCGTCACGGCGGCTACGGACGGCTGATGACCCGCCGGGGATACGTCGGCACCCTCTACCTGAACCGCTCAAGCCTGCTGCTGCGCGACACCCTGCACCGGGAGCTTCCCCCGAAGCATCTCTCCCTGTTCCTGCACGAACGGGCCGTCGCACGGCTCGACCGTCTGTCCCTGGCGCCCGACGAACAGGCCCTCTGCAACGCTATGACGGCCGGGGATCGACGCTCGCTCTCCCCTGCACTCCGTGCGGCCTACTCGCGCAGCGGGACCTCGCACCTGCTCGCCGTTTCGGGATTGCACGTGGGCATCGTCTTTCTGCTCGCCAACCTGCTGCTCTGGTGGCTGCCGCTCTTCCGGCACGGACACATCCTGCGCAATATCGCGGTCATCCTGCTCATCTGGCTCTATGCCGCCACGACGGGATTCCCGCCCAGCGTCGTCCGGGCCGCGCTGATGTTCTCCGTCCTGCAATTCGCCCTGGCCTCGTCGTCGGAATACGTCGGGATGAACACACTCGCCGGCGTAGCCTTCGTCATGCTGCTCTTCCATCCCGATTACCTGTTCGACATCAGCTTCCAACTCTCGTTCATCGCCGTCGCCGGCATCATCGCCTGGGGACTCCCCCTCTGCCGCCTCCTGCGAACACGCCGCAAAAGCATCGATATGCTGACCGCAACCCTCGCCATCGGATTTTCAGCGTCCGCTGCGACTGCACCTCTTATCTCCCATACCTTCGGCCAGATCTCGGTCGTCGGGCTGGCACTCAACCCCGTCGTCATCCTGCTCTCCTACGTCGTGGTCGGGAGCTGCACGCTCTGGCTCGTGATCCCGGGAACAGTGCTCGCACCGCTCTTCTCGGACGTCGCAGGATTCGCAGCCCGGGCACAGAACGAACTGATCCGAGCTGCAGCGGCACTTCCGGCAGCCGCCCTCGACATCCGGCTCACGACGACCCAATGCTGGATCGTTTACGGACTTTTCATCTTCGCAACCCTGCTCCTATGGAGCGCCGAACGGAAAAAATCGGTATCTTCGCTCCCGGAATGATGACTCCGGAACAATACCGACTGCTGCTGACTCCCGAAGTGCGGCGTACCGTCGAAGAGCAAATCGGCCGCGACCCTGCGGCGATCGCCCTCGACAAGCGTATTCCGCATGCGGCACTCATCGCCACGCAGGTCAAATACCTCGCACGGGCACGGACAAAACTCCCCTCCTACTACGAAGCCCGCTGCATCCTCCCGCCGCTGGCTTTCGAACAGGCCTCGAGCGAGGCGTGCGCGGCCCGCAAGAGTTGCAGTGGGGAACGGGTGCTCGACCTTACCTGCGGACTGGGCGTCGATGCCCTCTACCTCTCGAAACGCTTCCGCGAAGTCATCACCCTCGAACGGGATGCGACGCTGGCGGCCGTCGCCGGAGAGAATTTCCGGCGGCTGGGCGCAACGAACATACGGGTTATCAACTCCTCCGCCGAGGCGTTCCTCGCCTCGACCCGGGACCACTTCGACTGGATCTACGCCGACCCCGACCGACGCAGCGCCGAAGGGCGCAAGCTGGTGCGGCTGGAGGATTGTTCGCCCGACATACCGAAGCTGCTACCGGAACTCCGTCGCATCGCCCCGAACCTCTGCGTCAAGAACTCCCCGCTGTTCGACGTCGGCGAAACATTCCGGCTCTTCGGTCCCTGCCGCACGGAAGTGGTGTCCCTGCACGACGAATGCAAGGAAGTCGTCGTCTATGCCGACGGAACCGGCCCCCTGCTGACGGCCGTTGCGCTCGAACTGGGAGAATTTTCCTGCACGCCGGCCGAAGCCCGTGCAACTCCCTGCGACAAGCCCTTCGATCCGGCCGCTTACCGCTGGCTGCTGATCCCCGACGTAGCGCTTCAAAAAGCCCGGCTGACGCCGACCTACCTGCAAGGCCGCGCCGACATCTGGAGCCCGAACGGTTACGGATTCGCAGCGGAAAAGTCCGAAGACACATTGGGCCGCTGGCTGGAGATCGAACGGATCGAGCCCTACAACCCCAAGCAACTGAAACGGGAGCTTTCCGGCAGCCGGCTGACGATTCTGAAACAGGATTTCCCGCTCACGGCGGCTGAAATCGCCGCACGGCTCGGCATACGCGAAGGCGGCGAGCGACGGATCGCCTTCACGAAACTCGGGCAGGATTATTGGACAATCCGTCTAAAATAGCTACCTTTGAGAAACGTCCCGAAATGAAAGTCAAGAACGTCTTCACCTACTTCACGGACACGATCCTGCGGCGCAACGCAAACTCCTACCGCAATCCCCGCGTCCGGTGGGCCGTCAGACAGTACAAGCTGCTGTTCTACACGGCACGCGGCCTGATCGCCCACGATACGATCGTGCGCAGCGCCGCCCTGACGTTCTATACGCTCATCTCGATCGTCCCGATCCTGGCGCTGGTATTCGCCGTAGTCAAGGGATTCGGGCTTTTGGACGGCCTGATCGACGATCTCTACGCCCTTTTCCCGCAAAACGTCGAAGTATTGGACTACATGGTGGAATTCGCCCGCAAAGCCCTCGCCAATACGCAGGGCGGGCTTATCGCCCTGGTCAGCGTCGTAACCCTTTTCTGGGCCGTCATCCGGGTCTTCGGGTCGGTGGAGAGCGCTTTCAACAACATCTGGGAGGTTCAGTCCTCGCGCAATATCGCCCGCCAATACCTCAACTACATCGTCATCGCGATGGTCGCCCCGATCCTCTGGCTCGTGGCCAGCACGATGGGAGGTTATCTGCTCCGGTTCTTCGACGCGGGGAATACGTTCCTCGGCATCCTTCTTTCGAAACTCTCGGCCCTGGTCATCATCTGGGGCAGCTTCACCCTGATCTATGCCGTCGTACCCAATACGAAAGTCTTGTGGCACAGCGCTTTCATGGCGGGTATCGTCGCCGGAACGGTCTTCATGCTCTTTCAGTGGGGCTACCTCTATCTGCAAGGGTGGATGACCTCCTACAACGCGATTTACGGCAGTTTCGCAGCCCTGCCGCTCTTTCTGTTATGGCTGCAAATCTCGTGGGAAATCCTGCTCTTCGGCGGCGAACTCTCGTTCGCCTACCAGAATATCGACCGTTTCGCCGAAGAGCGCGAATCGCTCGGCATCAGCTACGACCGACGCCGCCGGATCATCCTGGCCGTCATGCTCCAGGTCGTACACCGCTTTCGGAAAAACGAAGGGGCGCTCCCCATCGACGAACTCCGCCGCCGACTTTCGCTGCCCACCCGCATCGTGAACGATGTCCTGCACCAGCTCGTGCGCACGGGACTGCTGATCGAAATCCGGAATCCGAACGACGACCGCGAAGTGGCCTTCGCCCCCGGACGGGACATCCACGAAATGACGCTCTACAACATTTTCAGAACCATAGACAATTACAGTTCGACACGCCTCTACTTCGCCGCGACCGAAGAAACGCGCCGAATAGACCGCGCGCTCGACGAACTTCAGACGGCCTGCCGTACAGCGGGCGACCGGCTTCGGCTCATCGACCTGGACGACGCAGTGAACGCCGCCCGCAAACCGGCTTCCGGGCCGCAGCCCGAACCGAAACACTCGGAAAGATGAAAAATATCGTCCTCATAGGCAGCGGCAACCTGGCCGAAGCGCTCGCCCGCGCGATAAGCCGCACGGAAGGAGCAACATTGCTCCAGATCTTCGCCCGCAACGCGAAACGAGGTACAGCTGTCTCTTATACACATCTCCGAGCCCACGAGACACTGAGCGATCTCG
>ENA-OZAG01001174-OZAG01001174.1-human-gut-metagenome-genome-assembly--contig:-NODE-1174-length-10745-cov-7.794107_pt1 | contig 10745 bp, 8 predicted proteins | sample MGYA00243300_ERZ653497 | MGnify/ENA primary metagenome ERZ653497 (study PRJEB26926, sample SAMN06164955) | human gut metagenome | biome: ENVO:00009003; feature: ENVO:2100002; material: ENVO:00002003...
ACGAGATCGCTCAGTGTCTCGTGGGCTCGGAGATGTGTATAAGAGACAGCAATTCCTGTATTTGATTATATATCATGTGACAAAACATTTTGTTCAACCGAAAAGATTATTGATACAGAAGAAATACCCGAAAGTCTTGCTAAAACTGGCGAATTCTACGCTCTTAGAATAAAGGGGGATAGCATGGAACCCAAGATCAGCAGCGGCGACGTTGTAATTGTCCGTCAACAGGATGATGCAGACACAGGGGACACTGTTATTGCTACAATAGCTGGTGAAGACGCCGTGTGCAAACGCCTGAGAAAATATAAAGAAGGACTGGAACTGATTTCCACCAACCCCAGCTATGCACCGCTCTATTTTGACGATGAAACCATAAAAAATAAACCTGTCAAGATCATTGGTAAGGTAGTGGAGTTAAGGGCAAAATTTTAATGGATTGGAGTGATTATTATGCTTTTTTATGTATATGATGAGAATACTTCCTCGACTGCTCCTGTTGAGGTATCAGATATACCCGAGTTAAGCGAACAGGAACTTGAATTTATATATGATGATAAAATCAGAAAAGTATGGCACTCACAGGAGGAGGAATGGTATTTTTCCATAATTGATGTAATTGACGTTTTGACCGATAGTTCCGATCCAAAACAATATGTAAAAAAGTTACGATCCCGCGACCCAGAATTATCAGCTAACTGGGGTACAATTTGTACCCCTATTCAAATGATAGCCGCTGATGGTAAAATGCGTAAAATCCAAGCAACAAACACACATGGGTTATTGAGAATTATCCAGTCCATTCCGTCAAAAAAGGCTGAGCCATTCAAGCAATGGCTGGCAATGGTGGGCAAACAACGTCTGGACGAGGAAGTTGATCCTCAGATTGCTATAGATCGTGCTATAGAATCATACCGCAACAAAGGATATTCTGAAGATTGGATAGCCCAGCGTATGCGTGGGATAGAGATTCGTAAAGATATGACCAATGAGTGGAGGCGTGCCGGAATTACCGATTCCAGACAGTATGCTTCTCTTACAAACATACTTACTGCCGCATGGTCAGGAAAGACAGTGAAAGAATATAAAAAGTTTAAGGGACTGAAAAAAGAAAATCTCAGAGACAATATGACTAACACAGAGCTTGTCCTGAATGCTCTTGCAGAGATATCAACAACAGAGATATCAAAGGCAACTAATCCTCAAGGTATAACCGAGGCCACAGATGCTACCATCCAAGGTGGCAATATTGCCAGAAATGCACGTGAATCCCTTGAAAAGCAGATAGGGCGCAGCATACTATCCCCATTAAACTCCAACACTCCCAAGCTGCTTGATGACAGCAAGGAAAAGTAATATAAACCGAATATGTCACAACTATAAAATGCGTATGAATCCTCAGACAACAGTCTCGGTTATTCATACGCATTTTTATCTTTTCCATATCACACCGTTCCCGCAGCAATCTTCGCCGTGGACTTCTTCACACAGTAAAGACATGTCGGCAATATATAGATGGTCGCTGTGACCCACGCTGTCTGGTCAGCAAAACAGATGGCCGTGAATCCAAATGTTCCGACAAATCCCAGGCTCACTATGATCCTGGCCGCCATCTCTGTAACACCTGAGAATATAGCCCGACCGGAATATCCAAGTCCCTGTGTCACCATACGCGCCACGTTCAGTATACCGAGACTCCAGTAGAAGAATCCCATACATCTGAGGTATTTCGCAGAGGCATCAAGTACGTCGACTGCGCTCTTCTTTACAAATATCATTGAGAGCGGCCTGCCAAAGAATATCATGATAAGTCCTGCTATCAATCCATATCCCACTGCGACTGCTATCGCCTGCCACAAGCCCTGTTTTATACGTTTTGCCTGTCCGGCGCCAAGGTTCTGGCTGCAGAACACAGATGCCGCCGTTGCAAATGCATCAAATGGACACATAGTGAACTGCTTTATCCTCATACCGGCTGTGAAGCCTGACACATACAAACTTCCCAGCTTGTTATTTGCAGACTGCATGACCATACTTCCTATGGCAGTTATGGAAAACTGCAGGCCTGTCGGAATTCCCATGACGAGAAGTTCCTTCACTGCAGATCCCTCTATCTCCCTGTCCTCCGCCTCAAGATGCATGATCTGAACCTTCTTGAAGATATATACAAGACACAATATTCCACTCACCGCCTGTGCCGTGATGGTTGCTATAGCCGCACCGGCGCAGTCCCATTTGAGGACAACTATGCAGAACAGGTCAAGGAATATGTTGAGTATTGCCGAGAACGCCAGAAACATGAACGGCGTTCTGCTGTCTCCCAGAGACCTGAGCACACTTGACAGATAGTTGTACATGAGTGTGAACGGAATTCCCAGGAATATAACTATAAGATAAGCATATGCCTTGTCATATATATCCTGAGGAACCGAAAGCAGATGAAGTATCTGATTACAGCACACCGAACATACAATCGTGACTATCAACGCTATGATGCCCGTCAGCACCGCGCCGTTAAATATATACTTTCTCATCTTGTGCAGATTATTTGCACCAAAATACTTTGCAACAGGAACACCAAATCCTGCGCAACAGCCCATACAGAATCCCAGAACCAGAAACTGTATACTGCTGCTTGCTCCAACTCCCGCCAGAGCCTTATCTCCCAGTATCTGCCCCACAATAGCCGCATCTATTATGTTGTACGTCTGCTGGAGCAGATTGCCGAGCAAGAGCGGGGTGGCAAACTGCAGCATCAGACTGAGGGGCTTACCGGAAACCATGGACTTAGCCATGTCTTACACCTTCCTTACATTATTGATAGGACAATGAGTTGCCAATTTTTTCTTTGAACACAGAGTTGCTATACATATCATTCGCTGGGTTGCTTCCGCTTATTTCGCCCTGCAGCGGTACTAAGGTGCCGCCTCACATCGCCACCTAAGAACCGGCGGGCTCAAATTCCCTGCTCACGATATGTATAGCAACTCTGTGTAACAACTTTATTGTGACAACTCACCTGTTAGATGAATAATAACTACGTATGTAAGTCGGTTTCAGACTTACTTTATGTTTATTATCCTTATCTCTTATAACAGTTTTCCAGCCAAAGCTTCGAGCGCTGCCACATCCGACTGCTTGAACGCGGACCTTATTGTCACATGCTCATCCACGATCTCTATATCCTTCATCGCTGCCATCTGCTCTTTCATGAGTTTCGCCGCCATTGGTGCCCATGAACCATTTTCAATGAAAGCGACCTTTCTCTTCTGGTATGCCTTCATCTTCAAGTGGTTGATGAAATCCGCCATGACAGGCATCACACCGCCATCATATGTTGGGGCTGCAAGCACAAGTCTGTCGTATCTGAATGCATCCTCTATACACTCTGCGATATCATCCCTTGAGAGGTCTGATATCGCAACCTTTGGCGCCCCCTTTGCCTCAAGTATCTCCGCCAGCTTCTTTGCCGCCTTCTCTGTGTTGCCGTGGAGACTGCAGTATGCGATGAAGATTCCCTCATCCTCAGGTGTGTAGGTTGACCACAGCTGATATTTGCCTATGTAATATTCAAGATTCTCTGTGAGTATAGGTCCGTGAAGTGCGCATATCTTCTGTATGTCAAGTCCTGCTGCCTTCTTGAGAAGTGCCTGTGCAGGCATTCCATACTTTCCAACTATATTGAAGTAATATCTTCTCGCCTCGCATGCCCAGTCCTCATCTGTATCCAATGTTCCAAACTTGCCAAATGCATCCGCTGAGAAGAGTATCTTCTCGCTCTGCTCATATGTGACCATGACCTCAGGCCAGTGAACCATAGGAGCCATAAAAAACTGAAGTGTATGGCTTCCAAGTGAGAGTGTCTGTCCCTCTGCAACGGTCACGCTTCTGTCTGCCACAGGAACCTCAAAGAAGTTTGGAAGCATTGCGAAAAGCTTTGCATTTGATACAATCTTGATATCCGGGTATTTTGCAAGCACATCACCAAGATTCGCCGAGTGATCAGGCTCCAGATGTGAGATTATGAGATAGTCAGGCTGCCTGTCTCCAAGCACCTCTGCCACATTTGCAAACCACTGGTCTGCGCACTTTGCATCCACCATATCCATGATGGCTATCTTCTCGTCCATGATGACATAAGAATTGTACGCTATTCCGTTTGGAACTATATACTGGTTCTCAAAAAGGTCTATGTCCTTGTCATCCACACCTACGTAAAATACTGTGTCGGTTACATTCTTAAGCATTGTATATCCTCCTTTTGATCCTAAGTATCTAATATAAATAATCCACGTTGTGTCCACATGATAAAATAATCGTTGCGACAGCTGCACTTGTGCAGACTATCATAATGACAGTTAATTATAACATACTAAATGAAAATAGAGAATCAGCACATAAGACCTGATTCTCCATTTTTTGATATTTTTTTATCATTGTCTGCTTACCCTTCTCTGCATCTTCTCCTGATACATACTGTGATCCGCTTCCCTCACATACTCTTCAAGGGTTTTATCACCATCCGGGTCTGTTATAACATAGCCTATACTAAACTCCAATTCAAACGGAAGCTTCTCCTGCGCCGCTATCTCCCTGGCCTTCTCAAGTATCGCCGCCTTTCTTTCCTCAGGAGTCTCATCCTCATCGTATATAGATATGGATACGAACTCATCTCCGCCGTATCTAACCGGAATACTGCTTATTCCACCGCCTCCGGCCACAGCTCTGGCTGCATTTCTTATAGCCTTATCGCCAAACTCATGACCGTATGTATCGTTTATATATTTAAGCCTGTCCATATCGGCAAACATTATGAGAAGTGCCTTGCCCTGGTCCGCAGCCTTGTCAAATGCCTTTGCGGCGATCTGTCTCATGCCTTCCCTGTTGTATATCTGGGTAAGCGGATCCTTTATGGATATTGCCGTAAGCTCCTGATTGATCTGCTCTAGCCTCCATTTATTGAACAGATTTATCATGGCTACATTCACTTCGCTCATTACAGTTGACCAAAGCTGCTTATCCATAAGGTAATATCCATTTTCGACACAGCAGAACCCAGCTGCCTTTTCTCCAAAATGAAATGGTGCAAATAAAAATATATTGCCGCCGGCCTCATCATCCAGAAGAGGAAACATACTATGGTATGTATCGTCACCATCATCCGCTACGCCTTGCTTGTACACGATCTGCATTCTCTGAGGATAGCCTTTCACAGCAAATACATCCTCATCGTATGCTGCTGAGAGAGTCGGGCCGGCTCCCCCCATCTCCACAAGGGATCTGTCGACAACCATAACGCATTTCTTACACCCTGCCTGCGAATATGCCGTCTGGACACAGGGATAAAGACCACTGTAATCACCACATTTGCTGAGCAAATGCGTGAAATCCAGCGTGCTCTCATCTATCTCCTCGCGTTCCACAACTCCCATTATATAATTCTTCAGGTACTGTCTGCCGTTCAGCATGGCATCCGCGCCGCAGCCACAGCTCTCCGTGAATATACAATTATAATCTATATAGGAGCTGGTATCCGGATTGTTTCCCGCCCATATATTCAACATGATCTCTGCAGCCTCAGCTCCGATCTTCTCACGGATCCTGCTCACCGTTGTTATGCGCGGCGTATAATACGCTGCTTTATCAAAGTTGTCGAATCCTGTGACCTTAAAATCCTTGGGTACTGAAAGTCCAAGTGCTTCTGCTCTGTTGCACACACCCACCGCCAGATTATCATTTGCACAGATTATTGCATCCGGAAGAATCTTCCTCACTATCTCCCGTTCTTCCAGCCTTCTCTCATCCATCTCCGCATTATTCGAAGCCTCGGCATCCGGAGCAGAATCAGCAAAACTGCCGCTGGTTATCTCACCGTACACCTCCGCAGGACCGCCGTAATCCGGTCCGTCCTTCTCATGTTTTATACACGTATGTCCATGCGCTCTGAGCAGCTCCTCGAATCCCGTCACGCCGTCATTGAAACTAAAATCTCCAAACAGGACATCCTCATCATCCACAGGCAGACCATATTCATCCATACAGTCCCTGAATGCACGGCATCTCTCCTGAGCCTCATAGTTGTCCTTTGGTCCGGCAAGATACCATACCTTCTTCGCACCATGTTTCTCTATCATATGCCGGGTCATGTCATACATAGCATCGTAATTGTCTATTCCCACAAAATGCAGACCGTCAAATGCTGTCTCAAGACTTATAGCCGGAACTCCGCTCTTCCTTATCCTGTCCAGCAGTTCCGCCGTGACTTCCGGATATTTGATATTGTTGACAGATATTATGATCCCATCAAAGTCTGTCAGCTCCGGAAGATTGTATATATTGTATTCTCCATAGCTGTAACCGTCGTCCCTGTTCCAATTGCCATTGCTGTTGAATATGTACAGATTCACATCAGCCCTGGCCTCCTTTATCTTCTGCATAAATCCCAGCGGCCAGGCGTAGGTGAAATACCTCTTCCAGCCATCCATGAACAATGCTACTTTTTTCATACCTTACCTCCTGATCAATCAGAACAACCCGTCCTGTCCCCCATCTGTAAATTTGCCAAATATATTAAAAAGGCGCATCTGCATATATTATACACAGACCCGCCCAGCCAAAACATATCCAAATGTATCAAAAATATGTACTTTACTATCAGAAACCACGGGGACGGAGGGGACAGACACCTACGTCCCCATAATTTACTTAAGTGGATAGTCGTCATGCGCCGGCTTGTAATCACGTATAGTCTTAAGTGCCGGCAGAGCATGTCCGTCATAATCAAAAAGTGCCTGATTTGCCCATTCATTTCCGCATGGTCCAGACTCCTCTATATATGACAGAGCACCTTCCGTAGCCCAGCCGCTTCCCGGTACTGGTATCCAGCCTGCCTCCCAATAATAAAAGCCATCGCCACCAGGAACATCATCTATCAGTTTCATTATGTCGTTCATAAATTCCGCCTGTCCCTCAGGTGTCATAGGGTAGTCAAGATTCTCCACCAGTGAAGGCTTTGTGGCATAGCCCTTTCTATCGTCAGGTCCCAGTTTCTCATATTCTGCGTAGTCTTCCATGGTAAATCCCATGGAAACCTCAGCGATAACTATCTTTTTGCCATATCTATCCGCCATATCTCGCATATTTGCCTCTAGCTCCTTCATGGTTCCATGCCAGAACGGATAATACGACATTCCGATTATATCAAAATCTTCTCCTCTTTCCATGTAGTGGTCAAACCAATCCACATACATAGGATTGTTGCCGCCATTGTCGAGATGTATCATGACCGGAATATCAGAGTCAACCGATCTGACCGCCCTTATTCCTGCGCTCACAAACTTCGCGATATTGTCATACTCCGGCTTCTGTCCCAGCGGCCACATCAGTCCGTTTGTAAGCTCGTTTCCAACCTGAACAAGCTGAGGGAGAACGCCCGCAGCCTTCATCTCTAAAAGAGTCTCCCTTGTGTAGTCGTACACAGCCTGCTCAAGCTGATCCGCATCCATGCCTCTCCACGCCTTCGGCACCCTCTGCTTGCCCGGGTCAGCCCAGAAATCACTGTAGTGATAATCAAGCAGAATGCTCATTCCATGATCCATAGCGCGCTTCGCGAGTTTTTTGTATACCTCAAGGTCATTTGTGCCCGCACCATAAGGTACGCCGTCCTCCGTGTACGGATCATTCCACAGACGAAGTCTCACAGAATTCACACCATAGTTCTTAAGTATGTCAAATATATCTCCCTGCACACCATTGTCATAATATTTCGCCCCCAGCTCTTCAACCTCGACAACAGCGGAGAGATCCACGCCCTTTATATAATCTGCCATATTTTTGTCTCCTTCACCTGCATTTATTTTACTGCCTGTTATAACCAAGAACAGCCGCCGAAGAAAAATGTTCTGCATACCCCTGATGTACCAGTTCATCTTCATCTGTCGGCGGCCTTCTATCAAGATGACATCTGTCACCTAGTCGTCAAATGTAATCCTGTCATACATTCTTCCATATTTTATTCTGATGAGCTCGTTCTTTGCCAGAACGTCCTCCTCTGGTCCAACATACTGACAACGGATACAGTAGTATTCCTTCTTGTCCTTATCATAGAACATATCTATATCCAGATCTCTCATAAAACACATTGGACATCTGTAATTTAATTTGCCTTTTCCAGACTGAGCCATGTTGAAAATACCTCCTTATCCTTAAGTGTCTTTGTAAACCCGAGAGTGAACATTGGCGAGAACGCATATCCCTCTTTGAAATATCCTGTTGCATCGCTGCCAGATGCTCCCATGGCAGCCTTTGTCTCGATCGCAGGTATAACTGCTGACACCTCATCGGCGCCTGCGAGATCCTCTTCTCTGCACTTGTACTCATATGTGAGTGACTTGCTCTCTGAAGCATTCTTTGCTGTGAGAGTGATTCCTGTCATGTCCTCTGGGTACTCTGTTGTACCGTAGCATGCCACCATGTACTCATTGATCTCAACCTCTGCATCAGGGTTGCTCATCTCGAGGATAGTTCTTTCATGTCTTATCTTGGATGAACCCTCCTCAAAATATATCTTTGTCTGAAGTTTAACTGTCAGATCGTAGAACTCGATGTCAACCGGGTCAAGTGTAAGGATTCTTGTGCTTCCCTCCTGCGAGAATGTTGCCTTTGTTCTGCACAGACAGAGGTCGACCTCCTCACCCTTGTAGCTGATCTTGGCACTTCTTACAGTACCCTCTCCAGCATAGTGTGTGAAATATCCTGCTCTGTACTTCTCCTGGATCAGGAATGGATATGAAGCATCCTGAACATGTGGAGTTCCGATACCTACAGGCCAGTTGAGCTTTGCAGCGTATGGTCTGAGGTCAACGATCGCACCGCCCTGATCCATGTTGATCTGGGCTCTCATGTATGGATCGCAGTACCAGAATATCTGCTTGTCTGATCCGTACAGTATATCCTTCCAAAGAGCACACTCAGGCTCCTCGTATGTCTTGTTCTCTCTGTAGAAGTCAGCAAATTCAGCCATTGTCATGTCGATACATTTGCCTTCCTTCTTCAGGTCGCCATAATACTTCATTCCATCCTCGTAGCTCTTCTTGAGCAGCTCGTATGGAGCCTCCCAGCGTCCCATCTTGTTCAGCCAGCCTGGTCCAACGAACATCATGTTGTATGAATATCCATTGTTGAACTTAGCCAGATGACGATACTGGTCGATCAGGTTGTACAGATATGGGTACTCCCATGTCTTGCTGTCATAGATCATTCCACGGAGAACGTTCTGTGGATGTGTACCAAAGTTAGAACCATTTCCATCATAGCATGCCAGCAGATCTCTTGAAAGATGCGGGATGGCAACGATTCCGCTGTCCTCAGCCTCATTTGCTGCAGGTGCATGTGTGTTCTGCTTTGAAGGTATCCACGGATTCCATGGGCCGCCATCAAACAGTGTGTACCATGAGTTGTTACATGTGTGGTAAGCCTTAGGGCCCTCCTCCCAGCATGTTGCAACTGCACACTTGACTGATGGATACTTCTCCTTGATGTAGTTTGTAAGCTCAGCATCCATATAGTATGAACCTGTAGACACTGGATAAAAGCCAAATATATCATGGAACTTTCCAAATACGTCATCGACGATATTCTTCTTGTCCTCCATTGAGAACATCCAGATACAGAAGTCCTTGGTCTTGTACTTCTCTCTGAACTCTGTGCAGGGAAGTCCGAGAAGTGAGAGCGCTATCTCATCTCCATACTTCTCATGATGCTCCTTGGCGAGTGATACAGCCTCCTCGTTAAAAAGGCTGGCATATGTCATCTGAATAGTAGTCTTGAGTCCGTTCTTGTGAGCTGTCTCCTGCTGGAACTTGAATATGTCCAGTGACTCTGTGAGGAGAGCTTTTCTTCCGATATCCTCTGCCTGACCATGGCCTGTAACCTTCTCGGCATACTCAGGAACCATCTCAGGACGATGGATAATGTTTACAATAAATGTATTCTCCATATCTTAAATCTCCTATTTCGTATATGTTGTAACCTTTTGATCTAAAGATAATCGTCCCCAAATAAGCGACAATATCCTCATTTTTCATCCTGTCTGCCCTATTTTAGGGCTAATTATAGCAGGCATCCGCACCACCATCCATATGTGGTCCATCCGGCAACGCAGACACCTGCCCAAAATAAATTTTCTCATTTCTCTCAGACCGTCCGCCTGTAAATTCTGCCGGTCTCAGCCACAGCGGAGTGTCCTGCATGTATTCAGAGGAATACGAGGACGCCGGCACTTAGCGAAGGCCCTAAGCCTGAGCTTAGTGTCCGCTGCGTCCGAAGTCAAGTGCGAACGACCTCTGAATATATCAGGACACCTCCACTGTGGCGTCCGTCATTCAAGCAAGGCGGCGTCCGTCCGCCTTAACCCTTTACAGAACCGCCAGTTACACCCTCTACATAGTACTTCTGCATTATGACGAACAATATTGAGATAGGGATAGCTACCACGATACCGCCGGCGCAGAATACTGAGAAGTATTTGTTGACGAGTGATTTTTCAAGCATATTGTAAAGACCTATAGCTACTGTCCAGTCCTTCGAAACTCCTGAGTTGAGCATAAGCTTTGCGAATACAAAATCGCCCCAAGGTATAAGGAATGAACTGATTACCTGATACACCACGATTGGCTTACACAGAGGAAGGATTACCCTGTCTCTTATACACATCTCCGAGCCCACGAGACACTGAGCGATCTCGT
>ENA-OZAG01001190-OZAG01001190.1-human-gut-metagenome-genome-assembly--contig:-NODE-1190-length-10635-cov-4.128922_pt1 | contig 10635 bp, 7 predicted proteins | sample MGYA00243300_ERZ653497 | MGnify/ENA primary metagenome ERZ653497 (study PRJEB26926, sample SAMN06164955) | human gut metagenome | biome: ENVO:00009003; feature: ENVO:2100002; material: ENVO:00002003...
TGCCGCACCTCGCTCGCCGTATCGGCACTTAGAATTATGCGGTATTGCCTAAAAATAACGACCCGCACTGCATTTGCAGCCGGGCCATTTGATATTTAGTTGGGGTTATGCAGCGGGGCAGGCGTTACGCCTTGGCAAACTGGCTTGCATACAGGTTGGCGTAAAAGCCGCCCCTGGCCAGCAGCTCCTCGTGGGTGCCGCGCTCAATAATGTTGCCGGCTTTCATCACAAGGATCTGATCGGCGTTTTTGATGGTGGAAAGGCGGTGCGCCACAATAAAGCTGGTGCGGCCTTTCATCAGTTCCTCAAAGGCATCCTGAACCAGCACTTCGGTACGGGTATCAATACTGGAGGTTGCTTCGTCCAGAATCAGGATGGGCGGCTTGCGCAGCATAACACGGGCAATGCAAAGCAGCTGCTTCTGGCCCTGGCTGATGTTGCCGCCGTCCTCGGCAATTACGGTATCATAGCCCTGTGGCAGGCGGCAGATAAAGCTGTGGGCGCGGGCACGCTTGGCGGCGTCGATGATCTCCTCGCGGGTGGCGTCCGGCTTGCCGTAAGCAATGTTATCTGCCACAGTACCGGCTTTCAGCCAGGTTTCCTGCAAGACCATACCTAGGTTGCCGCGCAGCGAATCCCGCGTTACGGTGTCAATGGGGTGGCCGTCCACCTTCAGGGTGCCGCCGTTGATCTCGTAAAAGCGCATCAGCAGGTTGACCAGGGTGGTTTTGCCGCAGCCGGTGGGGCCGACCAGGGCAATGCGCTGGCCGGGCTGAACGCGCAGGTTCATGTCTTCAATCAAGGGCACATCCGGCACATAGCGGAACTTGACATGCCCAAACTCCACACTGCCTGCACCGTGGGGCAGGGTAACGGCATCGGGGGCATCGGGCAGGATGGGGTCTTCGTCAATAAAGTCGAACACACGCTGCGCACAGGCCAGGGCGTTCTGCAGCTCGGTCATAACGCCGGAAATATCATTGAACGGCTTGGTGTATTGGTTGGCATAGTTCAGCAGAACCGAAAGCTCGCCGACCGTAATGCCGCCGCCAATGGCAACCAGCGCGCCCACCACGCCGACCGCCGCATACACCAGCGCGTTGACAAAGCGGGTGGCAGGGTTGGTGATGGAGGAAAAGAAGGTGGCCTTTACGCCGCAGATCTGCAGATCGGCGTTGATCTTGTCAAAGCGCTCCTCGGCGCGGCTTTCGTAACCGAAGGCGCGGACAAGATGCTCGTTGCCGATCAGCTCGTCCACCAGACCGGTCAGCTCGGCACGGGTCTCGCTCTGTACGCGGAACATATCATAGGTATGCTCCGCAATGAACTTTGCCACAAAGATGGAAAGCGGGGTGAGAACCACAACGATCAGGGTAATGCGCCAGTCAATGGAAAGCATAAAGCCCAAAGTGCCCACAATGGTCAGAATGCCGGTGAACAGCTGGGTAAAGCCCATCAACAGGCCGTCACTGAACTGCTCCACATCGGTGTTGATGCGGCTGATGGCGTCGCCGGGCTTGTGGGCATCCATATAGCTCAGGGGTAAAATCTCCATGTGCTGGAACGCCTGCACGCGGATGTCGCGCACCACCTGGAAGGTGATGCGGTTGTTCACCATGTTCATCAGCCACTGGCAGATGGAGGTGACACACACGGTAACGCCAAACTGGATGGCAATCTTGCCCAGGGCAGGGAAGTTGACATTGCCCTGGCCCACAATCAGGTCCACGCCGCGGCCCGAAAAAATGGGGGCATACAGCGTGGTAAGAACGGTAACGGCGGCAAGCAGCAGGGTGAACAGCACCAAACCGCGGTACGGCTGGATCAGCTTTAACACGCGCTGAATGGTGCCTTTACTGCCCCGCAGGGAAACACGCTTTTTCTTTGCATTGCTCATAGGGTCTTTTCCACCTCCTCGCGGCTCAGCTGGCTCAGGCAGATCTCGCGGTAAACATCGCAGGTTTTCAGCAGGTTGGTATGGGTGCCGCTGCCCACCAGATTGCCGTCATCCAGCACCAGAATGCGGTCCGCACGCTGCACAGCGGAAGCGCGCTGGGAAACAATAAATACCGTCATGCCATTGGTCTGCTCTTTCAGCGCTTTGCGCAAAGCAGCGTCCGTGGCAAAGTCAAGCGCGGAGGAACTGTCGTCCAAAATCAGTACCTGGGGGTGAGGCACTAGCGCGCGGGCAATGGTCAGGCGCTGGCGCTGGCCGCCGCTGAAATTGCGCCCGGCGGTCTCCACCGGTTCATCCAGCCCTTTGGGCTTGCCACGCACAAAGTCCGCCGCCTGGGCAATCTCCAGGGCCTGCCAGATCTGCTCATCGGTGGCATCGGGGCAGGCCCATTGCATGTTGTCCCGGATGGTGCCGGTAAACAGCACGGCGCGCTGCGGCACAATGCCGATCATCTGGCGCAGCTGGGCAAAGCCGTACTGCTGCACGGCATGGCCAAACAGTTCAACGCTGCCGCTGTTGCAGTCATAAAAGCGGGGAATCAGGTTGATCAGGGTGGATTTGCCGCTGCCCGTGCCGCCGATCACGCCGATGGTCTGGCCGTTCTGGGCGGCAAAGCTGATGTCCGTCAGGCTGGGGGCACCGGCACCGTGGTAGGTAAAGCCCACATGGTCAAATGCAACGGCTGGGGCGCCCACTGCCGGGGCAAGGGCGGCCGCGGCGGGGTCGGTCATCGTGGATTTGGTGTTCAGAATCTCCGAAACACGGATGCCGCTGGCCAGTGCGCGGGTGACAGAAACCACCAGATCGGCAATGCGCAGCAGGTTGATAAGGATCTGGTTCATATAGTTGATTAGGGCAATGATCTCGCCCTGGGTCAGCGCGCCGCTGTTTACCTGCAGCCCGCCGCGCATCAGGATGGCGATTACGCCCAGGTTGACGATGAGATAGGTCAGCGGGGTCATCAAAGCGGAAATGCGCCCGGCGGTCAGCTGGAAAGTTTTCAGTTTGTCGTTCACGGCGGTAAAATCCGCAATTTCGTCATCCTGCCGTGCAAAGGCGCGCACCACGCGGGCACCCACATAATTTTCGCGGGTCAGCAGGGTCACTTTGTCCAGCGTATTCTGGGCGGCGCGGTACTGGGGCACCGTCACCCGCATGATCAGCCAGACCACCAGCGAGATGGCCAGCGTGACCAGCACGAACCAGAACCCCATGGTGGGGCTGATGACAAACGCCAGAATCAGCGCGCCGATGACAATAAACGGGCAGCGCAGCAAAAGGCGCAGCGTCATGTTTACGCCGTTTTGCAGCTGGTTCACATCGCTGGTGATGCGGGTGACCAGCGTGGGTGTGCCGATGCCGTCCAGCTCCGTGTAAGAGAGGGTATCAATGTGGCGGAACAGCGCTCCGCGCAGCGCCGTGCCATAGCCCAGCGCGGCCTTGGCGGCAAAATACTGCGCCGTCAGGCTGGATGCCATACCCACAACCGCAAGCAGCACCATCAAGCCGCACTGCTTGCCAATATAAGCCAAATCCCCGTTTTTGATGCCCACATCAATGATGTTGGCCACCACAAGGGGAACCAACAGCTCAAAGCAGGCTTCCAGCATTTTGAACAGCGGGGCAAGGATGGATTCTTTCTCGTATCCTTTCAAAAACCGCAGCATGTTCCGCATGAACGCACCAACCTTTTTGTAATATCAAATTATATGCCTAAGGCAACACCGCACAATTCCCGCCTTGCGGCTTAAGCACCGCTCCGGCGGCTGCGGCACGGCATCTGCGTTGCCAAAATACTCGATAATACACAAAGTATTATCTGCGCCTTTGGCCTAGCATCTGCCGCACCTCGCTCGCCATATCGGCACTTAGAATTATGCGGTATTGCCCTAAAACAGAGCATACTTTTTAATCATACAACAGATGCGTCTAAATGCCAAGTTGAAAAACGCAATACAACCAATGAAACCAATATTTTTTGAGGCCAGCCACAAAAACAGGCCGGATGGCAGCGCCTTGCCCGGTTTCGATGATTATTTGCACCCTGCCCGCCTATACTTGCAGTGGGGTAACCCGCAACGCTGCAACATGTAGGAGGGCAGAGGTCACTATGTTTTATTATCATAAAGGTTTAACCCGCGCCGCACGGCGCACCGTCGCCACCGCGATCACCATCGCAGGCCGACAGGGGTGTACGGCGGTGGATACCGGGCACCTGCTGCTTGCCATGCTGCAAACCGGGCGGGGCACTGCGGTGGAGTTTCTGCGCCGCAAACAGATCACGGTAACGGCACTTTCGGCCTGTGCCTCCCAGCGGGCCTGCACGGGCCGCCCGCTGCACCTGCGCGGCCGGGACCTTGCGCCCGAAAGCCGCAAGGCGCTGGAATTCGCTGTTCTGGGGGCCCATGCCGCCCGCGTGAACAAAGCGGAGAACGAACACCTGCTCTGTGCCATGCTGGAAGATACCGCCTGCACGGCCAGCGTGTGGCTGGCGGGCCTTGGGCTGGAAGTTCCACGCGCCGCGCGGGAATGCCGCCAGCTTTCCGGCCAGCTGGTTTTGCCCAGCAGCCCCCGCATGAGCAGTACCCGCGGCAGCCGCCCCAGTGAGAAATATGGCCGTGACCTGACCCGCCTTGCGCAGGAAGGCCAGCTGGATCCCGTACTTTGCCGGGATGATGAGCTGGAACGCATGATCGAAATTCTGTGCCGCCGCCAAAAGAATAACCCATGCCTTTTGGGGGAGCCGGGCGTGGGCAAAAGCGCCCTGGCCGAAGCCCTGGCCCAGCGCATTGCCGCCGGGCAGGTAACGCCCAGCTTAAAGGGCAAGCGGGTGCTGGCGCTGGATATGGCGTCCATGGTGGCGGGCACCAAGTACCGCGGCGATTTTGAGGAGCGGTTCAAAAACCTGCTGGAAGAGCTTTACCGCGACCGTTCCACCATTCTGTTTATTGACGAGATTCATGTGATCGCCGGGGCCGGTGCGGCGGAAGGCGCGATCGATGCGGCCAGTATCTTAAAGCCGATGCTGGCCCGCGGGGAAATCCAGCTCATCGGTGCGACCACACCGGAGGAATACCGCAAGACCATCCAGAAGGACTCCGCTCTTGACCGCCGCTTTGGCATGGTGAATATTGAGGAACCGGCCCCACAGCAGGCGGAAAAAATTTTAACCGGCCTGATGCCCCGGTATGAGCGCTACCACGGGGTGCGCATCCCGCAGGAGGCGATCCGCGCCGCGGTGGAGCTGAGCGTGCGCTACCTGCCGGGGCGCTACCTGCCGGACAAGGCCATTGACCTGTTGGACGAAGCCGCCGCGGCGCTGCGGATTTCAGGCGGGGAGCAAGCCATGCTGCCAGGCAGCAAAATGCCGGTGCTGACCTCGGCGGAAATTGCCAAGGTGGTGGGCAAGGCCAGCGGCGTGCCCGCCGAGCGGGTAGGGGAGGCGGAGCGTGTGCGCCTGGACCAGCTGGAAGCCCGCCTTGCCGCGCAGGTGATTGGTCAGCCGCGCGCGGTGCATGCCGTGGCGGCGGCTATCCGGCGCAGCCGCACCGGCCTGCGGGAAACTGGCCGCCCCATTGGCGCAATGCTATTTTTAGGTCCCACCGGCGTAGGCAAAACCCAACTGGCCCGTACCCTGGCCCAAAGCTGGTTTGGCAGCGAAAAAGCCCTGCTGCGGTTTGATATGAGCGAATATATGGAGCAGCACACGGTGGCACGGCTGATCGGCGCACCGCCGGGCTATGTGGGGCACGATGAGGGCGGCCAGCTGACCGAAGCCGTGCGCCGCCGCCCCTACAGCGTGGTGCTGTTTGATGAAATTGAAAAGGCCCACAGCGATATCCAGAATATTCTGCTGCAGATTTTGGAAGATGGCACCCTGACCGATGCCCAGGGGCGCAAGGCAGATTTTTCCAACACGATCATTCTGCTCACCTCCAACCTGGGGGCGCGCTGCCTGGCGGGGCAGGCCAGCCCGCTGGGCTTCGGCGCTGCCGCCGAAGAAACCGCCCGCCGCGGCAAAAAGGCATTACAGGAAGCCAAAGATTATTTCCGCCCGGAGCTGATGGGCCGCCTGGACGATGTGGTGCTGTTCGACCCGCTTGGCCCCGCCCAGCTGGCCGCGATCGCGGATCGCCTGCTCTGCGAGCTGGAAGAACGCGCCGCCCGCCAGGGCTACCCCCTGCGCCATCCCCCGGCGGCTGCCGCGGCGCTGGCAGGTGATACCGTACCCGCCTATGGTGCGCGGGAGCTGCGCCGCAAGGTGAGCCGCGCCGTGGAGCAGGCCCTGGCCGACCGCATTGCCGCCGGTACCGCCCGCCCCGGCGTGCTGTTTGTGGCGGATGCCGCTCCGGACGGACACATTACCCTGACAATGGGGGATGTGGCGGCGTGCGCATCGTGAGAGAGTGGATAGTGGGTAGTGGTCAGTGGACAGGGAGCAGTGCAGGCAGCCCGGCGGGCCGATGGCGAGCATCGGCCCCTACAAATGATTTGCAACGTTTGCGGCGCGGGGTGGATGGGCGGCAATTATTAGGCCCGTCAAACGGGGCGTCGGGGACGCCGCCCCCTACATGCAGGGCGAGGTTTATTACAATTTTGTGGTGTGCAACGCCGTAAGGCCCTACAGATTATTTTATTGTTATTCACTACCCTAAAAACCACCCCCAACCCAATATCTCCTGAGCGGCGCAATGCGCCGCGGTCCACCACAATTATTCATTATTCTTTATTATTTATTCTTTTGCCTACTTCCAATTCCTAATTTCTAATTTCTAATTGCATCAGTTCCCAACTTCAACCCTCTCACGGAAAGGTTCGCGGTGACGCTATGGATACCACAACAAAACTAAAAGTCGGCTTTGCGGCCTTGATGATCCTGTCCGGCATTGGGGTGGCATCGTACCCGGTTATCAGCAACGCGGTGGCGCAGCGCCACGCCAGCGAAGCGATCCAAAATTACGATGATACCGTAAAAAGCATGGATACCGAAAAACTGGACGCCGCCAAGGAGGCCGCCCGCCGCTATAACCAGCAGCTGGACAGCGCCGTGGAGCGCGATGCCGCAGGCGAAGCGGAGGATACCGGCACCAGCTATGTGGACCTTGTGGATGTGGGCGAAAGCCTGGGGTATATCACCATCCCGAAAATTGACGTCAACCTGCCCATTTACGAAGGCACCAGCGATGATGTGCTGCAAAGGGGCGTTGGCCATCTGGAAGGCTCCAGCTACCCCCTTGGCGGTGAAAGCACCCACAGCGTGCTGACCGGCCACCGCGGCCTGCCCGAAGCCGTGCTGTTCACCGACCTGGACAAGCTGGAAGAGGGCGACTGTTTCTACCTGCATATTCTGGATGAAACGCTGGCGTACCAGGTGGATCAAATCAAAGTGGTGGAACCGGAGCACACCGAGGATCTGGACATCACCGCGGGGCAGGATTACTGCACCCTTGTTACCTGCACGCCGTATGCCATCAACACCCACCGCATGCTTGTGCGCGGCACCCGCATCCCTTATAATGGAGAGGAAGAAACCAACACCCCGCAGGCCGTGCAGTATCAGGCGCTGCGCACCGGAACGGTGGTCAAGCGCGTGGTGGATGCCTGGCCGTGGATCGCGGTAACGGGCAGCATTGTGATCGGCGGCGAAGCGCTGCTGCTGCTTTTGCTGCTGCACCGCTGCAAAAAGCGCGAGGAGGATGACTAAATGGGACGGCTGATTGCTAAAATTCTGGCCTGGCTGGCCATTTTGCTGGGGCTGGCGCTGTTGATACAGCCCACCGCCGCCCAGTGGTGGACCAGCACCCGCAACGCCAAAACCGCTGCGCAGTTTGCGGCCCGCGCCGAAGCCCAGCCCACCGCCCCCGCGGCGGAGGAAACCACAGCCGAACCCCCGGAGCCGGAACGCGCCTACCCTGAACTGTACGCCGCGATGCAGGACTATAACGCGGAAATTTACGCCGGGGGCCAAAGCGGCCTGACCGACCCGTTCGCCTATGAGGAAGCCCCGCTGGACCTTGCTGCCTATGGCTATGACGATGATGTGCTGGCTGTGCTGTGGATCCCACGCCTGAACCTGGAGCTGCCCGTTTACCTGGGCGCCAGCCGCGAAAACCTGGCCAAAGGCGCGGCGCTGCTGGGCCAGACCTCGATGCCGCTGGGCGGCGAAAACACCAACACCGTGATTGCCGCCCACCGCGGCTATTATGGCGCGGAAATGCTGCGCAACGTGCAGCAGATCCAGGTGGGGGACAAGATCCAGCTGACCACCCCGTGGGAAACGCTGATTTACCGCGTGAGCGAGCTGAAAATTATTGACCCCAGCGATATCAACGCCGTGCTGATCCAGCCGGGGCGGGACCTGCTGACCCTTTCCACCTGCCACCCCTACACCCGCAACAGCCAGCGCTACCTGGTAATTGCGGAGCACGACACCGCCGCTGCGGACACCACCAAAGAGGAGGATTTGCAGGAAAGCGCCGCTACCTGGGACGAAACGCCGCGCCAGGTGACCGTGGAGGATGCCGGCGGCAGCTCCATTGCCGAAGTGGCCCCCCAGGCCCTGACCCCATTGCCGGGGGAGGGCAGCGCGGAATCCGAGGGGAGCGCGATCTCCAATACCATGATCTGGCTGGAAAACAACGCACTGTGGGCCGGGCTGGTGGTTATTGCCGCCGCCGTTGGCATTATGGTGATATGGAAAAAACACTGGGAGGATTAACCATGCAGTACACACAGCAGGCCGCCGCCGTTACGGCCGAAGTAAACAAGGCCGTGCAGGGCAAACAGCAAACGGTAAACACCATCTGGATGGCCATGCTGGCGGGCGGCCATGTGCTGATTGAGGATATTCCCGGCGTGGGCAAAACCACGCTGGCGCTGGCCTTTGCCCGCGCGCTGGACCTGAAAGAAAGCCGCGTGCAGTTTACGCCGGATGTTCTGCCGTCCGATTTGGTGGGATTTTCCGTTTACCAGAAAGAGACCGGCAAGTTTGTGTACCACGCCGGTGCGGTGATGTGCAACCTGTTTTTGGGCGATGAGATCAACCGTACCTCCTCCCGCACGCAGTCGGCTTTGTTGGAAGTGATGGAAGAAGGCACGGTGACGGTGGACGGCGTTACCCGCCCGGTGCCCGCACCCTTTACCGTAATTGCAACCCAGAACCCCATCGGCGCCGCCGGCACGCAGATGCTGCCGCAGTCTCAGCTGGACCGTTTCATGGTCTGCGCCGTAATGGGCTACCCCGATGAGGAAGCGGAGCTGGCAATTTTGGCCGGGCAGAGCAAAGGCCGCCTGCTGGACCGTGTGCGCCCCGTTGCCGGTCAGGCGGATCTGCTTGCCATGCAGCAGGAGGTCAGCACGGTATTTGTGCATGATCTGATGTACCGCTACATTGTGGCGCTGGCCCAGGCCAGCCGCAAGGACCCGCGCCTGGCCGTGGGGTTAAGCCCCCGTGCCACCCTGGCGCTGGCCAGCATGACGCGCGCGGCGGCGTACCTGGCGGGGCGGGATTTTGTTGCCCCGCAGGATGTGACCGCTGTGTTTGATGCGGTTGCCCGCCACCGCCTGGTGCTGAACGACCAGGCCCGCGCAGGCGGCGAAACGGTGGACAGCGTAATGCAGGACCTGCTGCGCACCGTGCCGCGCCCCCGCCCCGAAAAGGCTGACCGCCATGGCAGGTAAGCTGGGCCGGGCGCTGGTGCTTTTGGTGCTGCTGGCCGCGGCGCTCATCACCCAGGCACCGCTGGCGGTGTTCCTGTTAGCGTTTGCGCTGGTGCTTCTGGTGCTGCTGCGGCTGGATGCCGCCTATCTGCGCAGGCAGGTAACGGCAGAGCTGCTGGTGCCGGACAAGCCCGTGATACAGGGCGAAGATTTTGCCCTGACGGTTCGGCTGCGCAACCGCAGCCGGTTGCCCATCCCTGCGCTTGTGGTGCTGCTGAACGCCGCCGATGAATGGGGCGGCGGGCAGATCACCCTGCGCTGCGCCGCCATGCTGGGCAGCAAGGAGAGCGCCGAACAGCGCATTACCCTAAACGCAGGCAAAAGCGGCGTGTGGAGCATTGCGGTGCGGGGCATCACCCTGCGGGATCACCTGGGGGTGTTCACCGCGGCATGCCCGGCTGCCGTGCAAAGCCAGAGCATCTGTGTGCTGCCCGCTGCCGCGGCTGGCAAAGCCAAAGCGGAAACCGCCCCCGATGAGGACGGCGACGAAGCCGACACCCGCGCCGCCCTGGGCGGCAGCTATGAGCTGCGGGAGTACCGGGACGGGGATACCATCAAGCAGGTACACTGGAAGCTGAGCGCCAAGCTGGACCGCCTGATGGTGCGCGAACCGCTGACCGCCCTGCGCGCTGCCCTGACCCCCGGTGGGGACCTGGACGGAGCGGAGGAATGGGGGGATTTTCCCCAACAGGCGGCGAAGCACCGCAAAAATCCGCCCAAGCGCAAAAAAGAACGTACTGCCCTGAGCCGGCGCGGCGCTGCCGACCCCGGCAGTGGGCTGAAGTTTGTGGACCGTGTGCTGGTGAGCACCCAGCGCCCCGCAGCGCACCCCGCGTTGTGGCTGGCGGCAGATGCCGCGCTGCTGCTGGCGCTCACCTTTGGTTTGCTGCTGGTGCTTTCCACCGGGTTCCTGTCTCTTATACACATCTCCGAGCCCACGAGACACTGAGCGATCTCGT
>ENA-OZAG01001191-OZAG01001191.1-human-gut-metagenome-genome-assembly--contig:-NODE-1191-length-10622-cov-5.382701_pt1 | contig 10622 bp, 7 predicted proteins | sample MGYA00243300_ERZ653497 | MGnify/ENA primary metagenome ERZ653497 (study PRJEB26926, sample SAMN06164955) | human gut metagenome | biome: ENVO:00009003; feature: ENVO:2100002; material: ENVO:00002003...
GGCAGCGTCAGATGTGTATAAGAGACAGTTTTATAACCATACGTTCCCTCTTCTTTTTTAGCGACAACACTTAAAACAATGGCGTCTAACAAAGCAGCCCCTGTATTAAATATCATATTTGCCCTCCTATTCTTTTTACAACAATATTATATGATATATAGTATTGAATATGAAATAGTAATGCATTAAAAATAATATTATATTTATGAAAATCTGGAGGGAGTGATTGTATGGTATTTAATACAGGCGCAGCACTTCTGGATGCAATTGTTTTAGCTGTAGTATCAAAGGATGAGGAAGGTACTTATGGTTATAAGATTACGCAGGATGTGCGGAAAGCCATTGAAGTGTCAGAATCAACGCTGTATCCGGTGTTGCGAAGATTGCAGAAGGACGGTTGTCTGGAAGTATACGACAGAGAATGTGGGGGCAGAAATCGAAGGTATTATAAGATAACTGGGAATGGAAATGAAAGATTAACATATTATCGGAAAGAATGGGAAAATTATTCTTCGAAAATAACAGAATTATTTTCCGGAGAGGAGAAGATATGAACAGACAGGAGTTTATGAGAAGGCTGGAGCAGTTATTAGAAGGAATTCCGGAAGAGGAAAAACGGGAAGCAATTGCATACTATACCAGCTACTTTGAGGATGCAGGAGAAGAAAATGAAGAGAAGATAATCCGGGAATTAGAATCTCCGGAAAAAGTGGCAGCAACCATCCGGGCAGATTTCCCAGGATGCAATAATAGTGAGACAGCATCTTCCGGTAATCAGCAGAATTATAACGGTGCAAGCCAGAGTATGGGACAGCAGAATTATAACGGTGCAAGCCAGAATATGGGGCAGCAGAATTATAACGGAACGATCCAGAGGGAAGACAATACCACAAGAAATATTCTGCTTATAATCCTGCTGGTGCTTACTTCACCAATCTGGGGCGGTATTTTAGTAGCAATTGGTGGAACGTTAGCAGGAATCATCGGAGTACTATTTGGAATTGCAGTCGGCTGTGTGATCGGCGGAATAGCGGTAGCAGGTGTAGCAATTACAATTTTGGTAACAGGTGTAATTTCCTTAGGTTTTATTTCTATGGCAGCCGGACTTCTGATGCTTGCAATTGGATTATGTGCGGCCGGACTTCTGGTTCTGGTATGTGGAAAGTTTCTTCCATGGTTTGCAAAAGGAATTGCAAAATTATGGCAGTCACTGTTTAAGAAGAAAGGGGGCGCTTGCGCATGAAAAAAGCATTAAAAATTATTTTTGGTATTGCATTAGGCTGCTTTCTTTTAGGCTGCGTGGTATTAGGAATTGGAATTGCAACCGGTGGAACCATGCGGGAATTTGTAGAAGCAGTGCAAAATAATAAATTTGCATTTCATTGGGATATAACTGACTGGGAAGGACAGGATAAAGGAACAGCCAGTACAGAAGAGACTGCATTTGCACCGGAAGATGTGAAATCACTTGATATCGATATGGATGCAGGAATGTTGAAAGTAGTCAAAGGAAAAGGCAAAGAGATTAAGGTAATAACAACTTCTAAAAATGCTGAGGTAGAGACTGCATTGGAAGATGGAACTTTAATAATCAGCGAAAACTTCCATGCAGCATATTGGGGCGATGGAGTGCATCGTTTACAGGTGGTTATTGAAGTGCCGGAACAGCTTGAGTTAGAGGAACTTTCAGTTGAAGTAGGGGCAGGAAATATTGATATAAAAGAAGGACTGTTGACGACAGCATATGCAAGCTTGGATGTGGATGCCGGAAATCTTGATTTTGCCGGTGAAGTAAAAGGTGATTTAGACGCCAATTGTAATGTGGGAAATATGGAATTGAAATTAACCGGAGAGCAGCAGGATTACAATTATAGTTTAAGCTGTGATGTTGGTTCTATAAAAGTAGGAGATATTTCCGTTTCCGGACTTGGCAGAGAAAAAGAAATCGACAATGACGCAGATTATGATATGGATGTAAGTTGTGATGTGGGAAATATTGATGTGATTTTTGAAAAACGATGAGAAACACCCTTTGCGGGCTGCCAGCATAAAAATGATAGCAGATAATGTGAAAAGACATTGCCTGCTATCATTTTTTATAAAATTATTTACTTGGAAACCCACTCATTTACATCATTGATTTTACTTAAAACCGGGAGCAGAATCAGGCAGAGAATAATGCCGACAACACCCTGGACGATATTGAATGGAATACCTGCAGCAGAAGAAGCAATTCCGGTAGCAAGGGCAGCGGAGGAGAAAGAACCGCTGGCAAATGCAGCAAGACCTGCTTCAAACAGGAAGTAGCCAAGTACCATAAGAGCCTCACCTACGATACCGCCGATAACAACGCGGACACTGCGGTTAGCTTTGGAAGAAATGTTAAGACGCAGTTTGTGGAACAGAAGTCCGGCGATGCATGCGGTCAGAGCCTTGATGATTAAAGTGGCAGGAGCCCAGGTCATATAGCCGGAGAAAATATCAGCAAACATGGAGCCGATACCAGCGGCAAGTGCACCAATTCCAGGACCTAAGATAATACCACATAGGAGTACCAGTCCGTCTCCTAAATGAATATATCCAAAAGTTGGTGTAGGAATCTTAATAATCATAGTTGCAATGCAGGTAAATGCAGCAAGCAAGGCCGCAGTAACCATTTTCTTTGTATTTTTCATAATAAAGTAAATCCTTTCTTTGGTATGTGATCTGCAAATCGTTTTCCCTATCATATGTAAAATGTGGTTTGATTAAAATAGCCAGATATAACAAATATGACCACGCCAGTTTGAAGGCAAAAGGAGTATACAAATTTTTACGATTGCCGAAATGCTCATTCATTGGTAAAATAGTCACGGAAACATGACTACAAAAAAGGAGATAAAATAATGAAGAAAGAAGTTCGGATTGCATTATATATAGTTTCTATAGTGTGTGTGATTCTGCTGGGTGCAGCAATGATATATGCAGCCCATCACGGTGGAAGCATCCGCCAGAAGGACAGCCGGCAGACTGACGCAACAGCAGGGACAGAAGCTGCAGAAGACAGCAAGGATAAAAATGGAGAATCCGATTTAAAGACCAGTGATAAAACTGACGGTAAAAATGATGCGGAAGCCGGAAAGGATGCAGCTTCTGAAGATGCAGATAAGAAGATTGGGAAAAACACGGAAACAACAGATGTAACAGAAGATACAACACTGATGTTTACCGGAGACGTACTTTTTGCCAATTCTTTTAAAACAAACTATGATGCCGGAGGCATAGACGCTGTCATAGATAATGGCATGAAAGAGCTGCTTGTAAATGCAGATATTACCATGGTAAATGAAGAATTTCCGTTTAGTAACCGGGGCACCCAGATGGAGGATAAGCAGTATACCTTCCGCACAGACCCATCCTATGCAGCCGCATTAAAGGAAATGGGCGTGGACGTGGTCACTCTGGCAAATAATCATATCCTCGATTATGGAAGGGAAGCATTGAGTGATACTTTTACGACATTAGATGGACAGGGCATTTTATATGCAGGAGCAGGGGACAGCGTAGAGCGGGCGCAGGAAGTGCAGGTAATAGAAGTAAATGGGAAAAAGTATGGATTTCTTGCAGCATCCCGTGTACTTCCGGTTGCCGGCTGGAATGTAGAAAGCGCAGTACCGGGAGTCCTTTCTACTTATGATGAAACGCGGTTTGTCAATGCCATTGCCGAAGCACGCAGTCAGTGTGATGTGCTGGTGGTTTATGTCCACTGGGGCTTGGAACATCAGGAAAAACCTGAGGCATATCAGAGAACGCTGGCACAGAAATATATCGAAGCCGGTGCAGATGTAGTGTTTGGTGCACATTCCCATTGTCTGCAGGGCATTGAATATATCGACGGAAAGCCGGTGTTTTACAGCCTTGGCAATTTTGTTTTTGGCAGCAGCATTGAGCGCACCATGGCAGTGGAAATGGTAGTGGATAAGGATGGTGCAATTTCTTATAAGCTGGTGGGAGCAAAGGCAGAAAATGGAAAGACCAGACAGATGAATGAATTAGAACAGCAGCAGTTGAATGACTATATCAACAGCATTTCCTTTGGCGTAACGGTGCAGGATGACGGAACCGTAACACCACAATAAGAGACAGCAGAGTATGAAACAGTATTGGTACAATAAGCTGAAAAGAAGTGCATAAAAATACCGGATTGCGATAGAGTAGTAATAAAAGAAATTGCCGGGAGATGGAATGAACAGTTCGAAACGGGAAAACTTACTGAATCTGGCACTGGATGCAACGGAAGAGGAAAGACTGCAGTCCTTAAACTTAAATGTAGGATATCAGGAAGAAACGGACACATGGGAAGTCATTGTAAAATATACCGGAAGTCTCAGAAAATTAGAGGAGATATTTCCGGATATTGAAGTTACAGAACTGAGCAATGAATATGCAGTTATCCGGCTGCCGGAGGCTTTGATGGATGCGGTAACAGACCGGACAGAAATTGAATATATGGAAAAACCAAAGAGGCTCTTTTTCTCTGTACAGCAGGGAATCAGAGCCTCCTGCATTACGTCCCTTTATACAAGAAAAATGGGGTTAGGGGGAACGGAATTGAGTGGGAAAGGTGTGATAACGGCATTTTTAGATAGTGGCATCGATTACAGACACCCGGATTTTAGAAAGGAAGATGGAAGCAGCCGGATTCTGGCAATCTGGGATCAAAGCATTGCAGGAAATCCACCGGCCGGATTCCGGCTCGGGACAGAATATGACCAGAATATAATTAATGATGCATTGCAACAGGAGGATATACAGGAGGGGTACCGTATCTGCCCCAGCCGGGATTTATCCGGGCACGGAACCCATGTGGCAGGAATCGCAGCGGGAAATGGAAGATCATCCAATGGAAGAAACCGGGGCGTGGCATATGAAAGTGATTTGCTGGTGGTAAAGCTTGGCACACCGGGGAAAAATTCCTTTCCAAGGACAACAGAGCTGATGCTTGGAATGGATTATATTCTCCGGAAAGCACTGGAACTTAAGCAGCCGGTGGCAGTAAATATAAGCTTTGGCAATACCTATGGTTCCCATGATGGAACCTCTCTTCTTGAAACCTATTTATCTGATATGGCAAATTACTGGAAATCGGTTCTGGTGATTGGCACCGGAAATGAAGGCAGTGCCAGAGGGCATACCTCCGGGCAGCTTGTAATGGGAAGAGAACAGGAAGTGGAATTTGCAGTAGGAGAATATGAGCCTGCGTTAAGCTTACAAATATGGAAATCCTATGCGGATATTTTTTCCATCCGGATTACGCATCCCAATGGGAAAACGGTGGGGATTATCCGGCAACTGCAGGGCCCCCAGAGATTTACTATCGAAGGAACGCAGGTTTTATTATATTTTGGAGAACCAAGCCCTTTCAGTCCTTTTCAGGAAATCTATTTTGATTTTCTTCCGGTGGAAAATTATATCGACAGCGGAATCTATAAAATAACGCTGATACCGGAAAAGATTGTAACCGGGGCCTATAATATGTGGCTGCCTTCCCTTGCGGTCATCGGAGAAGCAACCGGATTTTTATATCCCACAGAAGAGACAACGCTTACAATTCCATCCACTGCCTATAAGGTAATTTCGGTGGGGGCCTATGATGCAAGATATAATCAGGTGGCAGCCTTTTCCGGGAGAGGGTTCACCAGAGAGACCAATCAGGTGAAACCGGACATCTGTGCGCCAGGGGTGGACATTGAATCCTGTGCACCGGGCGGCGGTTATACCGTACGAAGCGGAACTTCAATGGCAACGCCATTTGTAACCGGGACGGCAGCACTTTTTATGCAATGGGGAATTGTAGAGAAACATGATGCTTTTTTATATGGGGAAAAAATAAAAGCATATCTCATCCGGGGAGCAAGACCACTGCCGGGATATTCCCTTTTTCCAAATCCAAGGCTGGGCTGGGGTGTATTGTGTGCAGCGGACAGTCTGCCATCGGATGCCGGATGAATACGGTTGTACTTTTATGACACTTTTCTGAATAAATATTGTAAAAAACGATAATTTGATGTACAATTAAAAAATGCAGGAAGGAATGTATAGACAGAAAAATATATATTTTTTGGAGGGGCTATGCAGGAGAAGAATACGCTGGATGAATTGTTTAAAGGAAAAAAAGGATTTGCGGAATGCTACCAGACTCTGCAGTTATTAAGTGAAAGTACCGATGATTATTTATTTCTGGCAGATTTAAAAGAGGGTAAATTTTATTTCGCCAGCAATGATATATCAAAGAGATATGCATTGCGCATGGATGAAAACAACAGCTGCAGCATAAATGACTGGAAAGATATTGTATATGGAAGAGACTTAAACCAGTGGGTTAATGATATGGAATCTATCTGCTCTGGAAAAAGCCTGATACATGATTTGGAATACCGGCTGGTAGACAGAAACAGCAATCTGGTCTGGATCAGCTGTCGTGGGAAAGCTGAACTGGATGAGACCGGGATTCCTTATGTAATGGTGGGAAGAACATCAGATACTGTCCTTTTGGGAAAGACAGATTCACTTACCGGACTTTTTAATAGTACTAAATTAATGGAACATCTGGATGAAATGCTGAATAGCAGAAAAGAAGGTGTTTTACTTGTCCTTGGTGTGGATAATTTTAAAAATATCAATACGAAATATGGAAGAGGCCATGGTAATTTTATTTTAAAGAGGATTGCGGCACTTCTGGAAAATAGTATTGATGAAAATATAAAAATTTATCGTCTGGATGGTGACCGGTTTGCAGTTAATTTTGTGGGATATGATATGGAGGCTGTGCGTGAGGTATACCAGAATATACAGATGAAGATGATGGAGAACTGTACCTTTTCAGCAGGTGCAGTCTGCTATCCGATGTCCGGAATCAAGGATGCCAATACATTGTTTAACTATGCGGAAAGTTCCCTGGACCGTGCCAAGAAGAGCGGTAAGAACCGGTTGATTCTTTTCTCAGCAGAAGATTATGAGAAACAGTTGTCGGTTATTGACTTAACAGAAGAAATCAGAAAGAGTATCCGCAACCAGTGTGATGGATTTTATCTTCTCTTCCAGCCACAGATTGGGATGAGTAATTATGAAGTAGTGGGAGCAGAGGCATTGCTCCGTTTCCGCTCAAAATATCATGGGGTGGTGTCACCAAATCTTTTTATTGGAATATTAGAGCAGAGCGGAATGATTGTGCAGGTGGGAAAATGGGTATTAAAGGAAGCCATTGCCCAGTGTGCAAAGTGGCGGCGTTATAATCCGGAATTCCGCATGAGCATCAATCTTTCTTATATACAATTACAGCAGCCGGATTTAAGCCAGTACATTTATGATTTATTAGAACAGGAAGGAATTCCTGGAGAAGCTATTATTCTGGAACTGACAGAAAGCATGCAGTTACAGGATTATACCAAATACAATCAGTTATTTTATCAGTGGGGCAAGCGTGGTATACAGATTTCCATGGATGATTTTGGAACCGGATATTCCAGCTTAAGTTATCTTAAGAGTCTGGCAATTGATGAGATTAAAATTGACCGTTGCTTTGTCAGCCGGATTAATATGAGTGCATACAATTACCGGCTTCTTCGTAATATTTTTGAACTGGCAAGAAGTGCACAGATCCGGGTAGTATGTGAAGGGGTAGAAACACCGGAGGAATTACAGACACTTGCAGAGCTCGCACCTGAAGTTTTACAGGGGTTCTATTTCAGTAAACCGATTGAAGAAGAACTGTTTGAAAAACAGTATATTTTTGGACATGTAGAGGAAGAACGGTGGCAGGAAGATTGCGGGAATAGTACAGTGATTCTGCCGGAAGCAGGAGACGGTACCGATTATAAAGCAATATTAGACCAGTTAGAAGAGATGGTCTATGTCTTAGATGTGGAAAGCTATGAGTTATATTATATGAACTCTGCCGGACAACGAATCAGCGGCGTCAGTGATTATGCCGGCAAGAAATGTTATCAGGTATTAGAGGGCAGGGAAGAACCGTGCCCAGATTGTAATACGGCAAAATTAAAGCATAAGAAGTTTTTGACCAGATATGCAAATAATGAATTCTTAGGAACCCAGATGTTGATGAAAGATAAATTAGTAAACTGGGGCAATAAGGCAGCCCGCCTTCAGATAGGTATTGACATGAATACCATCAATATTTCCGTGAGCAGGCTGGAAGAACAGTTAGAAGTGGAAAAGGGCATTGTGAAAGCCTTGGAAGAGGCGAAAGAAAAAGAAAATGAAGCTGATATCATCAGTGAACTTCTTCATCATACCGGGGAATTTTATCAGGCAGACCGCAGCTATATCTTTTTATATTCCAAAGAGGCAGATAGCTGGAGTAATGTCTGTGAGTGGTGTGAAAATGAGATTCAGAGCCAGCAGCTTTATCTGGCATCGGTACCGGGTGACTGGGTAAAACTGGTGATTGGCAGTCTGAAGGAAGACAGACCGGTTATTATCAAAGATGTGGATATGTATCGGGAGTCAGCACCGGATTTGTGGAAAATATTAGTGCATCAGGAAATACGCAGGCTGATGCTTCTTCCATTGTTAAATGAAGGTCATTTATTTGGATTTATTGGTGTGGATAATCCGAAATACCGCCCAAATGATAAGACTTTTCTTGCCAGAATACGTCCTTTTATTTCAAATATACTGATTCGTGACGGAATGATGGATGTAAAGAGTGAGATGATAGCCCGTATGACGGGTATGCTGAAGGAGGAAAATATATTACAGTCTGTAAAACTGGGACTGTGGACGCTGGAACTGGATACTGTCAATGGAAAGAACCGTCTGTATGTGGATAAGAGCATGCGCAGCATTCTGGGCATAGACGACATTATGAACAGCGAGGAATATTTCAGGTTCTGGTATGATAACATTAGTGATGGTTATTACGATTATGTACAGAATGCATTACATGATATTATTACAACCGAAAAGATTATCGAGATGGAATATACCTGGAATCATCCGGAACGTGGAAAAGTGACAGTACGCTGCGTTGGAGTGCTTGGTCATCAGGAAAATGGTGTCTATACATTAAAAGGATATCATCGCATTAATAATGATATGATTCGGAAAAAATTTTTAAAGAGTCAGGAATATGAACGTATGGAATATAATGAGAAGAAACATACCATTTATTTCCATACAAATCGTTCTATGTTAAAGGGCAATCAGCTAAAAGAGGTTGGATTTCCGGAAAGCTGGGAGGATGGAATGGTACATCCTCATTTCCGGGATGTATTTCATGCAGCATTTACCGGCGTAGAATATGGAAAAGAGGATCAGGTATTAGAAATTCTTTTAAAAAACAAACAGGATGAGTTTGAATGGTTCCGTCTGGATATCTGTAAAATTGGAGACCAGAAACAGGATGAAAATTTGAGGATAGTTACTATTTATCAGATTGAAGATCATCAGAATATCCAGTTAAAATATTTACAGAGAGAGGACTTTTATCAGGCAATGCTGTCGGAGACCGTGGCATATGCTGAGGTAGACCTGAGTAATGGTAAGATTCAAAGCAGTGGTGGACTCTGGAAAGATTACGTAGCAGAGGGCGAGCGGGAAGCATTAAATTATATGAAGGTTTTCAACCGTCATATTGATGAACTGGTATTAGAGGAAGACCAGGTTGGATGCTATGATGTATTAGAGCAGGAAAAGATGGTTTATAATTATAACAGTGGAACGGCTACTGTGAATTATCAGCTTCGCAGAAGGATGGCAAGAGGAAGTTACCACTGGATGGAGCTTACCGTACATGTATTTCAGGAGCAGGTAACAGAAAATATGTATGCACTGCTGTATCTTAAGGATATAGATGGACAGAAACGCCGTCAGCAGGAACAAGAGCGTGCAGCCAATACCGATCCGTTGACGAACGTACTGAACCGGCGGATATTTGAACAATATACCAGCCATTATGTATTAGAAGAAGCAAAGAAAGGGGAAGTGTGTGCACTTCTTATATTGGATATTGATAATTTTAAACAGATTAACGATACCAAGGGACATCCATATGGAGATAAAGTATTGCGTACTTTTGTGGATACCATTCATGAAAGCTTCCGCCGTACCGATTATATAGGAAGACTTGGTGGGGATGAATTTGTAGTATTGTTTAAAGGATTTGGCTCAAAGAAAACCTTGGATAAGAGACTCGCACGGATGCAGGAACAGCTGCGGGAGAAGCTTCCGACTCCGGTATCCTGTAGTGTTGGAATCACCCTGATTAGAAAAGACAGCTATAACTATGAAGATAGTATCAGGCAGGCAGATAAAGCTTTGTATACAGCAAAGCATAAAGGAAAGGATACCTATTGTTACTGGGAAGAGTCAGAAAAATAGGCATTGACGGAGAAAAAAGGTATATGTTATGATGATGACGTATCAGGGAGTAGTTCGCACCGGATAGCCGGTGTTGTATTTTTCGTCATCACGTTATCTGAAGAGGGATAACCGGAATATACACTGCAGAGGAACGAGACTTTTACCGTATTATTTTGATGCGGTAAAAGTGCTCGTTCCTTTTTTGCTTTACAGGAAATTGCTTTCCTGTAAAGTAAAAAACGCTCCGCGAGGATGCACAC
>ENA-OZAG01001193-OZAG01001193.1-human-gut-metagenome-genome-assembly--contig:-NODE-1193-length-10603-cov-4.813424_pt1 | contig 10603 bp, 9 predicted proteins | sample MGYA00243300_ERZ653497 | MGnify/ENA primary metagenome ERZ653497 (study PRJEB26926, sample SAMN06164955) | human gut metagenome | biome: ENVO:00009003; feature: ENVO:2100002; material: ENVO:00002003...
GCTGGTGGTGGATGAGTGCTTTCTGGACTTTTTGCAGCAGCGGGATGCCCTGACGGCCAAACCGCTTTTGCAAACCGCGCCCAACCTTGTTATTCTGAAAGCGTTCACCAAACTGTACGCCATGGCCGGGGTGCGGCTGGGGTATGCCTTGTGCGCCAACACCGCACTGCTGGCCAAAATGCAGGCCGCAGGCCAGCCGTGGGGGGTATCCAGCCTGGCGCAGGCTGCGGGCGCTGCCGCTTTGCGGGAAACCGCCTATGCCGATGCCGTCCGCGCCCTGATTGCCGACCAGCGTCCCAAACTGGCGGCCGGGCTGCGGGCACTGGGGCTGCAGGTGATCGAGGGCAGCGCCAACTACCTGTTGTTCCGTGCGCCGGAAACGCTGGGTGCGGCCTTGCAGCAGCGGGGCGTCTGCCTGCGCAGCTGCGGCAATTACCCGGGGCTGAGCGCCGGTTGGTACCGCACCGCCGTGCGCACCGCGCCGGAAAACGAACAGCTGCTGCAGACCATGCGGGAGGTACTAAAATGAGCAAAGCAACATGTATTATGGTGCAGGGCACCATGAGCGGCGCGGGCAAAAGCCTGCTGTGCGCGGCGCTCTGCCGCATTTTTGCCCAGGATGGCTGGCGGGTGGCCCCGTTCAAAAGCCAGAACATGGCACTGAACAGCTTTGTGACCCGTGACGGGCTGGAAATGGGCCGCGCCCAGGTGGTGCAGGCCCAGGCAGCCGGGGTGGAACCGGATGTGCGGATGAACCCCATCCTGCTCAAGCCCAGCAGCGATATTGGCAGCCAGGTGATCGTCAACGGGGAAGTGCGCGGCCAGATGCCGGCGGCGGAGTATTTCCGCCGTAAAAAACAGCTCATCCCCGATATTCTGGCGGCTTACAACAGCCTGGCGGAAGACTTTGATATTATCGTCATCGAGGGCGCGGGCAGCCCGGCAGAGATAAACCTGAAAGCCGATGACATCGTGAACATGGGGCTGGCCAAGCTGGTGGATGCCCCTGTGCTGCTGGTGGGTGATATTGACCGCGGCGGCGTGTTTGCCCAGCTGTTTGGCACGGTGGAACTGCTGGAGCCGGACGAACGGGCGCGCATCAAAGGGCTTATCATCAACAAGTTCCGCGGCGATGTTGGGATTCTGCGCCCCGGCCTTGCCATGCTGGAAGAGAAAACCCACCTGCCGGTGTTTGGCGTTGTGCCGTACTTAAAGGCGGATATTGAGGACGAGGATTCGCTTTCCGACCGGCTGCAGGTCAAAAATGCCGTCAAGCCGCTGGATGCTGCCATTGTGCGGCTGCCGCATATTTCCAACTTTACGGACTTTATGCCGCTGGAGCAGCACCCGCTGCTTGGCGTGCGCTATGTGCAGACCACCCGCGAGCTTGGCACGCCGGACTGCGTGATCCTGCCCGGTACAAAAAATACCGTGGACGACCTGCTGTGGCTGCGCCAGTGCGGGCTGGAAGCAGCCATCAGCAAGCTGGCCCAGCGCGGCACGCCGGTGCTGGGGGTGTGCGGCGGCTACCAGATGCTGGGCCAGACCCTGGCCGACCCGGAAGGCACCGAGAGCGGCCGCCCGCAAACCCTGCGCGGCCTTGGCCTGCTGCCCACCCAAACCACCTTTACCGCCGAAAAGCGCCGCACCCAAAGCCAGGCGACCGTGATGGAGGAGCCCTTTGCCGGGGCGCACCTGACCGGGTACGAGATTCACACCGGGCGCACCACTGTGCAGGGCGCGCCGTTCTGCACCCTGGCGGACGGCACCCCCGAAGGCTGCGTGCAGGGCCAGGTGTTTGGCACCTACCTGCATGGCCTGTTTGACAGCGGCGAGCTGACCGAGCAGTTTGCCGCCTATCTTTGCCGCCGCAAGGGCATCGATCCCGCCGCGGCAGCGCCGATCTCCATGCAGGAATACCGTACCCAGCAGCTGGATCTGCTGGCCGATGGGGTACGGCATAACCTGGATCTGGCCGCCGTGTATGCGGCTATGGGCCTTGCACAGCCCGCCGAAAGGGGAAATGACCAATGATGCCGCAGCACCACCTGCCTGCCGATATTGAACGCACCAGCATGAAAATTATCACGGGTGAACTGGCCCAGCGCGGGCTGGACATCCCGCCGGAAAACGCCCCTGTAGTCAAGCGGGTCATCCACACCACCGCGGATTTTGACTATGCGCAGACCCTGCACTTTACCCCCGGCGCGGTAGCCGCCGGTATTGCTGCTATGCACGCCGGGGCAACCATCATCACCGATACCAACATGGCCCTGGCAGGCATCACCAAGCCGGGCCTGGCCAAGCTGGGCGGGCAGGCACTCTGCTTTATGGCGGACCCCGCTGTGGCTGCAGCGGCCAAACAGGCGGGCACCACCCGCGCCGTGGCCGCAATGCACAAGGCTGCGGCCGAATACCCCGGCGCCGTGTTGGCCGTGGGCAACGCCCCCACCGCCCTGCTGACGATTGCCGAGAAAATTGAAAACGGCCTGCGCCCGGCGCTGGTTATCGGTGTGCCGGTGGGCTTTGTGAACGTGGTGGAAAGCAAGGAGCGCCTGTTTGCCGTGTGCGAAAGCCACGGCGTGCCCGCCATTGTTGCCATGGGCCGCAAGGGCGGCAGCAACGTGGCGGCGGCCATCTGCAACGCGCTGATCTATTCCGCCGCCGAAATGCTGGATCCTACCGCCCGCGGATGGAAATAAGCAGGAGAATATCGCCACAGCCCGGTACCGCACTTTTTGGAGCAAAACGGATACCGGGCTATTGTTATCTCACGGCGGCATTATAATGGCAGTATCAACGATACAATCAAAATAAATGGGAACGCTCTTCTTACCGCGTGAAAAAGGGCAGCAAAAGCAACAGCCACAGCGGGCTTGCCCGTTGTGGCTGTTGTATTGCTTCTGCGTTTTGATTATGATAGGGAAAAAATGAAGCAAACCGTATGCTTATAAAGCAAACGCCATTGCATCTCCTGGCGCAAGCCCCCCGTCACTCACTTTTCCACCGCCATTGCGATCTGCTCGCGGGTGATGGGCAGCTCATAAAAGCGTTTGTGGGTGGCGTGGTAGATGGCATCGGCCACGGCGGGCAGCGGGGTGTTGATGACGACCTCACCGATGGACTTTGCGCCAAACGGGCCGGTGCCCTCGTAGCTGCTCTCAAAACTTACGTCAATATGTCCAATATCAGTGCGGCAGGGGATCTTGTACTGCATCAGGGAGCTTTCGCGCGGCATGCCGCGGTCATTGTAGGTCACATTCTCGGTCAGCGCCATGCCGATGCCCTGCAAAATGCCGCCCTCGGCCTGCACGCGGGCCAGGTTCGGGTTTACAGGGGTGCCGCAGTCAACCGCGGCCACATAGTTCACCACCTGGGCTTCGCCGGTTTCCAGGTCAACTTCCACTTCGGCGGCGCCAACCATAAACGGCGGGGGCGAAATCTCCGAGCTGTGGGTCACGGTGGCTTCCAGCGCCACCGTGTTGCCGCACTGGGATGCCGCTGCAATGCTGGCCAGCGGCACGCGCTGGGTGCCATCCTCGCTCGTCACGGCATCGCCGGTAAACAGCACGGCGGCTTTGTCCAGCCCCAGCATCTGTGCCCCCAGGGTGCAGATTTTATCTTTCAGTTCCAGCGCACACTTTTCCACGGCCTTGCCGGTCACATAGGTTGTGCTGGACGCATAGGAACCGGAATCATAGGGGGAAGAATCGGTATCTGCGCCCAAAACCGCAATGTTTTCCAGCGGGCATTCCAGCACTTCGGCAGCGATCTGCGCCAAGATCGTATCGCAGCCGGTGCCCATATCCGCTGCGCCGATGGAGAGGGTATAGAACCCGTCATCGTTGATTTTCAGCGTGGCGCTGCCCACGTCCACATGGTCGATGCCAGAGCCCTGCATGGCCATGCCCATGCCAACAGCACGCACCTTGCCGTTGCCGATCTCGCGCACGGGGTACTTATGGTCCCAATCCATCCTGTCATGCACGGTTTTCAGGCAGCGATCCAGCGCACAGCTGGTGTTGACCTGGCCATAGTAGGCGGGCATAACATCGCCCTCATGGATAATGTTGCGCTGCCGGAGCTCGAACGGGTCCATCCCCAATTTGTCGGCCAACTCATTCACAGCGGATTCCACCGCAAACAGACCCTGGGTTGCGCCGTACCCGCGGTACGCACCCGATGACATGTGGTTGGTGTAAACAACATCGCTGACAAAGCGGAACGCTTCGGCCTTGCCGTACAGCGGGATGGACTTGTGGCCCGAAAGCCCCACCGTTGTGGGGCCGTGCTCACCGTAAGCGCCGGTGTTGGAAAGGGTGTGCAGGTCAATGCCCTTGATGATGCCGTCCTTTGTTGCGCCCAGCCGCACGTGCATCTCCATCTCATGGCGCGGGGTGGAAGCCGTCTGGCTTTCAAAGCGGGTATAGATGATCTTGCTGGGCTTCTTCGTTTTCCAGGTAACAAAGGCAGGGTAAACCTCGCACACTGACGTCTGTTTTGCGCCGAACCCGCCGCCGATGCGCGGCTTGGCAACGCGGATCATGGATTTGGGGATGTGCAGGGCGTTTGCCAAAATGCGGCGGCAATGGAACACGATCTGCGTTGAACTGAGCACATTCAGCCGCCCGTAAGCATCAATGCTGCAATAAGTGCGGAAAGTTTCCATCATGGCCTGCTGGCAGGCGCGGGTGTGGTAGGTGTGGTCAATGACCACATCGCACCCAGCCAACACCGCCTCAATATCACCCTCGCCGGATTCATCGTGGGCGCAGAGGTTGCGGTTCTTGTCAGCTCCGATGCCGGGAACAAGGGCTTCCCAGTTATCCTCCGGGTGCACAAGAATAGGGTTATCGAGCGCTGTGTGGAAATCCAGCACCGCGGGCAGAACTTCATATTCCACCTGAATCAGCTTCATCGCCTTATCGACGCATGTTTCGTCTTTGCCCGCAAGGATCGCAACAACATCCCCGGCAAAGCGGACATGGCGGTCGATCACAAGGCGGTCGTAAGGGCTCATTTCGGGGTAGGTCTGGCCCGCCTGGGTGTAGCGGCGGGCGTTCTGGTCCACATCTTTCCAGGTGTAAATCACCTCCATGCCGGGCACAAGCATGGCGCGGGAGGTATCAATATTTTTGACGATCGCATTGGCGTGGGGGGAGCGCAGCAGCTTGACGATGAGACAGTCCTGCGGGATAACATCATCCATGTACACAGGCTGGCCGGTTACAAGCTGCATGGCGTCCTTCTTGCGCACAGGCTGGTTCACAGTTTTCATTGGGCAGCCTCCTTTGATTTTTTCCACGCCAAAAAGTTCTGGATCCCGCGCAGCTGGCCTTCGTACCCGGAGCAGCGGCAAAGGTTGCCCGCAAGGTATTCCTTGATCTCCTCCTCATTGGGGTCGGGTTTTTCGCGGAAAAGGGCCAGCGCATTCATGATAAAGCCGGGGTTGCAGAAGCCGCACTGCTCGGCCCCCTGGTCAGCGATGAACGCGCCGAACTCAGCGGCTTCCTCCTGCAGGCCCTCCAGCGTGGTAACGCTGCGGCCATCCACCCGCGCCGCCAGTACAGAGCAGGAAAGCACCGGCTTTTCGTCCAAAAACACGGTGCACAGCCCGCAGTTGGCGGTTTCGCACCCGCGCTTGACGCTTTTGCAGCCTAAAGAGCGCACCAGATCAATCAGCAGGGTATCGGGGGCGATCTCAGCAGCTGTTTTTTTATGGTTCAACGTAAAATGAATTTGCATCAGAGCACCTCCAGGTTCCCCAGTGCCTGTACGGCACGCTTGACAAGCACCCCCACCAGATGGGTGCGGTAGGCGGCACTGCCGCGCAGGTTGCTGCCGGTGGGCACCGCAGCCTGTACGGCGGCGGGCAGCTCATCCGGGGCGGCCGTGGGGCAGACAAGCATGGCTTTCATGGGGCGTGCACCGATGGCAAAGCGGTAGGCTCCATCCGCCGTGCGTGCAGCAGCGCAGGTCAAAATCGGGAAGTCCGTTTGGGTGGCCCGCACAGACTGGTAATGCACTGCAAGCCCCGGCGTCTTTTTTATGTAAACATGGGTCAAAATATCACGGTCATAGGGCAGGGCGGCAAACTGTGCAATGGGCATCCGGCCTGCTTTGTACAGCTCCACATCGCAGTCCAGCGCCAGCAGCAGCGTTAATACGTCTGAAAAGCCAAACCGCCCGTACACGCTGCCGCCCACGGTGGCGCAGTTGCGGAACTGCACCCCCACAATATGGCGCACGGCCTCCCGCATGGCGCCGTTGGTGGCCGCGTTCAGCGCGGCGTGGGTTTCCAGGCTGCGCAGCGTTGCCATGGCGCCAATGGCAAATTCGGTATTGGTTTCTTCAATGGTATCCAACCCCAGCGCAGATAGGTCAATGGCTGTGCCAACGCTGATTTTTTCCATTTTCAGCCACAGCATCCCTCCCAGCACCCGGTTCGGGCGCTTCTGGTTCAGCTGCCATGCTTCTTCCAGTGTGGCGGGGCGGGCATATTCTCGAATCGTTATCATAGAATGCTCTCCGTTTTTGGGTAAAATCATACTTTTGTGTAGTACCACTTTTATTTTACCACAAATTCTGCTATAATTCCGTTGTGGTTTGAAAAACACAACGGAATATTGGTTTTAGAAGGAAGTAAGGAACATGAAAATGACCAAAATGACCGCCCTGCTGCTGGCCGCCGCTATGGCACTGACAGCCTGCGGCAGCACCGCTGCTGCCAGCAGTACCGCAGCCAGCGAGGCCGCTTCCGTAGAGGCTACCGCAGCCCCGGAAGCCACTGCTGCACCGGAAGAACCTGCCGCCGAAACGGCGGTTACCTACCCGCTGACCGTTACCGACCAGCTGGGCCGCGAAGTTACCATTGAGGAAGAACCCAAAACCCTTGCCAGCGGCTACTACATTTCCACCAGCCTGCTGATTGCGCTGGGCGTGCAGAACGAGCTGGTTGGCGTGGAAGCCAAAGCCGACAAACGCAACATCTACAGCCTGTCCGCCCCGGAGATCCAGTCCCTGCCCAGCATTGGCACCGCCAAAGAGTTTGACCTGGAAGGCTGCGCTGCGCTGGCCCCGGATCTTGTCATCGTGCCCGCCAAGCTCAAGGATTCCATCCCCCAGATGGAGGAAATGGGCCTGACTGTGCTGGCTGTTAAGCCGGAAAACCAGGCCGGCCTGTTCGGCGCGATCGAGCTGCTGACACAGGCAACCAACACCACCGCCCGCGGCGAGGAGCTGGAAATGGCCATTGAGAGCAACCTGGCCGCCCTGGCCGAAGCCGTTGCCGACACCGATGCCCCCAGCGTTTACCTGGCAGGCAATAGCTCCGTGTTGGAAACCGCAGGCCCCGCCATGTATCAGAACACGATGATCGAAAACGCCAACGGCACAAACGCCGCCGCCAGCGTGGAAGATACCTACTGGGCCGAAGTTTCCTATGAGCAGATCCTGGATTGGAACCCCGATTACATCATTCTGGCATCCGATGCTGAATATGACGTTGATTCTGTTCTGAACGATGCCGCCCTGGCGGACTGCACCGCCGTCAAGGAGAGCCATGTTTACCAGCTGCCCCACGCTGTTGAGGCTGTGGATTCCCCCGTGCCGGCCAGCTTCCTTGGCAGTGTTTATCTTGCCAGCGTGCTGCACCCGGAGCAGGTGACCGAGGAGTATTACCACGCCGCTGCCGATGAATTCTATGGTAGCTTCTATGGCTTTACCCCCGAATCTTATGAATAATAACCGCAAACGCACGGCGCTGTGCCTTCTGGGCGCAACGCTCTGCGTTTTTATGGCCTTTGGTGCGGCACTTTATTTCGGCCGTTATCCCATAACCCTGCAGGCACTGCTGGCGGGGGACGCTATGGCAGTGCGCACCTTTACGGTACTGCGCCTGCCCCGTGCCGTGATGGCGCTGGCGGGCGGGTTCGGCCTTGGCGTGGCGGGCTTTGTGTACCAGACTGTTTTCCGCAATCCACTGGCAAGCCCGGATATCATTGGGGTATCGTCGGGGGCCAGCGTTGGCGCGGCATTTGCCATCTTGTTTGTCTCTTCGGGCACGCTGGGCACCACGGTATGCGCCTTTGCGGGCGGGCTGGCAGCGGTGTTTCTCTCGCTTGGCTTGGCGGCCGCCGCGCCGGGGCGCAGCAAGATGAACCTGGTGCTGGCGGGCATTGCCGTACATGCGCTGGCGCAAACTCTTTTGATGCTGATAAAGCTGACCGCTGACCCGGAAAAAGAGCTGGCCAGCATTGAATATTGGATTATGGGCAGCCTGGCGGGGGTAACGCAAAGCCGGGTGTGGTTCCCCGTTCCAATGGTTATTTCCTGCTGCGCCGTAATTTTTGCTTTGCACCGTCAGGCGATGCTTTTATCCGTGGAAGAGGATGAAGCGCGGCTGCTGGGGGTTCCGGTGGGGCGGATGCGTTTTCTGCTGCTGACATTGGCAACGCTGGTGGTGGCCGCGGTTGTCAGCGTGACTGGGCTGATCAGCTTTGTCGGGCTGCTGGCCCCCCACTGTGCGCGGCTGCTGGCGGGGCACAACCGCCGCTCCACCAGCCTGCTCAGCGGGCTGGTGGGCAGCACGCTGCTGCTGGCGGCGGATACCATTGCCAAAACGGTGGCGGCAACCGAACTGCCGGTCAGTATCTTCACCTCGCTGCTGGGGGTTCCGTTTTTGCTCTACCTTATTATAAAGCCGGGGAGGGAGACGCGGTAATGTTCACTGTGGAGAATCTGGCCGTCCGTCTTGGCGATAAGAACATCCTGCAAAATGTTCATTTTACGATAGATACCCCCGGCCAGCTGGTGGGAATATTGGGGGCGAACGGCAGCGGAAAAACCACCCTGCTGCGCGCAGTGGCCGGGCTTTTGCCCCATACGGGGTGCTGCCTGATGGATGGTGTGCCGCTGGAAAGCCTTTCTACCAGGTGTCTGGCACAAACGGTCAGTTACACCCCGCAGCAAAGCGGAATTTCAGTGTCCATGTCTGCACGGGAAGTTGTGCTGATGGGCTGCAACCCCCGCCTTGGCGTGCTGCAAAGCCCCACCGCTGCCATGTGTGCGGCAGCGGAAGAAGCCCTGCGCACGGTAGGCCTGGCGGATAAAGCCGAGCAGGACTACCTGACGCTGAGCGGCGGCGAACGCCAGCTCTGTATTCTGGCACGTACCTTTGTGGAGGATGCGCCTTTGCTGCTACTGGATGAACCGGACAGCGCCCTGGACCTTGCCAACCGCAGCCATATGGCGGCGCTGCTGGCAGAATTTGTGCATGCAAGCGGCAAAACAGCGCTGATCTGCCTGCATGACCCCATGCTGATGCTGGACTGGTGCGATACGCTGATCGTGCTGCAAAACGGGCAGGTTGGAGCCATGCTGTACCCCAGAACCGACCCGGTTGAAGCGCTGCAATCCGCGCTGGCAGCAGTATACGGCCCGCTGGAACTGGTGCCCGTGACCGACCGCACGGGCCGGGTGCGGCTGGCGCTGCTGCCGTTATGAGGAAAGAAAAATGAAACCGAAGATTCGTGTGATGCTCTGCGATGATATCGGCGAGCGCTTTTTTGGCGAAGGCCCCTGCCGCCTGCTGCACCGGATTGAAGAGACCGGCTCACTGCGGGCGGCGGCACAGGCCATGGGGCTTTCTTACTCCAAAGCGCTGCGCATGGTCAAGCGGGCGGAAAAAGAATTGGGCTTTGCGCTGACCCGCAAAACCATTGGCGGGCGCGGCGGCGGGGGCAGCACCCTGACGGATGAAGCCCGCAATTTTATGGAAAGGTATGAGGCTTACCGTGATGCCTGTGTACAGACTGACCGCGAGCTCTATTATAAGTTCTTTCCGGGTGAGCGGTAAGCGCCACCTGCTGTTGACCGGCGGGCGCGGTACGGGAAAAACCACCCTGCTGCGTGCGCTGGTGCCATTGCTGTGCCCTGGGGCACAGGAAATTACCACAGCAGCGTACCCTGCGGACCGTGTGGAAATTCGAGAAAGTGTGGGCGGAAAAATAGCGGTGATCGGCCGCTTTGACCCGGCACTGCCCCCAGGCGAAAACCGGATGCGCCCCGTGGCGGACGGCCTTTTGCTGCTGGGAGTACCCGCCCTGCACCGCATGGCGGCAGGGGAGAGCGAATGGGCGGTGCTGGATGAACTCGGTTACCTGGAAAATAGCTGCCCCGAATTCCGGCAGGCAGTGGAAGCGCTGCTGGATGCAAAGCGCGTTCTCGCTATTGTGCGTAAGCAGGATACCCCATTTTTAACCGCACTGTGCGCCCGGCAGGATGCCTTTGTGGTGGATTTGGACGATCCCGCGCCCGCTCTCGGCTGCGTGGTCATGGCGTCCGGGCTGGGGCGGCGGTTCGGCGGAAACAAGCTGATGGCGGATTTTTGCGGTGCACCGCTGATCGCCAATGCGCTGGCTCTAGCCGCCCTGCCGCTGCTGGCCTGCCGCATTGTCGTGACCCGCTCGGAAGAGGTTGAGGCGCTCTGTAACGCGCAGGGCGTCCCCGTTCTGCGCCACGCGCAGCCCTACCGCAGCGATACGGTCCGGCTGGGGCTGGCGGCATTGCTGGGAAAAGAGCCCGCTTTGCGCGGCTGCCTGTT
>ENA-OZAG01001198-OZAG01001198.1-human-gut-metagenome-genome-assembly--contig:-NODE-1198-length-10580-cov-5.102423_pt1 | contig 10580 bp, 9 predicted proteins | sample MGYA00243300_ERZ653497 | MGnify/ENA primary metagenome ERZ653497 (study PRJEB26926, sample SAMN06164955) | human gut metagenome | biome: ENVO:00009003; feature: ENVO:2100002; material: ENVO:00002003...
ACGAGATCGCTCAGTGTCTCGTGGGCTCGGAGATGTGTATAAGAGACAGGACTATCATCTGTGCCAGTGCGTTTGCATGTTCCATAACCAATGCTGTTCCCATTACATTTCCTCCCATAATAAAAGCTGGCATAAGAAATTTCTTCTCACACCAGCACGATTCTTTTATTCCTCTGTGATGATCTCACTGCTTAATTTTCCATGTACCAGATAGCGATAATTCCGTCTGGAATTGACACAGGTAGACAGCGTAACTATCCGATCCGTTGCCGACAGCTCGGTGCCGGTATCATAATCCCTATAAGAAGACACCGTATCCAGAAACGTCTGAAAATCTTCCGCTTCCGGGAAATGATACCTATATCCCTCACTTCCGGTTCTTCCCGCATAGCAGGAAAAGATACGATACTTGAGGATCTTGTCCGGCAAATAGAGATAAAACTCCGGATGTTGTTCAAATAGCTCTTTGTCTTGGTACTTATCCAGAGTTCCGAACATGCTCCCGTTTTTCATATTATGCCCGTACACGATCGTATTCTGATCCGTAAAGTCCGGCTGATTATGGCAGTCCACAAAGATGCTCCCGTTGATATTGGATTCTCCCGAAAAAAGGTGATGAAGATAATATGCATTATCTTTCCCCTGTACCACCGGATAACTAATGTCCAGTGCCGGAATCTGAATCCACGCTATGACATCCGGATTAACCGCTTTTAAACCTGCAAAATCAATTTCTAGATACCTATTCTTAGGTTCCTCCTTTTCTTTCTCAGACTCCGGTGATTCTTCTTCCTCTGGTTCCTGAACATATTCCTGCAGTTTCTCGTAACTTACGTCCCCTTTCTGATACTTCAGATAAGCACCAAAGAGTTTTCCTGCCGCTGCGAGAAAAACAAGCAACAGGCAGATAATGAGTCCTGCAAGAACCGTATTTCCTTTTTTTCTCATGATTGTTCTCCTTTCGGAAGAGCCGAAGTCTGTGCCCCGGTTCCTTCCTTCTGTTTGATGGCGGCTAAATAGTCATCAATCCCCTTGTGTTTCCCGTTCCACTCCCCGCTCTCGTCCATATCCCAGACCATCCGGTTCATCGGCAGGGAAAGCTCCCGGCAGATTTCATAGACCTTATTGCAGCCGTTCTGGATAATCCTCCGTTTCTCCGCCTTATGCTGGCAGATAACAGGGGAACGCTCAAAACAGACCGCACACTTACTGTCATGCTTATTGCAGGCTACTTTCATCTTCTTATCCATGTCATACGCCTCCAAAAGCTGTTTCATCCCATATCCTTTCATCCGCTCCAGCACCGGTTTCAGATTCCGGTACTGGTTCACTCCGGCAACGCACACAAAGGTAGCGCCGGACAGATAATGGGCTATGGTCCCTTTTAAGGCTCCTTCGGTCAGATAGACACGTTCTGCGGCAAGATCACCGATCACATGTACCGGACTTCCGGAGGAAACTCCCTGGTCATAATTGACACTGGACAGCCAGATATATTTTTTCGTGTCAGTCACATGATCTACCCGGATCTGAAAACCCTGGATGAACCCGTCCAAAGAAACTATGGGAATCAGGATTCCTGAGTTTTCTGCTTTGAAGTTAATCGTCCAGTTTCCGTCTGTATCCCGGTAGAATCCCGGCACGCCTTTCACCATATATCCTTCTTCTGCCAGCCTTTTGACCAGCTTCTTCATTCCAAACAGCGGGACACTCCGGTAACGCTGTGCTTCGATCTGTTCCGGTTTTAATCCTCGTCTTTGCAGATCCTCCTGATGCTTCCTGTTAAGCGTGAGCATGGACAGCATTCTCTGATACGTCCGGTGGCTTTCCTCTATCGGTGCAAGCTCTGCCGTTGCCTTTTCTTCCTGTACCGGCGTTGCTTTGATATAATCCGTCCGGTATTCTCCTTTTCCTAATGCTTCCCGGATCTGCTGATTTGCTTCGGAGAGTGTAACATTGTGCAAATCCGCATAAAGCTTCAGCATCCCCCCGGACGCATCACAGCGGTTGCACCGGAATACATTCTTTTCCACATTGATATTCAGTTTTCCATGCGTCTCTCCACAAAACGGGCAGTCATAATAGTTTCCCCGCCGCTTTCTGAGATGCAGCACCTGCACCACATCCAGTATTCCATAATCAAACCCAGACATATCATAATACATCCCGGTCTCTTCCTCCTTTCCCCCGCAGAAAAAAGCTCTCTGCGGGGTTCTTCCTTAACCAGCCATCGGCATTGCTTTTTGTAAAATTACCTTTGCTGCCGCCGGAACCAGATTGTTCGGTCCGGAATATTGCTCGGCAAACCACTGGATCGTTGACGGGCTTTCAACTGCCACCTGTCCCATGGTCTTTCCGCCGTATTTTCCCTTTCCCGGAATCACAGTCCCGACTGCCATTTCATAGTTCATGTGTTTCATCAGTTCTTCTACCGGAAGGGACGTATCCAGATTCTGTAATGCTCCCTGCAGCATCTGTCCGGTCTTTGGCGGCGTAGGGGCAGCCGGAGCAGAATCGTAACCAGGCATTTGTCCACTGCCATGGTAAATGGTGCTTCCAGCCGCCTGTGCCTGCTGATAGAACTGATTCATCATCTGCTGGCCTGCATATTCCGACTGGCCTGGCATCTCTCCATAAGTTGGCATAGGGGCATTTGGCATGACACCCGAATCCGGCATGGCTGCATTTTCCATGGCACCTGAATCCGGCATCTGTGGATTCTGATATGGAATTCCGGCATCTACCTGTGCAGGATCATTTTCCTCTCCCACATCCGCAAACTGCACACCATATCCGGCATCCGATAATGCCCTTCCTACGGCTGCTGTTTCTGCCATTTCCAGAAATTTGTCTCCAAACTTCGGGTCATCGCTCCGGAATTTCTGCGAAAAGGAATTGGCTACATAATTGTCTTCCTGATCACATTTATCCAAATAGATACGTGCTTCCACAACTGCCATGTTCTCTGTGAAAGTGATAATCCGGCTGATAATCTTTCCTGCCGGATTGACCAGACGAAACCATAGCTTCCGGTATTTCACATCCAGATAAAGCTGCTCCTCCTGCCCTTCTTCTCCAATCTTTCTTGCCAGTTCCATCGGATGGAAGCCATCCACACGGTTCAAAGCGGCAACTGCCTCTGATTTCTTATACAATAATTCTTTCATTCTCTGCTCCTTTCATTTAGAAAAGCAGACGTTCCCCTATATAAGAGTAATAGTCCGCTTATTTCAAAAATTGAAAAATATTTTTAAACAACAAGTTTTAACTGCTCCATTTCCGGTTTCTGTTCACTCTGATACTGATCGTAATACTGTACGATCCGCTCACTCAGAATGGTGTTCCTTGTCCCGCTGTCATCCGTATGGATTGCCTGACAGACTGCAGCCCATTCCCCTACCAGATAAACCTTGCTTTTCGCTCTGGTCACCCCGGTATAGAGAATATTGCGCTTCAGCATCATATAAAAGGCTTTTACCCAAGGGATGATGACAACCGGACATTCAGAACCCTGTGCCTTATGGATGGTTGTTGCGTTGGCATGTTCGATCATTTCCATCTGGTCAGCTTCATATTGCACCTGCCGCCCATCCGGGAATCCGATCACTGCCCTGGCATTTCCATCCTCATCCGTGATACAGTCCAGTATCCTGCCCAGATCGCCGTTACTCGCCATCTCGGTATTTTTATTCTGTAAAATCTTATCGCCAACCCGGAACACCTGACTGCCGATATGCAGTTCCTTCTTCCCTGCGATTGGCGGATTTACAAAATCCTCCAGAGATTTGTTCAATTCATCCACTCCGGCAGCACTGCGTTTCCGATACGGAGTCAGGATCTGTACCTGATCCATGCCGTTTTTTGCAATCTCGTCCAGATAAATCCTCCGGACAATCTCTGCCGCCTCATCTGCTCCTTTGCAGGCAATGAACTGAAAATCCTCTCCAAAGCTCAGATTAGTCTTATTCTCCTGCATCAGTTTTGCATTATAAGGGATTCTGCTCAAAGCCCCCTGCCGGTAAACCAGATCCAGTACCGTGACCGGAATCAGCCCGCAGGCAATCAGTTGCCGGAACACATCCCCGGCTCCTACGGATGGAAGCTGGTTCTTATCCCCGACTAAAAGGACTCTGGCATGTCTGCTAACCCGCCGGAAAAATTCATAGGCAAGATGCATGTCCACCATGGACACCTCATCTACATTTAGAAATCCGGCAGACAGGTACTCAAAATCCGGTTCAAAATCCGTATCATCTCCCAAAAGCCCCAGGGCCAGATGCATCGTGGATGCATTTTCACAGCCGGTACTCTCCACCATACGTCTTGCCGCACGTCCGGTCGGAGCCATAAGCTGTACCTCTGACTTGCATAACGCCTGATGGATATAGAGAATCACCTTGAGAACCGTTGTCTTTCCGGTTCCGGGACCTCCGGTAATAATACTGATGGGATGTGCAAACACCATCCGCACTGCCTGTTTCTGTGTTTCTGACAGCGTGATCCCCAGTGTCTTCTGTGCCTTTTCCAGCTCCGGTTCAATGGACAGCAAAACCGGCTTCTCCAAAAGCCGTCTGGCTATCATGGAAGCGGTCTGTGTTTCTTCTTCATACTGCCGGATAGAATAGATCCGTTCTTCCTCCACAACAATGCTTTTTTGCAGCACCAGCCGGTAAAGCACCTGACTAACATCCTGCTCCGATACTGCCATGACCTGCAGATCCCGGTTCAGCATTTCCAGTGCTTCCCTGATAACCTCCTGACGCTGCTTAAACAGATGTCCTTCTTTCATTGCCTGATTCATGATATGTCCGATGCACCCGGATATCCGCATGGGATCATTGAGTGCACAGCAGCACTGTCTTCCGATCGCATCCACAGTCAGAAACCCGAAGCCTTTGACTGCACTCAGCATGTAAGGGCGGTGCCGGATAATATCCACCGATTCATTTCCGAATTTCTTCAGAATCATATTCACTTTTTTGGGTGTTACCTTAAAAGGCGCCAGAAACGTCATCAGTTCCCGGAACACCTGGTTTTTTCCATAGGACTCCACAATAGCAGCCAGCTTCTTCTCGGAAATTCCACGGATCTTCAAGAGTTCCTGCGGGTTGTTTTCCATGATTTCCAGTGTCTGAAGCCCAAACTTCCGGAAAATAGTATCTGCCATCTTGGGACCGATACCTTTGATTGCACCGGAAGAAAGGTATCCTAAGATACCCTCCTTTGTCCGTGGTACAACCTCCATGAAATTTTCCACCTGATACTGAGTTCCATGCTCTCCGCTCTCCCATCTGCCTTCCATCTCAAGCTCAATCTCGTCTGTAAGCGGAAGACCGAATCCAATCGCTGAGAAGCCGATGATATTCCGGGATGCCAGATATTTGTCTCTGGCTGACAGGGGGACAGACGTATCCTGTGTGGTGAATATGGCAATCGTATACCCATTCTCCTCATTCTGGAAAATCTTATGTTTAAATCTGCACCTCATTGTTTATATCCCTCCAGCTTTTTATCCGCATCCGTTCATTTGGTTTTCTCATTACGCCGCCTCCTTCTTAATTCGGAAAGTACGGCTCTCCGTTGTTTTTGTATATTCCTCATAGATATCCGGATGCTGGTTTTTCAGCTTCTCCATCTGGTCTTTCCCAACCGAAGTACGTCTGGTCGGATTATAGGTAATACGGTAACGGTTCGTACCGTCCTCCAGCACTGCCTTGCAGCCCTGCCCCAGCTGTTCCACAAAAGGAACACTGATTGCCCGCTGTTCTGCTTCGATTTCCTTTTTCCGTTTTTCCAACTGTGACTTTTCCTCCGAAAGGGTAAGATACTTCTCAAGATTTTTTGATTCCAGACCGGAAAGCACAATTTCCGGAATAGATTTGTCTGCAAAACCACCATAATTACGGATATTTGCCAGAACCAGATCGGAATTCCCGTTATGCGGCGGTACTACATTTTTCAATACATGTTCCTGCCAGAAATACGTTTCCTGATCAATGATGTCTTCTTCCTCAATCAGATCACGCTCAATGGTGCGATACACAAACTCATTCTCGTTATTTCCATACAGGCATGCGATAAAGGCTTTCTGCATATTCATCACAGACAGATAATGCCTTACCTGCAGCACATAATGAGCTGGAATACCCTCATCAGCCCACTTATCTTTCGCATTATAATTGCAGGTTTTACATTCCAGAATCGCAAATTTCCCATCCGGCATACGAACAAAGTAGTCCACGTCTGCAAGCATGAACGGATATAATGGATGCCGGAACATGACACGTACCGGAAATACTTCCAGTCCGGTCTTTTTGGAAAAGATTTCTGCCACCAGATCTTCCAGCCGGTGTCCGACTTCCTTGGCAACCCAGTTGCTTTCCTCTTCCTCCTGAATGACCGGCTGCACACCTGTTTTGTTGTAAAACAGATCCCGGATAGTGGCAAATGGAGAGATCCCCATGATTGCCGCTACATCACTGCCGCCGATTCCTTTTTTGCGGTATTCCAACCAGTCTTCTCTTGACAGGTTACTGATATCCACAACCTTTTCCGGTGTATACTCTGCTTTGTTATTCATTCCAATTCCTCCTAACATTTGACTGCTCCATAAACGTCATATTTTTTCCAGTCTTTTATAAGCGCCTTCGTAATATCCTCCTCCAGCTTCAGGATGCCCTGTCCGGACATTCCTTCACAGGCTGCAAAAAAGGAGGCTTCATTCATGGCATAATAAAGATCATGTGCCGTACAGGCACCTTCCCCGTTCTGGGATACAAATAGCTCCACCACCTCATTCCGGATCTTCTGTTTAATGCCAAGTTCCTTCATCAGCAGCTTCAGGCAGTTCACCGGATTACGGATCTCAATGTCCATAAGCTGAGTAAGATTCTTCATCGCATCCACATAGCGGGCGCATACCTGCTCCAGATTTTTCCGGAAGTCCAGAATCGTTGCCCCTTTATCGTGAGCCAGCTTGATTGGACTTCCCAGACTGATAACGCCGTTTGGTCCGTCTGTCAAAAGCATCGGATACAGATTTGCACCGCTCGCTGCCACGTCAGATGTGGTAAAACGAAGTGCCGGTGACAGGATCTTCTCATCCATTCCGTGTGCATCCAGTGCTTTTCGGTAAGTATCCAGAAGTTCCTGACTTCCTCCGAGCTTCCACATGGCAGATACAATGGAATGGTCATAGATACCAGAGCCCTCCATGTAAACACTGCCTTTGAAATTCAGATTCAGATATTCGCAGGTTGTCTCAAACATGGCTTTCATATCAAGGATGCAATAATCATGTTTATCCCCGCCATGTACTGCGGAAACCTTTCCGTCCGCAATCTTAATCAGGGCATCCCCTTTTGCAACCCGCAGGCAGTAATTGACTACCTTCGCATATGTTGCCTTATCCAGCTTGCGAAGCCCGTCTCCATTGACACCTGCGCGGCTTAAAATGGTGCGGATGGCACAGTCACGTACCGGATAGGATTCTCCTCTCATTTTCAGTACAAGCTGCGTATTCTTCTCTGTATCCTCCAAAATTTCTTCCATGGATGCATCTGCCGCATCCAGATTTTGAGCCTCCTTTTCCAGTGGTGCCAGCCGTAACGTATTCGTTGGCTTTCTGATCCATTTGGCATTTCTTCCTCTCTCTGCCAGAAACTCCAGCAGATCTTTTACTTCTGCAAAGGATCTCTCAAATCCATCTGCATACACTCTTGCTTCATTCATGTTCTTATCCACCTTTCTTAAAATAATATTTATCCATCAACAGCCGAAGCTGGTTGTGGCATGCAACTATGCCGAAACCTAAATGTAAGCACAAAAAAAGAATGAAAAGAGAGTCTTTTCTCTGTTCATTCTTAAAAGTCTGGTTTCTTCCTGAAAAAACAAAAGTGCCACGTAGCCAAAAAAGGCATACCGTGACACTCACTACAAACATAAACTACTTATGCCAGGAATCAGCTCCTGCTGTTTCCTGTAAGTTTGGAGATTCTTATGAATCCCGAAACTCCCCAAAAAGGGTGTGCATAAAATAAACTATATCAGTATACTAGCACAAGATATTCCTCATGTCAATTCAGGCTTATACTATATATGGTGTTTATATTTGTTCAAAATACTACATCTATTTTTCTACTACGAATTCAATCTTCTCTTTCAGATACTCCCGGCAGCCAAACCGAACCGTTCCACACTGCTTTGACTCCTCTTTCGCCTTTTCATTACAGCAGTCCAAGTAGGGACAATCGTTACATTGATTCCGCAGTGCTTCCTTCGCCCATTCAATTTCCTGCTCATTTCCTATAATCCGCACAGACATCCACTTCCTTTGCTATCATCATACCCCAAAATCCATTTTCTATCATCCATAATTTCTTTTTTTGTATCATTTTAGTAAATTACGGTTATATTACGGAATAATCACTATATTTCAAATATATCTCTATTCTATTCCGTAATTTGCTGTAAGTAAATAGTTTAAAATGTGGAAGAGAGGTGTAAATGTATGGATAAAAACTTTATTGGAGAACGCATCAGCGAACTGCGTTTAAAGAAAAATGTATCTGAATATCAGATGAGTCTGGATCTTGGCAAAAATAAAAGCTACATCCAGTCCCTCACTTCCGGACGTTCTCTGCCTACCATGCAGAGCTTTCTGGATATCTGTGACTATCTGGAAGTCACTCCTCAACAGTTCTTCGATTCAGAGCTGCACAATCTTCCTCTGATTGACAAAGCAACTGATCTGATGAAACAACTCGATGACGAGGATATGCTTGCGCTCATTTCCATGCTGAATCGTCTGGCTCTAAAACGCAAATAGATTTCCGTGGCTGCCAAATCAAGGCAGCTTTTATTTTTATCATTTTTTCTCAAAATTTTTCAATCTTAAAGAAAAGTCCCCTATTCCTTAATTGAATGGGTAATATATCCATTCGCCGTACCTTGAAAACAAAAGAAATCTTTCGGGAGATTGATATAGGTGACTGCAGATAGTTTGCATCTTCGCACGCCTGCAGCTTAATAGTTACAAAGTAACACCGTTTTACGTGGCCGGAACGGGCATAGGAACTGGCTTCTGAAAGAATAACATAGACTTTTGGGATTTTAGCTTATAGCGCTTTTATTAGAGAACTTTTACTCAAAATTTGATATAATAATAGACAGGTATCAAGTTGATTCCCTGTCTGTGGAAAGGAGATTCATGATAACTGTAACAAAAAGGGATTTGATTGAATTAGGCTACGGTCCTTCCTTTGCTGCTGATATTATCAAAAAAGCAAAGGAACTTATGGTAGAAAAGGGGCATACCTATTATCAATCCAGAAAATTAGACAGGGTTCCAAAAGAAGCCGTTGAAGAATTATTAGGGATTACTTTGCCCGATAAGCAAGAATGATCGTGCTTTTTGCATTTTAGTAAGGAGTGAAATCATGGCAAAAGATCCAATTAAAAAAGCAGAAAACGGCACTTATTATTTTAGAGCCAATCTCGGATATCATCCTGTAACCGGAAAACAGATTCAAAAATACCGCAGCGGATTCTCAACAAAAAAAGAAGCCCGTGCCGAGTATTCCAAATTGATTCTTGCATCAACGGAAGAATTAGCTGATAAGAAGGAAGACATTACCTTCAAAAAGTTTATTGAAGAAATCTATCTTCCGTGGTACAAAACTCAGGTGAAAGAAAGTACCTACAAGAATCGTTACTCGACCATTCAAAAACACTTTGCCTATTTCTACAAGAAGAAAGTGTCCGAAATAGAAGCGATAAATGTACAGACCTGGCAGCTCAAGTTGGCAAAACAATTCAGTCCAAACTATGTACGCATTGTTCAGGGAATGTTATGTTTAGCTTTTGACCGGGCGATTATCCTCGGACTTGCAAAGAAGAATCCTGCCCGCATGATCGGCAATATCAAATCTAAAAAAGTAAAGATCGACTTCTGGACTTTGGAGGAGTTTCAGAAGGTAATATCCCTGCTGTACAAAGGTGACTACTACGAGCACTATCTCTTCATCTCGTTCTGGCTTTTATTTATGACTGGAATGCGTATTGGAGAGGCTGCCGCCTTACAGTGGGATGATATTGATTTTGAAACAGGTATGCTGATTATTAGTAAAACACTGTACTATAAAACAATGAATGACTACAAATTCGTTGAACCTAAGACGCAGGCAAGCAACCGTACCATTTATATTGATGCTGATACCATCAAGGAATTACAAGAATGGAAGGCGGTTCAGGCAAAGGTTTTACCAAATTGTGGATTCGTCCTGAGTTATAACAGTACACCCACCAGCAAAACAACGCTTCCAAGAGCATTAGAGAAATTGGCAAATTTAGCTGGTGTCCACAGAATCAAAATTCATGCCCTGAGACATTCGCATGCTTCCCTGCTTATCAGCATGGGCGAAAATCCACTGCTGATTAAAGAGCGTCTTGGACATGAAAAAATACAGACGACACTAGGAACTTATGGTCATCTGTATCCAAACACCAATATTGAGATTGCAAAGAAGCTGACCTGTCTCTTATACACATCTCCGAGCCCACGAGACACTGAGCGATCTCGT
>ENA-OZAG01001208-OZAG01001208.1-human-gut-metagenome-genome-assembly--contig:-NODE-1208-length-10533-cov-6.925654_pt1 | contig 10533 bp, 10 predicted proteins | sample MGYA00243300_ERZ653497 | MGnify/ENA primary metagenome ERZ653497 (study PRJEB26926, sample SAMN06164955) | human gut metagenome | biome: ENVO:00009003; feature: ENVO:2100002; material: ENVO:00002003...
GATGAGCGGATACGCTCGGCACGAAACATCAGGGAACTTCAGGGGCTGTTCCCCAGCAGGTATATGAAAGTGAACCTTCAAGCCTATTCACGCCACAGGACGGTAGAGTTCCGCCAGCATTCGGGAACCATCAGTTTTACAAAAATAGAAAATTGGGTGTGTTTTCTCGACAGAATGATTACCTTTGCATCCGTGGGTTCTCTGCCTGCAGGAATCAGACTGGAAGATTTTCCTTTCCTGGGAGAGAAACAAAAGTTGTATTATAAATTAAGAACAAAAAAATTAGCCGTATGAATAATATGAACAAGAAGACATATATGTTGCCTGGTGACGAGCGTATCGTTGCCGGCAACGCCGAAGAGTTTGTGCATGAACTCCGTGTGGGCAGTTGGATGGATTCCGACTGTACCGACGAGCAGTATATGCACAATTTTGCCGAACGTTATGTGGTGCAGGCCGGGGTGAGGATTGCCACCGATACTCCGGAGAAATTCCTATCCGGTCTCATACGGACAGGATATGCAAAAGAAATATAACGGACGGCTCTCCTTTATTATTACCGTGTCCCCATTTTCCTTTCAAGGGAAAGTGGGGATTTTTTATAGAAACAAGTAACTTGCATATAAAACTTCAGGCAATGATTTACTTTTTTCTATTATTATACATATATACTTTTTAAGTAAATTGCAGAATACCGTTCACCTCCCTGCCAAACGTTTTCCCCCGTACATTTCTCAAGGAGGGCGGCATTGTCTTTGGTAAAAAAGGTACGACAGTTCCGGGAATGGCAGTCTGAAGAATAGTACCCGTCCCCGCTACAGTTCACACCCGATAAAAAATAACCTTGTTCTCACTTTTATCCGGAATGAATGTTTTTTCAAGTACGGCCGTTCCGTATATCCCGCCCAATGCGGGGAATTCTTATCCATGTATGTAATTTGTAACTTTACCAGCAGGAAAATGGAAAATGTGAATACAGCACTTTTCCGGGGATGCCTATCTTTGCCGGCTCAAAAAGACAGACATCATTATGATAACAACGAGCCGATTTTTTAAAGAGAAACAGTATATGTGGTACAAGGTTAGAGAGCTTCAGTCAAAAGGATTAAACAAGACACAGATCGGGAAGCACCTGGGAGTGGACAGAAGCACCGTGCGGAGATATCTGCAGATGTCCCGGGAAGATTTTGTAAGGAGGCGGAATTCGCATCGCAAATACACGCTGAAACTGGCAGGATACGAGGAGTATGTGCGGGGAACTCTGGAGGAATATCCGTATATATCGGCCGCAAGGATACATGACTGGCTTAAGGAATGCTATCCGGATTTCCCGGAAGTGTGCGACAAGACCGTATTCAATTTTGTAGAAAAGGTGCGCTGCAAATATGGCATCGGAAAGAAGTCGGAGGCCAGGATACGCAGGGACTATGAGAAACTGCCGGACACCCCCTACGGGGAGTATGCGCAGGCGGATTTCGGGGAGAAATGGATGTCAGCGGGAAACGGCAGAAGCACGAAAGTCTATTTTTTTGCGATCGTCCTGGCACGTTCACGTTACAAGTTCACCTTTTTCGCCCGCCGCCCTTTCGACACGGAACTCGCCATCTATGCACATGAGTGTGCTTTTGAGTATTTCGGAGGGAAACCGGAAAAGATCCTTTATGACCAGGACAGGGTGCTGATCTCCCGGGAGAACCTGGGGGACCTGATGCTGACAAGGAAGTTCCAGACGTTTGTCAGGGAGCAGCATTTCCAGCCGGTGTTCTGCCATAAGGCCGATCCCGAGTCCAAAGGCAAGGTCGAGAACGTAGTGAAATATGTGAAGGAGAACTTTCTGGTGGCACGTGTGTTCCGTGATATTGACAGTCTGAACAGGGAGGCCCTCGAATGGCTTGAAAGGACGGGGAACGGGAAGGTGCACGGGACCACCCGTCTTGTTCCCCGGGAAGAGTTTGCCGTGGAGAAAGGCTTTCTCATGCCCTATCATGGGACGCCACAACCACCGCAGGAGGAGATGAGGGAATACCATGTACGCAAGGACAATACAGTGCAGTACAGGGGGAATTATTACAGCCTGCCATGCGGAACTTACCGGAGCGGGCAGACAACCGTCTGGCTGCAGGAAACGGAAGGGAATGTGGAGCTGTACAACAAGGATACGGGGAAACTCATCTGCCGGCATGCGCTCTGTACCAGAAAGGGAAGGACCGTTTATGACGACTCCCACAGAAAACCGAGAAACGCCGGAGTGAAGATAGCCGAACGCATCCTTGTCCATGTGTCGGGCAACAGGGAGGTGGCCATGTGGATGGATAATCTGAAAAGGAGGAAGGAACGTTATTACAGGGATAATCTGGAGGTGATCCTGCGCATAATTCCCGGATATGACAAGAATACACTGATAGAGGCCATACGGATATGTCTGGACAAAGGCATCTATAACGGGGACTCGGTTAAAAGCCTGTGTGAATATGTGTGCAGGGGAAAGGAAAATGGAACAGAAATATACGGACTGGAGGATCGCCTGCCCCGACAAGGCGGATTGATACAGTCTTATAACGAAATACTCAGGGATTATGACAAGACATAAGAAGGAACTCATGGAATGTGCACGTATGCTCAAGCTGGGCAATCTGACCGAACATCTGGAGGAACTGCTGCATCAGGCCCAGGAAAAGCAGCTGACCTATCCGGAGTTTCTACTCGCCTGCCTCAGGGAGGAGGTCCGGACCAGGGAGAACCGGAAATATTTGTGCCGTTTGAAAGCGGCCGGGCTTCCTGCAAGGCATGATCTGGACCGTTACGACTTTACCCGGACGGAAGGAATCGACTCCAGAAAGCTGCGCGAACTGCGCGAGCTGGTATGGGTGGGACAGGCATACAACCTGCTTCTGGCAGGCGGTTCCGGAACAGGAAAGACCTATATTGCCGCCGGACTTGTCCATGAGGCGGTGAAAGCCGGATACAGGGCATATATGGTTACGCTGGAGGACCTTCTGACCTGTCTGAAGACAAGGGATGTTTCCAGGCATGCGATGAAAACCTACAAACGGATCATGAAGGCACAGCTGCTGGCCATTGACAATGCCACACTCTTTCCCTTGAAAAGAGAAGATATCATGTTGCTGTTCAAACTGGTGAATGAGTTTCAGGAAAAGACATCGCTTATCGTTACAGCCAACTACTCCCTTACAGAGTGGCTGGCAATACCGGGAGAGGAAGCTGTCGCAGCGGCATTGCTTGACAGACTGCTCTACTGTTGTGAGATTATACAACTGTCAAGAAACAGCTATCGGATGGAAAACAGGAAAACAATTTTTAGCAATCGGAGTGAAGATACGGACACTTTAAAAGAGTTAACAACTGTAAAGTAATATCCTGCTAAAAGTGGGATATATTAAATTACATAAAAATGAGGTGTGTAAATTTGCAAGGTACAACTGAGTTATGTTTTGAAACTGCATCAAAAGAATTTCGCCTGATTGATGATACGAGTATAAATGTTATCGTAAATTGGGAAAACAGCATGGAACTTATAGAGCAGTTGAAAGAATCGGGGTGTACCTACTCGTTGGTGAAGCAATTGGCGAAATTTACTGTAGGCATCCGTTCCTATGATTTTAAGCAACTGAAAGGCTATGGGCTTGTCGAAGAAATATTGGAAGGAATATATGTATTGGCAGACAGGTCTCAGTATAATAAAACCACAGGTCTCAGCCTTGATAACCATTGGCTGGAGGAAGTATTAATGATATAAAGAAACGGATATGACAAAGAAAGAAACATTGAAATTGTTTGAAGAACGTAAAGTCCGCACCGTGTGGGATGATGAAAAGGAAAAATGGTATTTTTCGATAGTTGATGTGGTGTCAGTTTTAACAGACAGTGTTGATGCAACTGCTTATTGGCGTAAGTTAAAGCAAAGACTTAAAGAAGAGGGAAATGAAACCGTGACAAATTGTCACGGTTTGAAAATGAAAGCCACAGACGGTAAGATGCGACTTACAGATGTGGCTGATACAGAACAACTACTACGTATCATTCAGTCTATCCCATCTCCCAAGGCAGAACCGTTCAAGCAATGGATGGCACATGTAGCATCCGAACGTCTTGATCAGATGCAAGACCCTGAGTTGAGTATTGAGCAAGCTATGATGGACTACAAGCGACTTGGTTACTCTGACAACTGGATAAACCAACGCTTGAAGAGCATTGAAATCCGTAAAGATCTTACAGATCAATGGAAACTACATAATGTAGAGGAAGGTGTTCAATATGCTACTCTTACAGACATTATCTATCAGCAATGGACCGGAAAGTCGGCAAAGGAGTACAAACAGTTCAAGGGCTTGAAGAAAGAAAATCTCCGGGACAATATGACCAATGAAGAATTGGTTCTTAATATGCTGGCCGAACTCTCTACGACAAGTATTACTAAAGCTAAAAATCCTCAGACATTGGGTGAAAATATGCAGTGTGCGGCTGACGGTGGTGATGTGGCTCGTGTGGCACGCGAACAGTTGGAGCAAAAAACCGGTCGTGAAGTGGTAACTCCCTTGTCGGCAAAAAGGTTTTTTGAAGGTCAGAAGCCAGAAGATTTATTGGAAAACAAGGAAAACGATGAATGATATGGAATATACAGATAAAGAATATTGTCTGGAGGTGTGGGGCGATTGGGCTTGTTTCACTCGTCCGGAGTTGAAAGTAGAGCGTGTGAGTTATGATGTCATTACGCCATCGGCGGCACGCGCCATCTTTGAAGCGATACTGTTTAAACGTTATGCCATGCGTTGGCAGATAACCAAGATTGAGGTACTCAGGCCTATTAAATGGGCTACCATTAGACGGAATGAGGTGGGGGCAGTTGCCAGTAAATCACCTATCATTATTGAAGATAAACGTCAGCAGAAGAACACGTTGCTTCTGCTGGATGTGCGTTACCGAATTTATGCTAAGTTAGTATTTATTCCGGTAAAAGACCGTCCAAAAGAGGCTTTTGCCAAGCATCAGCCAAGTGCCGACGAGAATCCTATGAAGTATTATCAGATGTTCGAACGCAGGGCATCACAAGGGCAATGTTTTACGCAGCCCTATCTCGGATGTCGTGAGTTTTCTGCAAACTGGAAGTATATTGAAAGTACTGATAATCTTGATTATCCCTTAGCCGAAGACAGGGATTTCGGCATTATGCTTTATGATATGGACTTTGAGGAAAATCCACAAAAACCGAATGCTATGTTTTATAGAGCCCAAATGAAAAAGGGAGTGATTGTTGTACCGGATAAAGATAGTGAGGAGGTGCTGAGATGATACTGAAAGCATTATATGATTATTATCATCGGAGTGGAGATGATGTGGCCCCTTTTGGTTTAGAATACAAAGAGATTGGATTTATTATTGTTATTGATAGATGTGGAAAATTTCTGCGCTTTGAAGACAGGCGTATAGATAAGAAGTCGGCACAGCGGTTTCTTGTTAAGAAAAGTGTTAGCCGGTCAAGTGCCCCTGTTGCAAACTATTTGTATGACAATTGTAAATATGTATTTGGTTATTCCGATAAGGGGGATATGGAAAAGATACGTAAGTACTTTGAAGTATTTAAGGCAAAAGTAAAAGATATATATGATGCTTTTCCGGATAATGAGGACATAAAGGCTGTTTACGCATTTTATCAGCAAGACTCTTCTTTTATAGTTAAGGCTATGCAGAAGGATTCTTTATGGGATGATATAGCCAAAAATCTTAATAAGAAATATTCTACCTTTTCTTTCCTTATAGAAGGGGATACGAAAATAGTGGCTTCGAAAAGAGAATTGATAAATTTGTTTGACGAGAATCATGGCGTGGCAGGAAATCTTTGTTTGATAACAGGTAGATATTCAAAAGTTGTAGAGATTACAACTGCTACAAAGATACTTGGAAGCCAAGAAACAGCTAAACTAGTTGCATTTCAAGTTAATTCCGGGTATGATTCGTATGGGAAATCTAAAGGATACAATGCTCCAATATCAGAAGAAGCTGAATTTGCATATACAACCGCATTGAATCATTTGCTGCGTTCGGATTCTCACAATAAGTTTATGGTGGGCTCACGTACTTATCTTTTCTGGGCTTCCTCCAATAGCGAGGCTTCAAAAGAGTCCGAAAATAGTCTATTTTCTTTGTTGGGGCGGATTGAAGAAGAAAATGACGACTCAAACAGGCGCATAAAGTTAGTATATGATACTTTCCAGTCTATCTATAACGGAAAATTATCGGCAAACGATGATGACAAATTCTTCATTTTGGGTTTGGCTCCTAATTCGGCAAGAATTGCGGTAGTATATTGGAATGAGATGCCTTTGCGTGAGTTTGCAGGTTTGATAAGTAAACATTTTACGGATATGGAGATGGTTGACACTCGCAAAGATAAGAAGCCGTACTTGGGACTGCATTCCATTCTTGGAAATGTTACTCTTGGAGGAAAGTCAAGTGATGCGACTCCCAATCTTCCTGATGCTGTGGTGAGAAGTATATTTCAAGGGTTGCCGTATCCGGCTTCTCTCTTTCAAGCATGTATTCGTCGCATACGTGCAGAACAATCCGTCAATATAGTGCGTGCTGCTATCATCAAGGCATATCTCAACAGACTAAACGAAAATAACAACCATAAAAAATTAGATATTATGTTAGACAAAGAAAATCAAAATCAAGGGTATCTTTGTGGAAGGCTGTTTGCCGTACTTGACAAGATACAGGAGGATGCCAATGGTATTCATTCCATTCGAGAACGCTATATGAATGCTGCATCAGCAACTCCTTCCATGGTTTTTGCCACGGTGCTCAACCTTTCCACTCATCATATAGAGAAATTGAATCCGGGTGGACAAGTGTTCTATGAGAAGCTGAAACAGGAAATTATATCCAAACTTGATGCAAAAGGATTTCCTCCACATCTTAACCTGCAAGATCAAGGACGGTTCTTTGTGGGATATTATCATCAACGTCAAGACCTTTTTATGAACAAGGAAAATAAAGAAATGGAATAATAATTTTAAAAATATAAAGTTATGTCAGAACTAAAGAATAGAATTGATTTCGTTTACATATTTGATGTAAAAGATGGTAACCCAAATGGTGATCCGGATGCGGGTAATCTACCACGTGTGGATGCCGAAACAGGTATGGGACTTGTTACGGATGTCTGCTTGAAACGCAAGGTTCGTAATTATGTACAAATAGCAAAAGGGCTTGTGAATGGCTTTGATATATTTATCAAAGAGAAGGCAGTCCTGAATACTTTGATTGATAATGCACATGATGATTCAGAAGTAAAAAATGCAAAGGACAAAATAGAAGCAGCACGTCGTTTTATGTGTAATAATTACTTCGATATCAGAACATTTGGTGCAGTTATGTCAACAGGTAAAAATGCGGGTCAAGTTCGTGGTCCTATCCAGTTCACCTTTGCTCGTTCTATAGATCCAATTGCTGTAGCGGAACATTCTATAACTCGTATGGCAGTAGCAACAGAGAAAGAAGCGGAAAAACAAGATGGTGGCAATCGTACAATGGGACGTAAAGCGACCATTCCTTATGGCCTCTATGTCTGTCACGGCTTCATCTCCGCTAACTTGGCACAACAGACAGGATTTTCTGAAGAAGACCTTGAACTATTTTGGGAAGCTTTAAAGAACATGTTCGATGTGGATCGTTCGGCGGCACGTGGATTGATGAGTGCTCAAAAACTGATAGTCTTCAAGCATGACTCCATATTGGGTAATGCTCCCGCCAACAAGTTGTTTGAATTGGTAAAAGTGGAGAAAGTCTGCGATGGAGCACCACGCTCATTCATCGACTATTCAGTTACTATAGATAAGGAGAATGCTCCATCAAATGTAACTATTGAGGAACTGATATAATTCCATCGTATGTACAATGAAGACGATATGCTTATGTTGTCGGGGATTCAGCACTTTAGGTTCTGTCCCCGGCAATGGGCTTTGATACACATTGAGCAGCAATGGGGCGATAATCGTCTCACCATCGAAGGACAGATTCTGCACAAGCATGTAGATGATCCGTTTTATAGACAAAAGTGTGGTGACCAGATAACATTGCGTGCGGTGAATATCGCTTCGCGTGAACTTGGACTCTATGGAATCTCTGATGCCATAGAGTTACTTCCTTCCTCATCTTTTGAAAATACGATTTTGCATCCCAACTATCCGGGGCGATGGCAACCGGTTGCTGTGGAGTATAAGCATGGCAAACCGAAAAGAAACGAGGTGGATGAAGTGCAGTTGGCAGCACAAATCATGTGCATAGAAGAAATGTATGCTATCCATATACCATACGGCTCTTTCTTTTATGGGGAGCTTCGCCATCGGGTTAATGTGGATATAACGGAGGAGCTGCGAAATATAGTCAGACAATGTGCCCGGGATATGCACGATATATTTAGTAAAGCGGTTATCCCGAAGGCTGAATATGGGAAACATTGTGACAAGTGCTCGCTGAAAGATATCTGCATGCCGGAAATGGTAAATAATTGTACTTCGGTAGATAATTACCTTACTAAAAATCTGTATCTATGAGAAAACTATTGAATACTTTGTATGTGACGACACCGGAAGCGTATCTTAGTAAGGATGGGCTGAATGTCGTTATATCTGTTCAGCAGGAGGAGGTGTTTCGTATTCCTGTCATAAATATAGAGGGCATCGTTACGTTCGGATATATGGGCGCAAGTCCCGGTGTGATGAAATTGTGTAGTGACAATGGTATATCACTCACATTTCTTTCTCTACAAGGCAGATTTATCAGCAGGGTTCAAGGTGCTACGAAAGGGAATGTTCTGTTACGCAAAAAGCAGTACCAATTGTCGGACGATGCATCTTGGTCGTTGCATGTGGTTAGGTTGATGATTGGTGGTAAGATTCAAAACTATCGCAATATATTGAGGAGATATATTCGTGATTATGGTGAGAATGAAGACATTAATAGGGCGGTGCAAGTATTGGAACGTGCCAAGCGTGATGCTTTGAAGGCTCAAGATAAGACGGAATTAATTGGTTATGAGGGGATGGCTTCGAATGCCTATTTTGAGGTATTGCCAATCTTGATACTTAATCAGAAGACTGATTTCCCATTTCATGGTCGCAATCGTCGTCCTCCCAAGGATGCGGTGAATGCCATGTTGTCTTTTGCATATACGTTGATAGCCAATGATGTTGCGGCCGCTCTCGAAACTGTTGGCCTTGATCCATACGTCGGGTTTCTCCATACACTCCGTCCGGGGCGCACATCGTTGGCCTTAGATATGATGGAAGAGTTACGTGCTTACCTTGGCGACCGTTTTATTTTGTCGTTGATTAATAAAAGACAGATTTCAGTAAAAGACTTCTTGTTCCAAGGTGATAATGGGGTTGTTATGACAGATAAAGGGAAAAAGACTTTTATTACTGCATGGCAGGCAAGGAAAAGGGAAGTGATAATTCATCCTTATCTTAATGAAAAAGTTGAAATAGGGCTTCTGCCTTATGTGCAGGCTATGTTAATGGCAAGGTATATCAGGCAGGATATTGACGATTATCCGGTATTTCTTATAAAATGATTTTTAATTATGTACATTCTTGTGACTTACGATGTGGATACTACAAGCAAAGAGGGGGCTCGCCGTTTACGATGTGTGGCTAAGGCTTGTCTGGATTATGGACAGAGGGTGCAGAACTCAGTCTTTGAGTGTGTAGTGACGGAAGCGCAATATTCTCTTTTAAAAGGGAGAGTTAGGGATATTATTGATATGTCTCTTGATAGTGTTCGTTTTTATATTCTTAGTAAAAATGAGAATAAGAGGGTGGAAGTAATAGGTGTTGAAACGGCGTATAAACTTGAGGAGGCTCTTATAATATAATGCGAATGTGGTGTGTTACAAAAAAAGTAGTATCTTCGCATGTGTTAATAATCAGTAGATTAAATTATTTGTAAAGTATTTCTTCGTTATGAAGTTGAATAATAATGATGATTCGCATAACAGTGGATTAAATTTGCTGATTTATAATATGTTATTAGATATAGAGTCACACCCTGCGTGGGTGTGTGGATTGAAACTTGCTCAGATGCATCCTACTCAGTCTACTATTAGTCACACCCTGCGTGGGTGTGTGGATTGAAACTACGCTGTGGGTGAATATGGTCCAGTCCATTTCCGTGTCACACCCTGCGTGGGTGTGTGGATTGAAACAAGCAGTACGCAAGGGAGCATCCGGAGATGCCGTCACACCCTGCGTGGGTGTGTGGATTGAAACGTAGTAGTGGTTTGAGTGGTGATGATGTGTTAGGTCACACCCTGCGTGGGTGTGTGGATTGAAACTTTAAGAGAATAGTCCCATTTTCCAGTTTCATCTGTCACACCCTGCGTGGGTGTGTGGATTGAAACATTCCATGGAACTCACAGAAGATAGATGAGAAGTCACACCCTGCGTGGGTGTGTGGATTGAAACGATAGAGATGTTAATCCCATTGAAGATTACAATAGTCACACCCTGCGTG
>ENA-OZAG01001210-OZAG01001210.1-human-gut-metagenome-genome-assembly--contig:-NODE-1210-length-10525-cov-5.260840_pt1 | contig 10525 bp, 7 predicted proteins | sample MGYA00243300_ERZ653497 | MGnify/ENA primary metagenome ERZ653497 (study PRJEB26926, sample SAMN06164955) | human gut metagenome | biome: ENVO:00009003; feature: ENVO:2100002; material: ENVO:00002003...
GGCACGTATCATGATCAAGTCCAAGGAATCTGCAGACTGGACGGTAGCGATCGGACTTTACAACCTCTTACAGAAGACATTGATCGGGGATTACTTCGCAATCTTCTGTGCGGGCGGTGTGATGATCGCAATTCCTATTTCGATTCTTTTCGTAGTAATGCAGACGTTCTACGTTGAAGGTGTGACAGGTGGAGCAGTTAAGGGTTGATATAAAAAGACAATTGCGAAACTCATAAAAACTAAATTGGATTGTGAACAATTGAAAGAAGATTATGAGGAGTTTCGTAATCGTCTAATCATATAAAATTTTGAGGAGACATGAAAAAATGGATAAATTTGTATTGAATCTTATTCATCGTCCGGAGATGGTTCCAGAGTATTCTGCAACCGTGACCGGACAGGGAAAGGAAGAGGATATCGGAGATAAGGCTTTACTTACAGAGTCTCTCGATATTTTCAAGACACAGCAGAGACTGGCACATGAGAATGGCCTGAAAGTTACCATTCAGATGACATATGCTTCTTTGTTTAACGATGAAGCGGTTGAGATCGCAAAACATGATCATGAAGTCTATGGAGATGAAATCGCACTTTCCCTTTTGGGACTGCCTTGCGAAGAGTTCCGTGAGAAATATAAGACAAAAGATTTCTGTATCTGGATGTTTTCCATGGAAGACAAGAAGGCAATCGTTAATGATGTGTTCGAGAAATTCCATGATCGTTTCGGCTTTTATCCGGAGTCAACCGGTTCCTACTATATGGATGCAGAACTGATCAATTATGTGAAGGAAGCTTACCCGTCTGTGAAGTGTGCGGTAGCTACCTGCTGGGAGGAAGGCCCGAAAGCATATCATACCTGTAACAACTCCTGGTATACACTTTTCGATGGCGGCCCATGGGCACCATGGATTCCATCCAAGCAGAATACACATGCGCCGGCAGCAAATCAGGCAGAGGACAGTGGAATCGTAGCTATCCCACACCTTTCCCGTGACCTGATTGCATGTTATGACGGAAACGGATCAAACTTCGGTACACATCCACAGAACGTGCTTCGCGGTATGATTTATGATACAAAGACCTGGGAGTATCCGTATCTGTATAACCTGATCGATCAGTATCGTGATCTGGAAAAATACAACAATGGATATGCTTACAACATGATGTTCGTCGGACCAGGCTGGATGAACAAGATGGGCCGCTGGGAGGCTCCATATGATCTGCTGTTAAAGTCATACAGTGACGGATGTAAGTATTACGGAGATTTGAAGAAAGAGGGCAAGCTGGTAGATATGACCATGTCCGAGTTCGCAGATCACTACAGAAAGAAGAAAGGCATTACCGACGAGAAACGTTATACAGAGCCGGAATGTGCCCTTTGGAGAGATATTTTATACGGATCTGACAAGCAGCTGTTCTGGTACTGCGATCCGTTTATGAGAGCCTGTGTTAATATGGATCAGGGTGGTGCGATTGTTGACCTTCGTCCATATGTTGCAAAATTAAACTGGCCGGTTGGTATCGGAACACCTCATGTACAGGATGCTTCTTATCCATTCCTGATTCAGGAGAAGTACCGTGCCGGATACTTTACACATTACGCAGGAGAAGGAACTGTCAGAAGTGCAAAGCTCTGCTACAAGGGTGAGGAAGTAGATCTGTGCCTCTGCCCGACACATGCACATTTCTCACAGGAAGGCAATACCAGAATTCTGACACTGGACCCGGTAACCATCGAGTTTAATGGACTGACAGTAAAATTACAGACAAAGGAATATTTTGAGGAAGGTTCTTCTAAGATCAAGATCGAAAGAAATATTCTCGAGATGAGTGATCCTGATGCAGAGGTTACCATTGATGAGTACATGGTAGCATGCTACGGAACCACAGAGTATCCGGAAGATATGACATCTGTCGTATTAAAATGCGAAGGTGCAGATGAAAAGACCATTCACTATGCATACAAGTGCCGCAGTGAAGTCCTGGCAGGAGCAACCGCAGTCAGCGCTGTAGTGCCTCCAATCGACACCAAAGTTTCCCTGACTGCTTCTTCTACAGACGCAGAAGGATACATTGAGGAAGGATATGCATTCTCACCAATGTTTAAACTTGGATATAAGAAGACTATTACAGACAAGGAGGTATTTGCAACATGGCTCAACTTGGAAAAGGCAAATTAAATTACAGATGTCCGTCCTGCTTTATGAGAGATCTCGACATCGATATGTTCTACAATAAAGATACAAAGATTTACAGTTGTATCCGCTGCCAGTACAGAGGTACGGAGGAAGATGTTTTAGCGAAAAATGAGATGGTTCGATTCCGTTATGGGGCAATGCATAAGAGATTCGACAAGTTTGATTTCGACTAAAAAGAACGTGCGGCAGCTGCCGCACGTTTTTAATATCAGGGTATAACTTTCAGGGAGTATAATATGCCTATGGGACGAAAACAAAAAGAAACCGTGGAACTGCGTTTTTATGAAATTCCACAGGGAGAACCGGTACTTGCTTTGTTGGGAGAGGAGTGGAACCGGGTATACGGACATGACAATTTTTATCTGCATTTCCATAACCTTATGGAGATTGGAATTTGCAGAAAAGGGGAAGGGGAGCTTATTATAAATGAACACACGTATACCTACCGGACAAATTCTGTCACTCTGATTCCTCCGAATATTCCACATACAACGATCAGTAATGGAATGGTTCGGAATTCCTGGGAATTTTTATATGTGGATGTCAACCATGTCATGGAGGAACTGTATGGCGACCGGATCGCACAAAAAAATGAGGCCATTGAACTGGTACGCAGATCGGCACATTTGCTGCATGGAAGCGAGTATCCGGAGATTGCAGAGATCGTCAATGCCATCATCCGGGAAGAAAAAAAGCAGAGTCCGTATTATCGTCAGGTGATCACAAGTTATCTGCATGCGCTGGTGTATGAGATGTTTCGTCTGAATGAAGTACAGACACAGGCGAGACTTGAGGCGGCAGGAAGCGGAACAATGCGGAAGATCGCAGATGCACTCACGTTTGTCAATGAACATTATCAGGAAGAGGTAAAAGTGTGTACTCTTGCGCAGGTTTGTGGGATGAGCGAGACATCTTTCCGGAAAGTGTTTGAAGAATATGTGCATATGCTGCCGATGGATTATGTGAATCTGGTGCGTGTACAATACGCGTGTGAACAGATGAAACATGGCAATGATTCAATGGATGAGGTTGCCAGAAAGGCAGGATTTTCCACAACTTCCACCTTTAACCGGAATTTTAAAAAATTTTTTAATACGTCGCCATACCAGTGGAAGATCAATCCACAGCGGTATGAGCGGAAATTACAGAACTTTCATATTAACGCATTAAAGGGATGGTAAACGTTTTCGAAGAAAAGGAGAAAAGATGAGCAGATTTATTAAAGGAATGGACCTTTCCACATTGCTTGAGTTAGAGCGCTGTGGGGCAAAATATTATGACCATGGAAAAGAGCGGGATATTTTAGACATCATGAGAGATTATGATGTGGACACAATCCGTCTGCGTCTGTGGAATGACCCGTATTCCGAAACCGGTGAACCGTACGGTGCCGGATGCAATGATCTGGCAGAGACAATTGCCATCGGAAAGAAAGTATCCGATGCGGGATTCGGCGTATTATTAAATTTTCATTACAGTGATTTCTGGGCAGATCCGGGAAAACAGATTAAGCCAAAGGCATGGAAAGATTTTGATGCGGACCAGCTGGAACAGGCAGTTTATGAGTTTACCGGGGATTCTCTGCGCAAAGTACTGGAAGCCGGTGTCAATGTGACAATGATCCAGGTGGGCAACGAAGTAACAAACGGACTGCTCTGGCCGGAGGGATTAAAGCCGAATTATGACAATATTGCAAGATTTATCAGTTCCGGTATCCGGGCATGCCGTGCCGTTAAGCCGGAGATCCCGCTGATGATTCATCTCGACAACGGTGGAAACAATGAGATGTACCGCGACTGGTTCGATCATTATATGGAGCGTGGGGAAGATTTTGATTATATCGGACTTTCCTATTACCCGTTCTGGCATGGCACCCTGCAGATGCTTGAAGACAACATGAACGATATGGCAGCCCGTTACGGGAAGGAACTGATCGTGGCAGAGGTTTCTATGGGATATACCATGGAAGATTACAAGCAGTATGAGAAACTAAAGGACAGTGAGCGAAAGGGATATGCGACAAAGCCGGAACTTGTGGCAAAGATCGAGTATCCGATGACGGTACAGGGACAGGCAGATTTTACGAAGGACTTCTTAAACCGCGTGGCACATGTGCGTGACAACAAAGGTCTGGGATTTTTCTGGTGGGAGCCTGCATGGATTCCGGTACACGGAAGCGGCTGGGCAACACCGGCATCCTTAAAGTATATGAATGATCCGGGACCATGTGGCAATGAGTGGGCAAATCAGGCATTGTTTGACTACGATGGAAATGTCCTTCCGGCACTGGAAGTGATTCGTGATTTTAGAAAATAAGATATGTAAAAATGTTGCATGAAGGAAGGGGAATGTTGCAAGTTGCGCAAAGCATATTGCAAAGAATTCCCCTTTATGTATAATGGAATTATCAAGAAAACGAACCGTTGCACCAAGCAGCGGATGAACATGCAGAAAGGGAGAGAACAATGATTCAGAATGATGTATTAGCAAAGTTTAAAGAGATCTTTGGCGATGAGGGGGACATCAGAGTATATTTTGCACCGGGACGTGTGAATCTGATCGGTGAGCATACCGATTACAATGGCGGACACGTATTTCCATGTGCACTTACTATTGGAACATACATGGCAGCAAGAAAGAGAACCGACCGGAAACTGTGTTTTTATTCCATGAACTTCGATGAGCTGGGTGTGATCGAAAGTTCTCTGGATGCATTTACTCCGGACCCGGATGGATTGTGGACCAACTATCCGATGGGGGTTATGTGGGCATTTGAAGGACGCGGCATGAAACTGGAAGCCGGTCTGGATATTGCATTATTCGGAAATATTCCAAACGGTTCCGGACTTTCTTCTTCCGCATCCTTAGAAGTGGTTACCGGATATATGTTAAAGGATCTGTATGGTTTTGATGTGACCAATCAGGATCTGGCTCTGATCGGACAGTATTCCGAGAACAATTACAATGGCTGCAACTGTGGAATTATGGATCAGTTTGCATCTGCCATGGGTAAAAAGGACAATGCAATTTTCCTTGATACTTCGGATCTTTCTTTTGAATATGCACCAATCGTACTTGACGGGGCAAAAATTGTCGTCACCAACAGTATGGTAAAACACAGCCTGGTTACTTCCGCATACAATGACCGCAGAAATGAGAGTGCACAGGCACTGAAGGATCTGCAGACCGTTGTGGATATCAAAACGCTTGGAGATCTGACGGATGAGCAGTTTGAGCAGTACAAGGGAGCCATTAAGGATGAAGTTGCCAGAAAGAGAGGCAAACATGCGGTTTACGAGAATCAGCGTACAATCGCAGCAGTCAGGGCTCTGAAGGAAAACGATATTGAAACATTCGGAAAACTTATGAATGCTTCCCATGTTTCCCTGCGTGACGATTATGAGACCTCCTGTCCGGAAGTGGATGTACTTGTGGATGAAGCATGGAAGATTCCTGGTGTGATCGGTTCCCGTATCACCGGAGGCGGATTCGGTGGATGCACGGTCAGTATCGTAAAGGATGCATCCGTGGACGAATTCAAGGAGAAGCTGACAAAGGCATATGAGGAAAAAGTCGGAAAGACACCGGAATTTTATGTGGTTTCCATCGGAGATGGCCCAAGCCGTCTGATTTAAGAACGTATTACATAGGGTAAATGTGTGCGGAGCTGATTGGAACCGCATTTGCCGACAGGCTTTATAAAAAGGAGTACGAGATGATTCAGGAGAACATTTTAGAGTTAGTAAAATATGGTCTGAGCACCGGATTGGTAGATCCGGAGGACAAAGTATATACCATTAACCGCCTGCTGGAGCTTTTTCAGGTAGACGAAATCGAGGATGCGGTATTTGAAAAGGTGGAAAATCTTCCGGCATGGACACAGGAAGAGGCAGAAGGAAAACTTGAGGGAATCCTTGCAGAAATGATGGATTATGCATATGAGAATGGCCTCATGGCAGAAAACAGTATTGTATACAAAGATTTGTTTGATACAAAAATTATGGGATGTCTGGTACCGGAACCAAGCAGTGTCCGCAAGACGTTCCGTGATCTGTATGAGCATACCTCACCGCTTGCCGCAACGGATTATTTTTACAAATTAAGCTGTGACAGCAATTATATCAGAAGACAGCGTATCAAAAAAGACCGCAAGTGGACAACCGACACCGAGTTTGGAACACTGGATATCACCATCAATCTGTCCAAACCGGAGAAAGATCCAAAAGCCATTGCGGCAGCAAAAAATGCAAAGCAGAGCGCGTATCCGAAGTGCCAGCTCTGTAAGGAAAATGAGGGATATGCAGGACGTGTCAACCATCCGGCACGCCAGAACCACCGCATCATTCCACTGACGATTAACAACAGTGACTGGTTTTTCCAGTATTCTCCATATGTATATTACAATGAGCACTGCATCGTGTTCAATTTCCAGCATAACCCGATGAAGATCGAGCGCGCGACCTTTGTGAAGCTGTTTGACTTTATCAAGCTGTTTCCGCACTACTTCATCGGTTCCAATGCGGATCTGCCGATCGTGGGAGGCTCCATTTTAAGCCACGATCATTATCAGGGCGGCCACTATACCTTCGCAATGGCGAAAGCGCCGATCGAGCGCCATTTTACCATCAAAGGATACGAGGATGTGGAAACCGGCATCGTCAAATGGCCGCTGTCCGTCATCCGGATCCGCCACAAAGATGAGAAACGGCTGATCGATCTGGCAGAGCATATCCTGAACTGCTGGAGAGGTTACACGGATGAGGATGCGTTTGTATTCGCCGAGACTGACGGAGAGCCGCACAACACGATCACGCCGATCGCAAGAAAAGTGGGCGATACGTTCGAACTCGATCTGGCACTGCGCAACAACATCACGACGGACGAATGCCCGCTCGGTGTTTACCATCCGCATGCACAGTATCATCACATCAAAAAAGAGAACATCGGCCTTATTGAGGTTATGGGACTTGCGATTCTGCCGGCGCGCTTAAAAGATGAGCTGGAAGAGCTTTCCAAATGCCTCGTAGAGGGAAAAGATGTCCGCGCTGTCGCAGAGCTGGAGAAACATGCCGACTGGGTAGACGAATTCCTGCCGCGCCATCCGGAGCTGAACAGCGAAAATGTGATGGATATCCTGAAAGAGGAAGTCGGAAAAGTCTTTGTCGGCGTACTCGAGGATGCCGGCGTTTACAAGTGCACCGAGGAAGGCAGAAGTGCATTTGCAAAATTCATGGAAACGTTGTAGAATAAACTAAATGCTTCAATTAACCCGCTGCGGCAAAAAAGCAGCAGCGAAAGAAAACATGGAGGATACCAAAATGAAAATCTTAGTTACTGGCGGTGCAGGCTATATTGGAAGCCACACCTGTGTGGAACTGCTGAACGCAGGCTATGACGTTGTTGTCATGGACAACCTTTACAATGCAAGCGAGAAAGCCATCGAGCGTGTAGAACAGATTACCGGAAAGAAAGTAACCTTCTACAAAACCGATATGCTGGACCGCGAAGGCGTAAAGAAAATTTTCGACAACGAGAAAATTGACGCTGTCATCCATTTCGCAGGCTTAAAAGCAGTCGGCGAGTCCGTACATAAACCGATTGAATATTATCACAACAACATGACCGGAACCCTGATTCTCTGCGATGAGATGAGAAACCACGGCGTAAAGAACATCATCTTCAGTTCTTCTGCAACCGTATACGGCAATCCGGCACAGATTCCGATCACCGAGGAGTGCCCGAAGGGAACCCCGACCAACCCATACGGCTGGACAAAAAGCATGCTCGAGCAGGTTCTGACCGACATTCACACCGCAGATCCGGAATGGAATGTTATCCTGCTTCGTTACTTCAACCCGATCGGAGCGCATAAGAGCGGCCTTATCGGAGAGGACCCGAAGGGCATCCCGAACAACCTGCTTCCGTATGTCGCACAGGTTGCCATCGGAAAACTCGAGTGCATCGGCGTTTTCGGTGATGACTACGATACTCCGGACGGAACTGGTGTCCGCGATTACATCCATGTTGTTGACCTGGCACGCGGCCATGTAAAAGCCATCCAGAAACTGGCTGACAACGAGGGCGTTTCCATTTACAACCTCGGAACCGGCAAAGGCTACAGCGTACTCGATGTGATCCACGCATTCGAGAAGGCATGCGGCCATCCGCTGAAATACGAAATCAAACCGCGCCGTGACGGTGATATCGCAACCTGCTACTCCAAATGCGACAAAGCAAAAGAGGAGCTTGGCTGGGAGGCTGAGTACGGCATCGAGGAGATGTGTGCCGATTCCTGGAACTGGCAGCAGAAGAATCCGAACGGATATAACGACTAATGTAATGTGAGTGTTATCTGGCGGCCCGCCGATACTTGAAAGAGTGTCGGCGGGCCGTTTTTGTATAGATAAATTCAGTCTTTTTTCACAAAGTCCGGCTTGCTAATTAAGAGGGAATCCGATATAATGTAAGAGTTAAAGTGTCCGTAAAAAAAGAGGGGCGGTTTGACATACAAGGAGGAAAAGCATGGACGATAGAAAAAATCAGAACCGGGAACCAGAAAACGGCTCCGGGGGAGGACCGAAAAACAGACAGACGATACTCATTATCCTGATCTGCCTCCTCGTCAGCCTGATGGTGATGGGACTTCTGAACAATGCCCTTGGGGGAATTACTTCCGAGGATCTTGACTATAGCAAATTCCTGGACATGGTAAACAACGATGAAGTGCAGGAAGTTGTCTTGAAATCGGGAACACTGACCGTAACGCCGAAAGACCAGAAATCGGAGGGAATCACCTATCAGGTAACGATGATGGGAGATGAGCAGGAGCTGGTCGATCTGTTACAGGAGAAAGGCATTACGTACCACAAAGATCCGCCGGATTCTACCGGAACGATCATTTACACATTGCTGACCGTCATTCTGCCGGTTGTGATGCTTGTCGCTGTCATGGTATGGGTGATGCGCAGCATGAACAAAGGCGGCGGAGTCATGGGCGTAGGAAAGAGCAGAGCAAAGGCCTACGTACAGAAAGAAACCGGCGTGACATTCCGCGATGTTGCGGGACAGGACGAGGCAAAAGAATCGCTCCAGGAGGTTGTGGATTTCCTGCATAACCCTGGAAAATACACGACAATCGGTGCAAAACTTCCGAAAGGAGCGCTTCTTGTAGGCCCTCCTGGAACCGGAAAAACACTGCTTGCCAAAGCCGTAGCCGGTGAGGCGCACGTACCGTTTTTCTCGATGTCCGCTTCGGAATTTGTCGAGATGTTCGTCGGCGTCGGTGCATCGCGTGTGCGTGACCTGTTTGAGGAAGCAAAGAAAAACGCACCGTGCATCATCTTTATCGATGAGATCGATGCGATCGGAAAGAGCCGTGACAACAGCTACAACAGCAACGACGAGCGGGAGCAGACGTTAAACCAGCTCCTCGCCGAGATGGACGGATTCGACAGCTCCAAGGGTATTCTGATCCTTGCGGCCACAAACCGACCGGAGGTTCTTGACCCGGCGCTGCTGCGTCCAGGCCGTTTTGACCGCCGGATTATCGTAGAAAGACCGGACCTGAAAGGCCGTGTGGAAATCCTGAAAGTACACGCCAAGAACGTATCGCTCGATGAGACGGTTGATCTCGACGGCATCGCACTTGCGACATCGGGAGCCGTTGGTTCTGATCTTGCAAATATGATCAACGAAGCAGCGATTCTTGCGGTCAAGAACGGAAGAAGAGCCGTTTCCCAGAAGGATCTTCTCGAGGCAGTCGAGGTTGTCCTCGTCGGAAAAGAGAAGAAGGACCGCATCTTAAGCCAGGAAGAGCGAAAGATCGTTTCCTACCACGAGGTAGGCCACGCACTTGTTACTGCACTGCAGAAGGATTCCGAGCCGGTACAGAAAATCACGATTGTGCCGCGTACGATGGGTGCGCTCGGCTACGTCATGCAGGTGCCGGAGGAGGAGAAATACCTCAACACGAAGAGCGAACTCGAGGCGATGATCGTCGAGTGCCTCGGTGGAAGAGCGGCAGAGGAGATCGTATTCGGCAACGTGACAACGGGAGCTTCGAATGATATCGAGAAAGCGACGAAGATTGTCCGCGCGATGATCACGCAGTACGGTATGTCGGAGAAATTCGGTCTGATCGGTCTTGCGACCCAGCAGAATCAGTACCTCGACGGAAGAATGGTCTTAAACTGCGGCGATGCCACAGCAACCGAAATCGACCACGAGGTCATGAAGATCCTGAAAGAGTCGTATGAGCAGGCAAAAGAACTTCTGGCAGCTAACCGCGATGCGATGGATGAAATCGCAGCTTACCTGATCCAGAAAGA
>ENA-OZAG01001212-OZAG01001212.1-human-gut-metagenome-genome-assembly--contig:-NODE-1212-length-10519-cov-19.556957_pt1 | contig 10519 bp, 9 predicted proteins | sample MGYA00243300_ERZ653497 | MGnify/ENA primary metagenome ERZ653497 (study PRJEB26926, sample SAMN06164955) | human gut metagenome | biome: ENVO:00009003; feature: ENVO:2100002; material: ENVO:00002003...
CTTTCGAAATACCAACATCCTTCTCCTGCATAAATGCAATTTATTCCGGCAATTGTATTTATGCAGCCTGTGAATAATCCATAAAAAATTTTACTTGCGATATGCTCTGCTATAACCAATCCTGTTCTATTTTCTTCTGTAATTGTATAAACATATCATAATACTTTTCTTTGGTTTGACGTATAATATCCATTGCAATTGCCTGATTATATGCGTGTGCAACATTATTTCTCGAAACCAATGCATCCAGCCATAATTCTTCATCACTAATCATTCCCGCCTTGTAAGCTGTTTTTAAAATTGTTCTTGGCGATCCTGTTGCACCATCCGCATAACCAAAATTCTCTAATAATTCTTTCATCGCCTTCCATGATTGTTCAAAACAAATTTCATATAAGCCAACCATGCCAGCAATTTCCACATTTCCATATGGTTCTTTATAAGAAAAAATATCGTTTAAATTGACTAATGCTGCCTTAAAATTCTCAAATTTTTTCATATAGCACTACCCCCTCTCTTTTTATTGATTCCAACAATTCTTTTCTTACAGGCTTATCCAAATCCACTATATCAAATTCCAACAACGTTGAAGTTGTTTCGTCTACATCCAAAATAAAATGACTACTGCTACCACCGTAAAAAGCCAGATCTATATCACTTCGCTCTTTATAATCACCTCGCGCTCTTGAACCAAAAAGAATTACTTTTTCAACACAATTCTTCTTCGCCAGCTGGATAATTTCCTGTAATACTTTACATTTTATTCCTGTTTTTTCAAAGGTACTATTTACATCCATAAATGCTCCTATATTACTTCATTTATTCTTCCTCTTTAATCACCTTTAGGAAACGCTTGACCTCCGCCCATGCACGCTTGGACTCCGGGAAATTGAGGTATCCCATCTGGAACACATGAAACATTCCCTCATACACTGACAGTCGCACCTTAACGCCCTGGATTCTTGCCTTTGCAGCGGCCTCTACCGAGTCAGATAAGAGCATCTCTATCGAGCCTACCTGTATGAGCATTGGTGGAAAGCCTCTGAAATTACCAAACAGCGGCGATATGTATGGATCCATTTTATCGTGGTCACCGGGATAGTCATTCACGTAGATCAGACTGTCCCTTGTGTTCCCAAACAGTGGGTCCTTTTCGTAGTTTGTCTCATATGACTCTCCGCCTGCTGTGAGGTCTGTCCATGGTGACATGGCTACTATTCCTGCCGGAAGCGGCATGACGTGGTCTCGAAGATACATGGTGAGGCACATTGCAAGTCCTCCTCCCGCTGAGTCTCCTGCCAGCACAATCTGCGAGCCAAACCAGCCCTGTGACAAGAGCCATTTATAGCAGGCTATGGCATCCTCAAGTGCTGCCGGATACGGGTGCTCCGGCGCCACGCGATAGTCAGGCGTGAGCACTGAGCAGCCTTCACTTACCTCATTATAAAGGCCTGCAAATACATAGTATGCATTGCGCACTGCCCCCATATATCCACCACCATGCAGCTGCAGTATCACACGCTCTGTATTTGGGTTTTCCTTTGAAGATAAAAGCTTCATAGTGAAACCGCCCATATCTATATCCTCTGTTACAAAACAGTCCGGAACAAGCCATGCAGGTTCCTTCATGCGCTTCCTGAGCTCTCCGGATTTTATTTTTTTGCCGATTGCAAGGTCATTTGTGATATGTCCCATCAGATTAGCAAGTATTTTTCCCTGTATACTGACTTCTTCATCTGCCACAGCTGCATTGCTATGGACTTTTTCCACATGCTCACTTTTCATGGCAGATAATGAGTTCTTAAAGGTCTTTTCAAGCTTATTACCCAAAGCTCCTATTATTCCAGTTTCATTATCACCATTACTATCGCCGTTTTCAATTTCCGGATGGTAGTTTCCCATCTCTTCATCCTCAAACATATGCGAATTTCCTATTCCATGAAAGCCTATCATATATGAAATCTCCGTTTCAGCTCTGTTCTGGCTCTTTTGTCACCGATAATCAGTGTTCCGAGAAACAAAAACAGCGATGCGCCCATCGCTCCCATTGCCAGATATGGGAACCATATGACCTTGACTGCCACAAGTATCATCGCAATCACGCTCATCAGCACAAGAAAAAGCTGCATCATCATGTAGCTCTGCCAGTTTCTTATGTTTACTATCATAAGTATAATTGTTGCAAGAACCATCGCCAGTATGGCGCTTGGGAAAACAAATGTAAGTGCCCAGCCACTGGCTCCTGTGAGCAGGTCTATGCCCTCGAGAAACAACACCGTGAACACAAATGTGCTTACAATTTTAAAAATATATCCGTTTCTTCCGACTATTGCCAGACGCAGCGTCACATTCGCATAGATTACAACAAGAAGCACTATAAAGCTCCAGTTTATCTCATGGTCTGTCATGTAATCAACAGTTGTCAGCACAATCTGTCCTACTATAGACAGAAACAATATGATATTTTCCAGTAATCTGTATTTTCTTGATGCGCCCTTGACGTCAGGATATCTCGTACCGTTGTCATGGCTTGCTGTACTATCTGCCCTCTTTGCTGCACTATCTGTATCGTTTACGCACTTATCCGGCACATCATTATGTTGTTCAAAAACCCCTTCAGTGCCCTGATGATTGTCCGATGACAATTCAACCGGTGCCACAACCTGCTGGCAGAGCGGGCATTTATCTGTATTGTCTGCAATATACACACCGCATTTCATGCATTTAGTCATAATACTCTCCATTTGTCTCAATTGTCACTTCCACTCCGTCATTTACAAGCTTCTTAAAAAAGCTTCTCTGAATCATCGTATCGGCCAGAATAGATGAAAAAGTAAACACCAGCGTGTCCTTGTAGGAGCATATGGTGCCCTTCATAGGCTGTCCCTTGGACATTGGTATAAAGGAATAAAAGCCTGTTATATACGGCTCGTATTCCGGCTCTACTTTTATATTTCCAATATTTGTGATAGTAGTGGTGTTTGCCAGTGCCGACTGTGTATAGACCGCCTTCATTGCCAGATTTTTTATAAAAAGAGGCACCGGTCTCATCAGGATATTTTTCTGATTTGACACACTGTATGAGAAAAGATCCTCCAGATGCTCCTTCGAAATCTGTGAATTGATGGAATCCGTCACTATTTTAAGCACCTCCTCAAATGTGTAGGAGCTGTTTTGCGGTCTGAACTCAGCAGATATCATGACAAAAAAGTTCTTTGTGGTCACGGAGTCAAAATAAGGACGAAGATTCACAGGAACTGCAACCCTGACAGGCATATCGTTTGGCATGCCGTGAAAACACTCCTGATACACACTCCACACAAAGCATGCTACCAGATAATCATTTATGGAAACTCCATAGCGGTGGCAGACCTGCTTCAGCTGTGATACAGGCATCATGCCATGTATCAGCCCAAACTCTCCATCAGGTACCTTTTCCAGCTTTAAAAGATACGCCTTCTGCCTGTTAAAGCCACTTGGCTTACTTGACTTGTAGTTCTTTACAAAGCTGTCCTCTCTATTTAAGGATGTGCCCTGCGTCAATGAATCGCCCTTTAGCTTTGCAATCTCCGGATGTGTGAGACGCAGATACTGGTAGGTGAGCTCCCTAAGGAAATTTATGCCGCCCATGCCATCTGTCAGCACATGAAATACCTCAAGATTTATTCTGTTCTTATAGTATGTCACCCTGAAAAGATAGCTGTGATTCTTGTTCGGTCTTATAAATCTGCACGGAAATGTATTTTCCTCATGCACCTTTGGTGCCTTTTTGCCATTTTCCTCAAAATAGTTCCAGAATACTCCCATCCTGAGTCTCACATTAAACAGACCAAACTTCGGAAGCACTATATCCAGTGCCTCCTGCAGCTTTTCACTGTCAATCTCATCAGTTAAGGTGACTGAGATCCGATATACATTTGTCATGCTCTCCCCCGCTATACTAGGGAACAGATTTGCTGTGTTGTCCAGCTTGTCCCAGCGGATTGAACGCGTTTTCGACATTTTAAATTCCTCGCTTAATATAATGATATAGCGAAGCAGCACCCTAATCGAGCCTGCCGTACACCTCCATCGGCACATATGCCTTTATCTGTATCCCATCAGCCACATATTCCTCCGACACAAGCTCGCCCTGTTTTCTGATGAGCTGTATCACGCCAGCCTTATCATATGGGATAATTCTCTCAATATATACCTTGTTCTCTCTTAATATCTCCTCTAAAAGAGATTTTACCTCATCTAATCCCAGATCCTTTGCCGCTGAAATGTTAAGAGTATAATCTGCCCTGAAATCATGCAGCGGTTCGTTGTCTGTGCGGGCATCCTGCTTATTAAAAAGTGTGACAAATTTCTTGTCTTTTACACCAAGATCATCCAATGTCTGGTAAGTTATGAACATCTGCTTTTCCCGCTGCATATTTGATGCGTCCACCACATGGAAAATGATGTCAGCGTACTTTGCCTCCTCAAGGGTGCTCTTGAAGGCCTCTATCAGATGATGCGGCAGCTTTCTGATAAACCCGACCGTATCAGTTAAAAGCACCTGCTGCTTGCCATCAAGCGCAAGAATACGCGTTGTAGGATCAAGCGTTGCAAAGAGCTTATCCTCCTCAAGCACATCTGCCTCTGTCAGGTGATTTAACAGCGTGGACTTACCTGCGTTAGTATATCCTACTATCGCAACAACCGGTACTTTATTTTTTTCACGCTTTGCCCTTGTGATATCTCTGTGCTTCTGCACCTCTTTCAGCTCTCTCCGAAGCTGTGCTATCCTGTCATTTATAAGACGGCGGTCCACCTCAAGCTTTTTCTCTCCGGGACCTCTTGTTCCTATTCCACCGCCAAGCCTTGACATGGACTTTCCCAGTCCCGACAAACGGCTTAATCTGTACTTGAGCTGAGCAAGCTCAACCTGTATCTTACCCTCACTTGTTGTGGCCCTTGATGCAAAAATATCAAGAATAACAAGTGTCCTGTCCATAACCTTTGTGTCAAGGTACGTCTCCAGATTCTTCTGCTGTGCAGGACTAAGCTCATCATCGCACACAATGCCTGTTGCCCCTGTACTCTCCACAAGCTCTGCAATCTCTGCCACCTTGCCGGTGCCGACATACGTGCCCGGATGAATTTTTTCTCTTCTTTGGATAAGCGTGCCTACAACTGTCGCACCTGCTGTCTTTACCAGCTCCGCAAGCTCTGAAAGTGAATCATCTGCATCATCACCGTCCTGCTCACTTACTCCGACGAGCACCACTCTCTCCTCAATATCCTCTATCTTAATAGTATCTGCCATAATCTATCTGGTCTCCAAAAACTGATATTCTCTTGCTGCATCCTCATCATCAGGATAATCCTTCATGTATTCCTCCATTTTGCTCTTTGCTGTGGCAAAATCGCCGGAATACTCATATGCTATAATCATAGCCTTTGTTATCTGCTGCTTGTTCGGCACACTTTCAAGTTCAAGTGCGTTCTGAAAATAAGTAATCGCAGTGTCATAGTTACCATTGTCCATCTGCGCCTGTCCCATATTCATCAGATCATACGAATCTGCCTCACCGCTGTCTAGGTATTTCTTAAAATACTTCTGCGAGCTGTCATTGTCGCCCTTCTTCTGATATACCTCACCCATATAGTAGTTTGCCTTGACAAGCTTCTCATCAATAGCCTTTTGCAGACTCTTTATTGCTGAATCATAATCTCCAAGCATGGTGTATATACGGCCTCTCTGCATATAGTCATCAGCAGTTTTTGCCTTAAGCTTTAAGGCATTATCCAGGTATTCCTTTCCCTGGTCATTCATGCCATACTTTGACAGGGTCTCATAAACGCCAAGATAGAGCTCATAATTATCATTATTCTCACTGAGCGCCGTCTTAAAATCCTTCAAGCCCTTGTCTGAATCATTCTTGGCAAAATATATACAGCCTCTCAGATAGTATGCGTCAGAATCCTTATCATAGTCGATAATAGCCGTATATGTATCAATTGCTCCATCCACGTCACCGCTTAAATACTGTGCCTTTGCCTTATAATAACATATGTCAAGCTCCTCTGCGCCCACTGAGCCCACCGACTGGTCCAGTGCCTTCTGAAAAGCATCGACCGCATCATCATAGCTGCCGTTCTCTATACAGTTGATGCCATACTGTCTGTACGCATCCTTGTCCTTTGCCTTGTCGTCGGAGCCACAGCCGGTAAGCATGCCTGCTGTGAGCACTACGGTAAGCGTGAGTGCCATAAATTTATTCTTTATCATAATAGTTCTCCATGTGTATATTCTTCCCCTTATTATATATGTATTTGCCAAACTTGTAAATCCCGCCCTTACATTTCTGCCAGGGAGCCTGCCGTCCCCTGCGCTTACGTCCCGTACTCTAGCAAAAAAAGAACCCCCGCGGGATGCACCCGCAGGAGTTCTTAAGCCCAATTTGTATTTAAAGGAGGAAGAAAAATTCTAAGCCTCTAAATGCCAGATTTCATCATTGTACTGCTTGATTGTTCTGTCAGAAGAGAAGAAACCAGCCTTGCTGATGTTGACAAGCATCTTCTTAGCCCAAGCCTTCTTATCCTCATAATCAGCGTAAGCCTTCTCTTTTGTCTTGCAGTAATCCTCAAAGTCAGGGAATGTCATGAACCAGTCTTTGTTGAGGAGCTCGTTGTAAAGTCTCTCTAAGTTCTCCTTAGAACCAACCTTCATCATCTCATCACTTACAAGGAAGTCAACAGCCTTCTTTAAGTCTGCATCCTTGTCATAGTAATCCTTAGAGCAGTAGTCGCCTCTCTCATATCTGTCGATAACAGTCTGTGAATCCTCACCGAATACATAGATGTTCTCATCGCCGACAAGCTCAGCTATCTCTACGTTTGCTCCGTCACTTGTTCCAAGTGTAATAGCACCGTTAAGCATGAACTTCATGTTTCCTGTTCCTGATGCCTCCTTAGAAGCAAGAGAAATCTGCTCTGAAATATTTGCAGCCGGGAATAATTTCTCAGCTAATGTTACATTGTAGTTCTCAACCATGAATACCTTAAGGTATGGACTTACCTCAGGATCATTGTTGATAATCTGCTGTAAGCAGAGAATTGCATGGATGATATCCTTTGCAATGATATATGCAGGAGCTGCCTTTGCACCGAAGAAGCACGTGATTGGTGTAGATGGCTTCTTGCCTGCCTTGATCTCAAAGTACTTACGGATGATGTAAAGCACGTTGAGCTGCTGTCTCTTGTACTCGTGAAGTCTCTTAACCTGGATATCAAAGATTGAATTGTCAGGTACGTCGAGATTCTGAGTCTTCTTTAAGTAAGAAGCAAGCTCTGTCTTCTTTGCGTTCTTGATGTCAACAAGCTTTGTGAGAACAGTGTCATCATTGATGAAATTGCCAAGCTTCTCTAACTCGTTTGCATCCTTCTTCCAGCCTTCACCGATAAGCTCTGTGATGTATGCTGAAAGCTCCGGGTTACAAGACATTAACCAACGACGGAATGTGATACCGTTTGTCTTGTTGTTGAACTTCTCAGGATATAACTTGTAGAAGTTATTGAGCTCTGTATTCTTTAAAATCTCTGTGTGGAGGTATGCAACACCGTTTACAGAATATCCGAAATGAATATCCATGTGTGCCATGTGTACAAGACCGTCCTTGATGATGTATGTGCTCTCGTCAGCTACCTTTGCGCGAACCTTGTTGTCAAGCTCACGGATGATTGGCATAAGCTGTGGAACAGCCTTCTCCAAGAAGCTGATTGGCCATTTTTCAAGAGCCTCTGCAAGGATTGTGTGGTTAGTGTATGCACAAACCTTTGATACAATCTCAATAGCCTCATCCATCAGGATGCCCTTCTCCTGAAGGAGACGGATAAGCTCTGGAATAACCATTGATGGATGTGTATCGTTAATCTGAACTGCTGCATAATCAGCAAGGTCATGTAAATTAGAGCCCTTTGCTTCTGCCTCTGCAAGGATAAGTCTTGCTGCGTTTGATACCATGAAATACTGCTGGTATACACGAAGGAGACGTCCCTTATCATCTGAATCATCAGGATATAAGAATAATGTAAGGTTCTTCTTGATATCATCCTTGTCGAAATCAATTGTGTCGCCTACGATTGACTCATCAACTGACTCGATGTCGAATAAGTGAAGCTTTGTTGTACGGTTGTTATATCCAACTACGTCGATATCGTAAAGTCTTGACTGTACTGTGAATCCGCCAAAGCTTACAGGATATGTGATATCTGTCTTTGTAAGCCAGCTCTCCTTTGTAATCCATGGGTTTGGAATCTCCTTCTGGAGATTGTTCTCAAATACCTGCTTGAATAATCCGTAGTGGTAGTTGAGGCCTACACCGTCTCCGTTGAGTCCGAGTGTTGCGATTGAATCTATGAAGCATGCTGCAAGACGTCCAAGTCCTCCATTTCCAAGTGAAGGCTCAAGCTCGATTTCCTCGATTTCAGCAAGTGACTTTCCGTTTTTCTCAAGAGTCTCTTTAACTTCATCGTAGATACCTAAGTTGATAAGGTTGTTTGATAAAAGCTTTCCGATAAGGAACTCTGCTGAGATATAGTAGAGCTTTTTCTTTCCTTTGTTTGAAACCTTTTTCTCTGCCTTGTCTTTTACAAGCTCAAGTAATGCGTAGTATACTTCCTCGTCTGTACTAACGCTGATTCCCTTCTGAAGCTTTGTTTCGATTTCCTGCATGATTGCCATTTTGATTTCCTCCCAAATCTGTTATCATGTATACACGCCAATGTGTCAAATTAACTAATTTTCATTTAGCGTGCTTAACTTCTTTGTGTCATTTGATGAATCAAGTATAATCCATTACACTGCACAATTCTTGCAATATACAGTCGAAAACTTGCACAATCCTATCATTTTTCGGTATTTTTAGTGGCTTTTCAATAAATAATATGCTAAAATATCATCATGAATATATTAGAATATGAAAATTATCACGAAGACAAAACACATGTGGAGCTTACGTTCCCATACAATACCTACCTGTGCTCTATTCCTCTTGATTTTTCCGGAGTTCCGCTGCACTGGCACGACGACATGGAGCTTATCTATATAAAGAAGGGCTGCGGTCATATATCTGTTGATTTTAAGGAGTACCATGTCACAGCGCCAAGCCTGGTGCTGATACTGCCGGGACAGCTTCACTCTATAGACCAATATATGGATGAATCGATGGAGTACGAAAATATCATATTTTCCATGTCGATGCTGCTTACCGGAAAGTACGATTACACCAAGGAGGATTTTCTTACACCTCTCTTAGCCGGCAGATTCACAGTTCCGACAGTTTTTACACCGGTGTATCCATACTACGAGGATGTCGTGGCTCCAATAGATGCATGCGATGAGATTTGCAAGACGATGCCGCAGGGCTATCAGCTTTATATAAAGAGCAAGCTCTACGAATTCTTTTTTGTGCTTGATAACCGTTGCCGTAATCTGACAAAGCCACTAAAAAGCAAAAAGACTCTTGATAAGATGAAGGTTGTGCTCAAATATGTGGAAAATAATTATGCCGACAAAATCTCCATTGCCGATATCGCTGATGTAGCCGGGTTTTCCGAGTCTCATTTTATGAGATATTTTAAAGAGACCATGGGCACATCGTTTGTTGACTATTTAAATGACTACCGCCTTACCATGGCTGCGAGACTTTTGCAAAGCTCAGACAGCTCGGTGCTTTCTATTTCCGGTGAAGTGGGATTTGAAAGCCTGTCATATTTTAACAGAGCCTTCAAAAAGCACTATGGCATGACACCTCTGCAGTACCGCAAGGGCAGTTGACACCACTCTAGACAGTTACAATACAATATTTCTTAAATAAACGATGGAAAATAATCATGAAAAAAAATACATACATAAAAATGACTGCCCCATTCCGTGAAAATAACAGGGCAGCCCGAAAGCTTGAATTAATCAATAAAATATGCACTTATTTAGTTTTTATCACATACCCTGTATACGTGCTGTATCTGTGCTTTACAGCCGGTCATATACTTGCACTCTCAATCATTGCTCCGCTTGTCGGCTTTATTGCAGTATCGGTTTTCAGATATATCGTAAACAGACCACGCCCATACGAAAAATTTGATATGCCGCCTGTCATTACAAAGGATACCCACGGCAGGTCTTTTCCAAGCAGGCACGTTTTTTCTGCATTTATAATTGCATTTACCGTTTTAATATGCTCACCTGCTGCCTCGCCTTTATGGTTCACCGGCATTTTGCTTGCAGTCCTTGCAGCTATCATTGCCTGTGTCCGGGTGATATCAGGTGTGCACTTTATCAGCGATGTTGTCGGTGCTTTTGTTTTTGCAGCCATTGAAGCATATATAGTGACTGTTTTCTTTTTATAAATAGCTGTTAGTTGTTGTTTCCACCATCAACACTCTTTTTTATGGCATTTCCGGCATCATCTACGGCATCCTTTGCGCCGTCTATTACATCCTTGCCGGCATCACCTGCGCCGTCTATCACATCCTTACCGGCATCGCC
>ENA-OZAG01001215-OZAG01001215.1-human-gut-metagenome-genome-assembly--contig:-NODE-1215-length-10516-cov-5.349106_pt1 | contig 10516 bp, 8 predicted proteins | sample MGYA00243300_ERZ653497 | MGnify/ENA primary metagenome ERZ653497 (study PRJEB26926, sample SAMN06164955) | human gut metagenome | biome: ENVO:00009003; feature: ENVO:2100002; material: ENVO:00002003...
ATTTCCGGGCCCTTGATGCCACGGGCCACGTTCACCACGTACACGCGGATGCGTTCGCCGTGGCGGTAACGTTCGCCGGGCACCTGCTCACGGCGAGGCAGAATGGCTTCGACATCGCCCATCGCGACATGCACGTTGGAGGGGTCGGAAGCATCCTGCTGGATGATGCCGGTGATGAGCTTGCCCTTCTGGCCGGAGAACGCACCGAATACCTTCTCATCTTCGGCGCGGCGGAACAGCTGGGTGATGACCTGGCGTGCGGTGGCTGCGGCGAGACGGCCGAAGTCACGCGGGGTGTCATCGTATTCCTCGCCCAGCTTGGGAACGGGGTAAGGGTTGTCTTCGGTGGGTTCGACCGGAATTTCGTCGGCGGCCCACACGGTGAAGTTGCCGGAACGTTCGTCAAGCTCCACGCGCGCGTGCTTGGCGGCGTGCGGGGTCTTGAGGTAGGCGAGGCGCAGGGCCTCTGCCAGCGCATCATCCAGGGTTTCGGGGTCGATTCCTTGCTCGGCGGCGAGCTTGTGTATTCCTGTCAGGTCCAGTTCCATCGATCCGTACCTCCTATGAAGTTATGTGGCGCATGGCCTATGAGTAGTCACAGTTAGCTATTAGTGTATGTTTCCATGCAGACACGCTTCTCTTCAGGACGGTTTACCCGGCGCTTGGCATCCGTACTATGCGCGAGCGCGATGCTGTGTTCGCTTTCGGCGTGTTCGATGCCGCGACTGGCCGGACGGGCCGAGGCAGAAGCTCAAATGACCCCTTGCGAGAAAGCGATGACGTTGGCGGGCTACGCCACCCATCCGGCTGAAGGCACGCCGTTATTAGAGCAGTATGCCACCGGTCTGGCCGCTCCCCTGGCTTGGATTGACGTTGCCGGGTATTGTTCGGGTCGTTTTGCCGAGGGAACGTTACGTGACGCGCAGACCAAGCAATGGCTGGCTTTTCTGGCCGATAAATTCGGGCAGTCCGCGCCTGAGGTGACGCCGGCGCGTCTTGATGGCGTCACGTCCGCCAACGTTGATCGATCGGTATTGGATGCGATGGCCGTGGCCGAGGATCGCGCCGGATTCGCTATCGAGGTCTTGGCCGCACGAGGACAGACCGCTGGGGCTACGTTGGCGTTGAGCGATATGCATAAGACCGCCGGGCAGCAGTTGGTTGCGCTGGCGAACGGCAATTTTGATGATTCCGGCGCACAATCCAGTTCTTCCGGCCAAAACGACCCCCGCCAAAAGGTCTATGCCATCGACCAACTACTGGCCAACCCCACCACCATCGCCGACAAGGCAAGCGGCCAAACCGTACCGACCGCCGCCGCCATCGAAATGGACTGCGCCCGCGCGCAGATCAAGGCCGTGACCGAATCGAAATCTTCCACCGAGAGCGATACGCTGCTCATCCTCGCCGCACTGGCCGCCAAGCACGCCTACACCGCGTTCCAACTTGGCTACCCAGCGACTGACGCCGAATTGTTCGAGTAGACACACACTCCTCACGAAGCCGATGCGAACTTGTTGGATGCTAGTGGGCAAGTCGAGTTGAGGCACGTTCCACCAATGTGAAATCGGTGGTGTACGTACGGGCCGGGCCTGAGTATCCTTCGATGCGGTCGATAAGCATGTCAACGGCATGCTTGGCATAATCATCGATATGAGGATCGATGGTGGTCAGCGCCGGCACCGAGTACTCGGCTTCCGGCACGTTATCGAAGCCGACCACTTGTACATCGTCAGGTACATGCAAACCACATCGTTGCAATTCATGAATTGCGCCTAAAGCAATGGCATCATTGAGACACACTACAACATCCGGGCATGGGAGCTTGTCTAGCATAGCTTTTGTCACGCGCATACCTTCACGCTGATTCATGCTTTCTGCCGGAATCACATACCGCCAATTCACCGATAATCCGCGCTCTTCAAATGCCTTCACATATCCTTGGGCGCGTAACGCCTGGGTCCCTTCCGTCTGACGACGCAGCACTGCCTCATCCACCAGTTCAGGAAGAACACCCATCAGAGCAACCGTTTGGGCACCTTCATCCAAAAATCTTCCTACAACCGTGGAGATGGATTCAATGTTGGGCATGGTGATCCAATCGCTTTTCCCGTAGGCCAGATGGTCTCCGGTCGTTACAATCGGATATGGCTGCTCCAGAACGGCCCCTTCATCCGCGAGCGGCGACATTACGAACAGAATCCATCCTTCCGCCCCTAAACGATAGGACTCGTCAACGCTGGCAACCAACCCTTCACCGTCGGAACCATATGTGTTGATGACTACACCGTAATGGCGTTCTTTTGCGTATTCAATGACCTTGTCAGTGAAAAAAGGAACGAACGGCTGCGAGAAATCGAAGATGTTGAGTCCAATAAGCTTTGTGCCGCCAGATCGCATTGCACGCGCCGAAATATTGACGGTATATCCAAGCTTACGCATCACCTCTTCCACACGGCGACGTGTATCCGGTCTCATACTGCCAGTGTCATTCAGCACATTGGAAACCGTCTTGATGGAGACGTTCGCCTCACGCGCCACGTCCTTGATAGTTACGCGGTTTCCCATTGTTCGAATCCATTTCTGCTTATTACATGACACACCTTCAACAGCGTCATTATGTTCTTATTATGGTAAGTCACAGTCGGGTCGAGCATCTCCTCCTCATATCGGAATCATCTACCCCTCAACCTCAGAATTCAGCCAAGGAGCTTTCCTCCGTTGGACCCCATGCACCATTAGGCAAATATCCTTCTGACAATACTGCAGGACGATCGAACGTAGAGGTTAAACTTTCTGGTTGAAGAAACGCACGCACGCCATCCGAACAAGGGACTTTCTGACCGCCGGCTTTCAACCTAGCTTTTTACATACCCGTCTTTTCTCCTTATTCCTTTGTTGGGTATCGAATTGTTCCAGTCGATGTGAATGACGGCATTGTCTTCCTTTGACTGGTATGCCACATTACATTAGTGGCGAATCCGAACCTCTCTTTCTGCAATCCGGGCATGTTGATGATTGTTTGGGTATTGCTTGGTGGTTGTACAGGGCACAGCAACCATAAGAGACTGCGCCCTGTCATGCGCCACCGTCACTCGAATCACTTCACGTGCACGGCGGTCCAGGAGACCGGCGGCAAGGTCACACGCACAGTGCCGGTATCGGCGTCGGACGTGATGGTGGTGTTGGGGTGCAGAACGACTCGGTTCTGGTCTTCCAGCGTGTTTTTTGCCAGCAGATCATCCTCGTGCAGGGTTTGCGCCTCGACCGCGGAAAGTGCGAATCCTTCCGGCAGCTTGATGGCAAAGTCATTGGCCGCTTCCATGGAGCGATTGACCACAAACACGCTGATCGTACCGTCCTCACCACGCACGGCTACGGAATTGATCGTCGGCACTTCACCGTATTTGTCGGTTTCATACGTTCCGGAAGCCAGTTTCGGTTCAAGCACCGTGCCGCCCTTGGCGAGCTTTGCGGTCAGCGAGAACGGATAGAACGTGGTCTGACGCCACGCCGGGCCGCCCGGTTCGGTCATAATCGGCGCAATTACGTTGACCAACTGGGCCAGGCTGGCGGCGTGCACGCGGTCGGCGTTCTTGAGCAGGGTAATCATCAAATCACCGAACACCACGGCGTCGGCGGCGCTGTACACATCCTCGAGCAGGCGCGGGGCAACCGGCCAATTGCCGACGCCTTCCGGATTCTTGCTCGGCTCTTCGTTGAGATACCAGACATTCCATTCATCGAACGAGATGAACACGTCGTGCTTGCTCTTCAGCCGGGCCTTGGTTGCATCGATGGCGGCGGCGACATCGTTGATGAAACCGTCCATATCGACGCCCGAGGCAAGGAAGCTCTTCATGTCACGGGTGCCATCAGGCTGAAGTTCCGGATGGTAGTACGCATGGCAGGAGACGAAGTTGACGTTGTCAAACGTCTTCTCAAGTACGGTTTCTTCCCACTTGCCGAAGGTGTCCATCACGTGGCTGGATGAACCACAGACCACCAGTTCAACGTTCGGATCGATGGCGCGCATACCTGCCGCCACCGAGGCCGCCAAGGTGCCGTAATCCTCGGCGGACTTGTGACCGGTCTGCCACGGGCCATCCATCTCATTGCCCAAGCACCACATCTTGATGCCGAACGGCTGATCGGCACCATTGGCGCGACGCTCCTCGGAGAGCTTGGTGCCGCCGGGAATATTCGCGTATTCCAACAGGTCGAGGGCCTCTTCAAGACCACGGGTACCCAGATTTACGGCTTCCATCAGCTCGTTGCCGCCGGTTTTTTCCAGCCATTTCGCCATTTCGTGCAGACCAAACTGATTGGTCTCGGTGGAATGCCATGCCAAGTCCAGGCGACGCGGCCGCTCATCACGAGGACCAACGCCATCCTCCCAGCGATAGCCGGAAACGAAATTGCCGCCAGGATAGCGAATCGTGGTAGCGCCGAGTTCCTTGACCAGTTCGATGACGTCCTTGCGGAAACCGTCTTCATCGGCTTCGGGGTGGCCCGGCTCATAGATGCCGTCGTATACGCAGCGACCCAGATGCTCCACGAACGACCCGAACAGTCTGTCGTTGACCGGAGCTACTTCAAAGTCATTATCGACGACGAGTCGAGATTCCTCCAGCTCCCCCGGTTTATTGTCGTGCGAATGCTCGGACATGTGCTCTCCTTTAATCGTTGTCTTCAATACCGCAAGACAACGTTGTGCTAAATACCAAAAGCAATCGGCCCATCTTCTTGGTTCACCTGTTTTGCGACATCGCCAATCAGCGGTGAATGTGCGTTCTGGATATTTAATACAACCTTGTACTTCTGTTGATATCGATAATACGATGGTTGTACTTAGTACGCAAGTCCCGCTGAGTACAACGTTATCCTTTTCGCTATTTTCCACCCGACACGCCGTATACGATACAGCACAGGAGCGAATACGGACGTTCGTATCAAAAACAAAAAGGGTTCCGGGACAAACCCGGAACCCTAAAGGCGGATAAGGCGAGATTCGAACTCGCGGAGGCTTTCACCTCACACGCTTTCGAGGCGTGCTCCTTAGACCGCTCGGACACTTATCCATGCTGCCAAAATGGCAACTTGTTCATTATGCCACATTCTGCCGACCTGGCAAATCGGAGTTTCGCTGAGCTCGATTCGGCGTGGGATAATGCGATTTTGTGTGAGATTGCAATGGGTCAGACGATGAGCCGATTAACAGTCCGAATTGGTCAACTGCGAAAATCCGAATTCTTCAACTACCAAAATCCGAATATTGGTGGTGGTAGAAGCGGTGACGGGGCCACTCTGCATTGAGTGGTCTCTCCCTCGGTCAGCCTTACGGCTGACAGCTCGAACGCAATTAAGGACAGCTTTCCAGCTGCCATTTTATTTGCTCACTGTCGTTCGCCTTCGCCTAAAAACGCCTCCGGCGTTTTCTTCACGGCTCAGCTCATCAGAGGGGGCTTGGAATTTTATTTATGCCACCTGTTCGTGGACGGAGGCGTTGACCCATTGGGACTGCTGGACGTTGTATCCAGAGAAGATGCCGATGTCGAGCATGCAGTCGCGGTAATCGCGGCCGTGGGCGATGGTGATGTAGCTGTCGTCTACCAATCGGTTATGCGTGGGATCCAGTCCGACCCATCGGCCATCCTGATACACCTCGACCCAAGCATGGGTCGCGCCCTCTCCCCCAAGCAAACCGGCAATGTAGCGCGCGGTCAATCCCACATGCCGGCACACGGACAGCATCACGTGCGCATAATCCTGGCATACGCCCTTGCGCTGAGCCAAGGCCTGTTCGGCGGTGGTGCGAATCGTGGTGGAACCGGGCGTATACACAAACGCCTTGTAGACCTCATCCATCACTTCGGCGGCCTGCTGCACCGGAGTGGCGTCGGAAGGCAGCGCCGCCAAGCGTTCGCGGCATACGGCAATCATCGCCTCCACGTTCGGGCCGGGAATGGTGAGCGCTGAATTGAATCGGTACAGCGGTTTATAGGCTTCCTTATGGATATGCGCATTGTCCACGAAGGCGATGCCGGTCACCGAGTAGCTGAATATGTCGTGCGGCTCAGGGATGAATCCGGTCATCACCACGGAGTCAAAGGAGTCGATGGTGGTTTCGAGTTCGGTTTCGGGCTGAATCTTCACTTCCACGTCAATCACCTGTTGGCGAGGGCCAGTGGAGGGAATACAGCGAAGCTGGAACCTGTGATCGGTGACCGGTGCGCTGAAGGACAGCCTCATCTCATAGTCGAACACGAGTTTTTTCACAACGTCTCCTGCACTTGCACACGAGCCGGCAACCGGCATATTCTCGGGATAACAACACTACAGCCATGGCTGAGGTATGGTCCGTGCGCTCACAGCCCACGCATATATTCCGGCAATCTGCTGATATGCACAGGCCGGCACTCGGGCGCACGGTTTTTTCGCCATACCACCATAGCATTTGAACCCGTCAGGGTGTCAGGTCGGGATCAGGGACGCTTGGCGTCCATGTTCATGGAGCTCAGTGAGCCCATGTCTTTGATGGCCAGCGCGCTGACACGGCCGGAGTAGTCGTCAAGGTACTTCTTCAGCAGGTCGGCGACTTCCTGATATCCGCGAGACGGCAGCTGACCGACCAGCCAGCTCAGTCCGTCGGCGAAGCAGCTGGGCAGCGGCATGCCGTCCAAGGTCATCGAATAGGCGGCGAGCTTCTTGAGCGGCGCTTCCAGATCCTCCATCGTCAGGCCGAAGCGCGTGTACAGGTCGATGCGTTCCAGATATTTGCCGATGAAGATGAACGCCTTCAGCGTGGGGTCGACCGGCGAATTCTCGATGCCGCCCCAGAAAGCGAGCATGTCATCGGTAATATCGCGCTGCTTGTAGATGTCCTCGGCATCGGCCGCGTATTTGGCGGCATCGGTGATATTGGTCATCGCCAACTCCACGTACTGCAGCAGACGCGAGCTCAATTCCGGGCGCAGAATCACGGCGTTGTTGAATGCGGAAGTTACGGCCGACCGCACCGAATCAGGATTGGACCCGTCGTACAGGAAGCTGTTCACGAACCCGTCGAAGTCCTCGAAATCTTCGGGCAGGTCGAGTGCGTGAGCGAACGGACGGAAGGCGTCCACATCGGTGTCCATCACACGATCGTAGAACGGGAAGAACTGGTTCAGCGTGGTGAAGGCGCGCTCGGTGTATCGACCCAGCCAATACAGGTTGTCTGCCTTGGAAGCGGTAACCAGCGACAACGAATGGTGGCGGGACTGGCTCAGCAGGTTCGCCACCTGCGTTTCGGCACCGTACTCGTGCTCCATGCCGGATTCGGGTGCCAACACCCACGTATCCTTAAATCCGCCACCCTGCGACGAGTTGACAATCATCTGGCCGGGCACCGACGAGTATCGAGTCAAGCCCGAATACCACACGTGCGTATTCTTGCCGGTGACCACGAAGGCACGCAAATCGCACTTGCGCGGCGACATCTCGCCGGTCTTCGGGTCCACCACATCGATATCACGGAACTGAATCACCTCTTGGGCAATGAATCGACGCGGCTCCTCCTTGATCCGGTTGGCGAGCTCCTCACGTGCGGCGGCATCCAGCGACGAACCAAACACCACGCCGTAACCGCCGGCTTCGGCCACATCCTTGATGACCAGCTCGCCCATCCGATTCAGGACTTCCTTGCGGTCGGCCTCGAACATCGGCATGTACGTGGGCGCGTTGTTGAGAATCGGTTCCTCGCCGAGATAGTACTTGATCATCTGCGGCACGAAGTAGTAGACGGCCTTGTCATCGGCCGCGCCGTTGCCCGGCGCGTTGACGATGGCCACGTTGCCCGCGCGGTAGGCGGACAGGATACCGGGCACACCGATCACCGAATCAGGATTGAAGGCGAACGGGTCGAGGAATTCGTCGGACAGGCGGCGGTAAACCACGCCCACACGGTGGCGTTTGCCGGCGTAGTCGAGGAAGTAGACCTTGTTGTCCACCACTTCGAGGTCTTCGGGGAAGGCCAACGCCGCACCGGTTTTCTCCGCCAGATAGGCGTGCTCGAAGAACGCGGAATTGTAGCGGCCGGGAGTCAGTACCACGGCGATGCCCTCGGTGGAGACAAAGTCCATGGCTTTGCGCAACAGGCGCGGGTATTCGCGATTATCGCGAATACGAACGTCGCGGAACAGGCGCGGGGAGATGCGGCGCTCGATGTCGCGCACGAACAGCGGGTAGCTGGCACCCGAGGGGATGCGCAGGTTGTCTTCCAGCACCCACCAGCGGCCGTCCTCGCCTTGGACCAGGTCTTCGCCGGCGATGTGCGCGAAGATGCCGCCGGGAGGGGTCACGCCGTTGACCTGCGGGAAGTAACCGGCCGAGGTGTATACGTATTCTTCCGGCACGACGCCATCATGAATAATGCGCTTATCGGAATAAATGTCCTTCAGATAGGCGTTCAGGGCGTTGACGCGCTGCTTCAGGCCCTTCTCCAATTCGTCGTATTCGTCGGATTCGATAATGCGCGGCACAGGGTCGTACGGGAACAGCCGGTCATGGTATTCGCCGTTCTTGTAGATGCCGAAACGCACACCGTTGCGGGACAGCTCTCGATTGATCGCTTCGCGGCGGTTTACCAGTTCATGGGCCAGTCTGCGTGCTGCGGATTCGATCATCGTGCCTGCTCCTTGCTGTGGCGGCTTCTGTGGCTTCAAGCGGTTAGGCGTGTTGAGCGCACGCTGACGCCGCAAGCCGTAACCGGGTTTGATGGTTTCAACCTAAGGCGGGCCCGTTTCAACAAACGCGCGAGAATGTTACAGGCAGGTCACTTCGCCGGCCGCGTGCATCTTGACGACCGCACTCGTCTCGCCGACCGCACTCGTTACAATGAATGGCTATGACACGACTGCGCATTGACTTGGCCTACGACGGCGGCGGATTCTATGGCTGGGCCAAACAGCCCAATCTTCGTACAGTGCAAGGCACCATTGAAGATGCGCTGCACAAGGTGCTGCGGGTGCCGACCGATGACGCGGCCGAACCGTTACGCTTGACAGTGGCTGGACGCACCGACACCGGTGTACATGCCTCCCACCAAGTGGCGCATCTGGATGTATCCGATGAGGTACTGAATCGCTGCGTAGGTCACATGACCATTCCGGTCACCGAGGCGCTGACTCGCAGACTCAAGGCTGTGCTGCCTCCGGACATCGTCATTCATGGCATTGCCGTGGCTCCGGTCGGCTTCGATGCCAGGTTCTCCGCATTGGAGCGCACTTATGTGTATCGGGTCGCCGATCGTTCGTCTGAGGTCGACCCGCGCCTGCGTGGATGCGTACTTACCGTGGATGAAGCGCTGGATCTGGAGCTTATGAACCGCGCAGCCTCATTGACCATCGGCCTGCACGATTTTGGTTCCTTCGCCACTCCGAATCCGGGAGGCACTACGATCCGTGAAGTCAAGACCGCCTATTGGCGGCGGGTGCCGATCACTCCCCTAGTACCGGATGAGATGGCATCGCATGAAGCATATCGGACTCCGTCGCTGGAGTCCGGCCTGGTAGTGTTCACGATTGTGGCGGACGCCTTTGCCCGCAATATGGTGCGCTCCCTGGTCGGCTCATGCATCAAAGTTGGTTCGGGACGCAAATCACTGGAGTGGTTTGCCGGCAAAATGGCCGAGCCAGTACGTGAAGGCTCAAGCGGGCCGATTGCGCCGCAGGGCCTGACTTTGGAGCATATCGCATATCCCGCCGATGATCAGCTGGCCGCAAGAGCCGAGGCCATTCGGGCCGTACGTACGTTGTAGATTCTATGAAAACAACGCAAAAGGGCTGGAACCCAAACGGATTCCAGCCCTTTCAGCTAGCTTAGCGAAACGCTATTCAGCTCACTCGGCCTTCTCGGCGTCAGCGGCTTCCTCAGCGGGAGCGCCCTGCTTCTCTGCAATTTGCTTCAGCACGCAGGCCAGAGCGGAAATGGGAGCCAGCATGGTACCCAGAACCTGAGCCTGCAGCACGGGCAGAGCGGGGATGGCAGCCAGAGCATTGACGGTCTCCAGGGAGACGACCTTGCCGTCCATGAAGCCGCCCTTGATCTCGAACTTACCGTTGAGCTTCTTGGCAAAGTCGGCGATCACGCGCGCGGGGGCGACGGGATCGGCAGCGATGGCAAGAGACGTGGTACCGTTCAGCTGATCATCGAGCTCATTGAGGCCGACGTTGTTGAAAGCAAAGCGGAGCAGGGTGTTCTTGACAACTGCATACTCGACATCGTTCTTACGGCACTCAGCGCGGAGCTCGGTGTCTTCCGCGACGGTGATGCCCTTGTAGTCTACAAAAACGGCAGAAGTGGAGTTCTGGATTTTCTCAGACAGAGCATCAACGATGGCTTTTTTGTTTTCCAGTACCTTTGCGTTAGGCATGAATGTCACCTCCGAAAAATAAAATGTCCTCACGCCGAAAGACGTGAGGACACAGAAATGGTGTACCTGTCTCTTATACACATCTCCGAGCCCACGAGACAC
>ENA-OZAG01001227-OZAG01001227.1-human-gut-metagenome-genome-assembly--contig:-NODE-1227-length-10424-cov-4.815701_pt1 | contig 10424 bp, 9 predicted proteins | sample MGYA00243300_ERZ653497 | MGnify/ENA primary metagenome ERZ653497 (study PRJEB26926, sample SAMN06164955) | human gut metagenome | biome: ENVO:00009003; feature: ENVO:2100002; material: ENVO:00002003...
TCGTTGGAGTGACGATCGCTGAATTTCTCGAGAAGCTTGCCTTCGTCCAGCTCTAGGATCTCCGCCAGCCCCTTGGCCGCGAGGGCGAGTTTATCTTCCGGCATCTCCCGGGGCGAGGCCCGGAGGGTCCAGCAGCTGCTGTTGGCCGCCAGAAGGACGCCGTCGGCGCTATAAATGCGGCCCCGGTCGGCGGGGACGACGGTGTCCCGCAGCTGCTGGCCCAGGGCGCGGTCGGTGTACCAGCCGCCGCCCAGCACCTGCAAAAATAAAAGCCGCACCGCCAGCCCGCAGCAGACCAGACAGAACACCCCCGCCACCAGCCTTGCCCGGGCGCGGAACGCCCGTTCCGGCAGGGTGCGCAGGGCGTCGGCGGGTTTTGGCGATTCGGACATGAGACAGCACCTCCCTTCCTGCAATCATATGCGCGAGACCCCGTGACTAGCCGTCCGCCCCGGTGCGTACACTAAAGGGAAGGGGGGAGAGGATGAAGAAGCTTTTGCGTCCGCTGCCCGGCATGGACCTGCCGTTTCTGATCCTGGTGCTCACGCTGGTGGGCTTTGGGCTGGTAATGCTGTACAGTGCCAGCAGCGCGGTGGCGCTGTACCGGCGGGGCGATGCCTGGGCCTATGTGCGGCCGCAGCTGCTGTATGCGGCCATGGGCATCGGGGCCATGTGGGCGGCCAGCCGGGTGGATTACCACATCTATCACAAACTGGCCTGGCCGCTGCTGGCCCTCTCGCTGGTGCTGCTGGTCGTGGTGCTGTTCATGCCGGAATACAACGGCTGCAAGCGCTGGCTGGTGCTGCCGGGGCTGGGCACTCTGCAGCCCAGCGAGATCGCTAAATTTGCGGTGGTGCTGGTGTTTGCCCACATCATCTCCCTCAACCATGACAGGATGCAGACCTTTGCAACCGGGGTGCTGCCCTTTATGGTTATCCTGGGGGCGGTTACGGTGCTGATGCTGCTGGAGCCGCATCTGTCCGGCACGCTACTGATTTTGGGCATCGGCGCGGTGCTGATGTTTGTGGGCGGCACGGGCTTAAAGTGGTTTGCCCTGGCAGGCATTGCCGGGGCCGGGGCCATTGCGGCGGCGGTGGTGCTGCTGCCGGAGCTGGTGCCCTATGCCATGGGGCGGCTGTCCTCCTGGCGGAACCCCTTTGCCGATCCGCTGGGCGAAGGCCACCAGACCATCCAAAGCCTGTACGCCATTGCATCTGGCGGCGCGGCCGGGCTGGGGCTGGGCAACAGCCGCCAGAAATACCTCTATGTGCCGGAACCGCAGAACGACTTTATCTTTTCGATTTTGTGTGAAGAACTTGGCTTTGTGGGCGCGGCTCTGACGGTGGTGCTGTTCCTGCTGCTGTTTTTGCGCGGCATGTCCATTGCAGTGCGCGCGCGGGATAAATTCGGTGCGCTGCTGGCCGTTGGCTTTGTGGTGCAGGTGGTGCTGCAGGCGGTGCTGAACATTGCCGTTGTTACCAACACCATCCCAAACACCGGCATCAGCCTGCCGTTTTTTTCTTCCGGCGGTACCAGTTTGATGATGCTGCTGGGCGAAATGGGCATTGTGCTCTCCGTTTCGCGCCAGGCGGACGCCCGGTAACGGGAATGTGCAAATTTTGTGATGGGGATTTCACAACTTTCGGCAGTTCTGCGCTATTGAAACTGGCGGAATAATACGGTATAATAACCAAAAAAGATTTGTAACTTTTTTGCAATCTTCCCAAAAGAAAAGGAATGCTATGCAGGAAATCAAAACAAACCCAACGGTGCGGCACACCACGCCCCTGCAGCTGCTGGCGGCGTTTGCAGCCACGGTGGCAGTGCTGTTTGTGCTGTTGCTGGGGGCGTGCGCGCTGCCGGCCCAGCCGGTGCTGGAACATGTGTATGATTCAGCCCAAACCATCCAGCAGGAGGGGCTTTACCCTGAATATTTCGGCTTTAAGCTGTTCCAGATGGATAACTATACCGATACCATCATGCTGTTTGAAGCGGCCGCCATGGGCGAGCAGGATCCCTTGACCGCCATGATGACCGCAACGGCCTATAACGTGGATAACTTTGAAACGATGGCCGGTGACCTTGCTGTCTATTGCGAGCGCACCATTCCGCTGTCCACCGGTGCCCAAAAGGCAGTGCAGCTGGTGCCGTTCTCCTATGCGCGGTACTGGCACGGCTACCTGATCTGGCTGCGGCCGCTGCTCTGCGTTATGTCCATCACCGGTGTGCGCGTGGTGCAGTATTTGGTGCTGTTTGCGCTGCTGGCGGTTATTTTGTGGCAGCTGCGGCGGCAGTGTGGGCTGCGGGCCATGGTGTGGTTTGCCGTCAGCCAGCTGGCGGTTACCGTGTTCTGGGTGCCGCATCAGGTGCAGTATTTTACCACTTTCTGTATTGCGTATGCGGGCTGCGCGTGGGTGCTGGCCAGGCCGCGCCGCGCCGGGCAGCTGAGCATTGCCCTGGTGGTGCTGGGTACCTGTACGGCGTTCTGTGATTTGCTGGTCACCCCCATCATCACGCTGGGGCTGCCGGTGGCGGTGTGGCTGTGCTGCCTGCCGCAGCGGGCGGCATCCGGTGCCAGGCAGTGTCTGCCGGTCATCGGCGGCAGCTTGTGCTGGGGGGCAGGCTATGCCATGTGCTGGGGCCTGAAATGGGTGCTGGCCACCCTGATTACCGGGCAGGATATCATCGGCGATGCCATCCACCAGGCCGGGGTGCGCACCACGGCGGATACCTGGCACGGCATGGAGCTGAGCTGGGGGAACATCTTCCGCTTTGTGGGGGATACATTAAGCCAGCGCGGGCTGTTGTGGCCGGTGGTGCTGGTGGTTATTTTGTGCATTGCGGCGTTTTTGCTTTGCCTGCGCAATAAGGAAGCGTTGCTGCGCGCGCTGCCCATTGGCCTTACCGCCCTGATGGCACCGGTGTGGCTGGCGCTGCTGCGCACCCATTCCATCCAGCACGGGTGGTTTACCTGGCGCAGTTTAACGGTCAGCATTTTTGCGGGGCTGGCTTTTCTCTATTATTCCTGTGGGATACGGGCGGGCCTGCGGCGTTTGCGCGGCCAAAAACAACAAGGGTGAAAGTAGTTATGAAGGACGAAGAAAACAAGATGCAGTCTGCTGCCCCGGAGCAGCAGGCCCAGCCGGAGCAGACGCAGCCGGAAAGCGAACCGGCCGCGGATGCGGCCCAGCCGGGAACTGAAAACGAACCCAAGGCGGAAACCACAGCACCGGAAACGCCGGACAAAAAGAAACGTCCCCTGTGGCTGAAACTGCTGGCGGTGTTTGCTGCGGCGCTGGCGGTGCTGGTGCTGCTGGCGGTGCTGTACATTAACGGCAAGTTGGATCTGATTCATTACGATGACGGCACGGTGGACAGCGTTGGCACCGTTGATGCCGAGGAGGACCAGGACCTGGATACCACCGGCCTGACCCAGGCCACAAATGACGAAATGGAGATGCCGGAGGGCAGCCCCTTTGCGGACGAAGATGTGCTGAACATCTTGTTGGTCAGCACTGATGAACGCACCGATGCCGTGAACGACTGGGATGCGTTTACCCATCTGAACGAGCTGGACGGAACAAAAGCCACCACGGAGTTCAGCTCCGATGCCCGCGCGGACAGTTTAATTCTGTGCTCCCTGAACATCAAGGACGATACCATTAAACTGGTTTCCATTGAGCGCGGCACCGGTGTGCCGATTCTGCTGGATGGGTACGAGGGCCAGTACGACTGGATCACCCACACCTTCCGTTACGGCGGTGTCCGCCTGACGATGGATACGGTGGAAGACTGCTTCAACGTGCAGGTGGACCACTATGTGCGGTTCAATTTTAACTCCTTTGTTCAGATTGTGGATGCCGTGGGCGGCATCGACCTGAACCTGACTGAGGACGAAGCCAAGGCGCTGAACTGGGAGGTTCCCTCCAACTCGATGCTGATCGTCAAGAAAGTGGAACCAGGCTGGAACCACTTTGACGGCTATACCGCATTGCAGTATGCCCGCCTGCGCGCCATTGATGATGACTGGCACCGCGTGGCCCGCCAGCGCACCGTCATCCAGGCGGTGCTGGACCGGATCAAGAGCGCTTCGGTCACCGAGCTGAACGACCTGCTGGACACCGCCCTGCCGGTGGTGCAGACCAACTTTACAAAAACTGAGATCGCTGCCTTGATGGTGCAGCTGCCGAGCTTTTTGGGCGTGACAGCAGACCAGATGACCATGCCGGTGCAGGGCACCTATGGCGTGCGCAACGGCATGGATGACCGCCCCATGATGGATCCTGATTGGGCTGCCAACATTGCGGTTTTGCAGAACTTTTTGTATACTGATATGACGGCAGAGGAAGCCATTGCCGCCGGTACCGCTACCCCGGAAACAGCTGACGGTGAGGAAACCACTGTGCCCGAAACCGTGGAAGTGCAGAGCAAAAAGAATGACGCCGTCCACACCTACCTGAAAGACAACACGACACCCATTTACTGGGATTACCCGCTGGAAGATGCCGATTTTGGTAATGCGGATTACCGCGTGTTTCTGGCCGGAGAGACCCGCGGACAGCCGCAGAACACTGCCATGCGCAAGGCGCTGTTCCAGTACCTGCACGAACAGCAGGGGGTGAATGTTCAGCTGGTGGAAACCGGCGTGGGCGAAACCCAGGTGCTGGAGCAGTACCTGCGCACGGGCGATGAAAACTGGCTGAACCACTACCTGAAGCTGCAGGGCAGCTGTGCGGATGCGGAAGCCGAATACTGGCGCTGGCTGTACCAGTATAACCGCCAGCAGGGCGGCACTATCTATGTGGCAGGGCTGGGCACCGAGCGCAATACCGTAGTTTCGATGTATGGCCTGCTGGCTTTGGCAGATACGGAGATCGAACCGGCAGAGAGCATTGCGGACTTTGTGCAGGCCCTGCGGGATGAGGATATGACGACTGCCCTGCAGCTGTTCAAGACCGCTATGGAGGAACAGCCCGATGCGATGGCAGACTATTTTGGCGATGCCTATGCCCAGGTACAGCAGCTGTATGCCAACCTGCAGGTGAACACTACCTATAAGGGCAGGCTGGACCGCGACGACCTTGCCATGATGGACAACATGAACTTTGTGCTGCGCCAGTACCCGGACGATAAATTCTTTGGCCAGCTGAGCAACGGCCATGTGACCCAGAGTGCCTGGAAGGACGGCAATTATATTGCCAACTACAGCCGCTTCGGCATGCTGCTGAACGGCGAAGGCTCCCCCGTGCAGGGCGAAGTCTGCTCCATGCTGACGATCTATACCCAGCGCGGCAGCAGCGGCCTGCTGGGCGATGATGCCGAGAACGACTATTACGACCTGACCGCGCTGGCGGAAGCTACGGGCAAAGAATTTATTGCCACAGGGGCGGATTTGTTCCTGGCGCTGGACAACGAGGACACCCCTTACACCGAGCAGAACGGCCTGATCAAGCCCGAAGTGCAGGCCGAAGAAAAGCCGCTTATGGATTATTGCCAAAAACTGATTGTACTTTTTGACACAGAAAATTAAAATTCCCCGTTGACAAGGCCGCGCCTTTGTGCTATAAATACTTTAAACCAATGAAGCGAAAGTAAAACCACAGGCGCACGCACAGAGAGCCCCCGATGCTGGGAACGGGGTGGTAAGCGGAGTGGATAAATGGTTCGCCGAGGGCATGGGGAAAAGCTGGGCTGAGTATCCGTTGACGGAAGCCTCCGTTACAGGGCAGGGGAATGTTAGTTCTCCGCAGAGCGGCTGTGCAGTTTATGGCACAGCAAGCAAGGTGGCACCACAGATTATTTGATTGATCTGCCCTTGCACAGAAAGCTATTTCTGTGCAGGGGCTTTTTGTTATACCCGGCACAGACCACAAACAGGAGTAACACCATGAAAAAGCAAAGCATTACCACCATGCGGGAGCGATGGCGCCGGGCAAACTGATTGCCCGCCCCGGCACTGCCGGGAACAAACCGCCGATACACCTTAAATGTGAATGATAAAAAGGAGCTTTTACCATGAAAAAGTTTGTTGCTGTTCTGTCCGCCGCCGCTATGCTCGCCACCCTCGCCGCCTGCGGTTCCACCGCCGCCACCACTTCTACCGCTGCCTCCAGCGCCGATACCGCAGCAGCTTCCAGCAGCGAAGCTGCTGCCGCAGATGATACCGCCAAGTCTTACAAAATTGCGGTGGTCCAGCAGCTGGACCACGCCAGCCTGGATGAGATCCGCACCGCTGTGGAAGCAGAGCTGGACGCCAAAGCCGCCGAAAAGGGCATTACCATTGAGTACAAAGATTTTAACGGCCAGAACGACGCTACCACGCTGAACCAGATCGGCACCCAGGTGGTTTCCGATGGATATGATGCGGTGGTGCCCATTGCCACCCTGGCAGCTCAGTGTATGGCCAATGCCTGCGCCGAAGATCAGATTCCTGTTGTGTACGCCGCCATCAGCGACCCTGCCGCTGCAGACCTCACCGGCCTGGATTATGTCACTGGTACTTCTGACGCGCTGAACACCCAGTTCATCCTGGATATGATGCTGGCAATCAACCCGGATGTCAAGACGGTTGGCTTGCTGTACTCCAATTCCGAAGCCAATTCCACCACCCCCATTGCCGAAGCAAAGGCTTACCTGGATGAAAAGGGCATTGCTTATGTGGAAGGCACCGGCAACACCAACGATGAAATCATGAGCGCCGCCGCCAATATGGTGGGCAAGGCTGATGCTGTGTTTACCCCGACCGATAACGTGGTTATGGCCGCCGCAGCTGCTGTTTCCGAGACGCTGACCGAAGCAGGTATCCCGTTCTACACCGGTGCCGACAGCTTTGTTACCGCCGGTGCCTTTGCAACCTGCGGAGTCAACTATACCGAGCTTGGCACCTACACCGCTGATATGGTGCTGGATATCCTGGAAAGCGGCAACGTTCCTGAATACCATGTAATGGATGGCGGCATCATCACCGTCAACACCGAAACTGCCGCCGCTCTGGGCATTGATTACGCCGCTTTCAGCGATATGGCCAGCCAGGTTGTGGAAGTTACCACCCAGCAGTGATAAAATGAATAGAGAATAATGAAAAAAGAATAATGCAGGTGTGGTGCCTGCGGTACCACAATAAAGCAGGAAATGCAGCTCCGGCAAGCGAAAACGCCCGCCGGAGCTGCATACCTGATTAAAAACGCCGCCGCGGGCGGCGTACAGCCATTATTCATTATTCTTTATTACTTATTATTTATACGCAAAGGAGCAACGCTTATGTTTACCCTTGCCATTGTGCAAAGCGCATTGGAGCTGGGCTTTATTTACGCCCTTGTGGCCATGGCACTGTTTTTGAGCTTCCGTGTGCTGAATATTGCCGATATGACCACCGATGGCGCGTTCACCCTTGGCTGTGCCGTGTCGGCTACCGCCGCAGTGGCGGGGCATCCGTTCCTTGGTTTTGTGCTGGCCATGCTGGCCGGTGCCTGCGCCGGGTTTGTCACCGCGTTCCTGCAAACCCACCTGGGCGTGCCGTCCATTTTGGCGGGTATTATTACCAATACCGGGCTTTACACCGTAAACCTTGCCATCATGGGCTTTTCTTCCAACGTTCCCATGCTGAAAACTGAGACAGTGTTCACTATGGCCCGCGCCCTGTTTGGCGAAAAATCTCCCTATAAACTCATTGTTGCCGTCACGGTCACAGTCGTGGCTTGCGCGCTGCTGATTTTATTCCTTGGCACCCGGCTTGGTCTTTCCATCCGCGCTACCGGCGATAACCCGGATATGGTGCGCGCTTCCTCCATCAACACGGCGTTCACCATTACGGTGGGCCTTTGCGTTTCCAACGCCATGACCTCGCTTTCCGGCGCGGTTCTGGCACAGTACCAGAAATCCGCCGATATCAACCTGGGCACTGGCATGGTGGTCATCGGTCTGGCTTCGCTGATTATTGGCGAAACGCTGTTTGGCCGCGGCGGTATGTGGGTCAAAGCGGCTGCGGCTGTGGCGGGCAGCGTGATCTACCGCTTTATCATTGCGTTGGCCCTGCGTGCCAATGTTCCCAGCGAGTGCCTGAAGCTGATTTCTGCCGTCATTGTGGCGCTGGCCATTGCGGCCCCGGCCCTGAAAAAGAACCTTGCGCTGCGCCGCCGCCGTGCCGTCAGCCAGAAAGGGGGCAAGACCCATGCTTGATCTGAACCATGTCAGTATGACCTTTAACCCCGGTACGGTGAACGAGAAAAAAGCGCTGACTGATATCAATCTGCATATGGAAAGCGGCGAGTTCGCTACCATTGTGGGTTCCAACGGCGCGGGCAAATCCACCTTGTTCAATGCCATTGCAGGCAGCTTTATTCCGGATACCGGCAGCATTCTGCTGGATGGGGTGGATATGACCTTCCAGCCGGATTTCCGCCGCTCCAAGGCGATTGGCCGCCTGTTCCAGGACCCGCTCAAAGGCACTGCCCCCAACATGACCATTGAGGAAAATCTGGCCCTGGCCTATCTGCGCGCTTCCACCCATACTTCGCCGTTTTCCCGCATTACCAAGGCGGACCGCGAACTGTTTACTGATCGGCTGGTCCAGCTGGGCTTGGGGCTGGAGAACAGGATGAAACAACCGGTCGGCCTGCTTTCCGGCGGCCAGCGCCAGGCGCTGACCCTATTGATGGCCACCCTGGTTACCCCCAAATTGCTGTTGCTGGACGAGCACACTGCGGCCCTGGACCCCGCCACCGCAGATAAGGTGCTGGAGCTGACCAAGAAAATTGTGGCCGAAAACCACATCACCTGCCTGATGATTACCCACAACATGCACGCCGCCCTGGAATTGGGCAACCGCACGCTGATGATGGATTCCGGCCACATTGTGCTGGATATCAGCGGGGAAGAACGCGCCAACACCACGGTGGACGGCCTGCTGGATCAGTTCGCCAAAAATGTGGGCCGCCGGTTGGATAATGACCGCATCCTGTTGAGCAAGGTGGAAGCGGGCAACTGAAAAGAAACTCAAAATATCCTGTCTGGACCCGAAACCGTGTCTGACAGGGTATTTTTGATACAACAAGGAGAAAATGAGATGAAAATAACGATTCGTACCCCGCAAATGCAGGATTATGACCGATTTTCTGCTATTATGGATCAGGTGCAGCAGATGCATGTCGAGTGGCGGCCGGATGTCTACAAACCGGCCAGCCCATTGATCACAAAGGAACTGTTTGGCGAACTCCTGAAAGGGGACAGCTGGTATATTGCCGAGACGGACGGCATCGTTGTTGGTGTTCTGGAAGTGTTTAAGCGCCATGTGGAAAGCCCGGCACAGGTGACGAAAGATATTTTGTTCGTCAGCACTATGGCGGTAGATGAGGCGTATCGCGGGAAGGGCATCGGGCACCAGTTCTTTGATAAGGTGAAGCAACTCAAAGCAGAAAAGGGATGCGACACCATTGAACTGCAGGTGAACGCTAAAAATAAAATGGCGTATGAGATGTACCGGAACTATGGCTTTACGGAAAAGTCCATCAATATGGAGCTGAAATAAAACGATTGTAATGATCCTTGTATATGTAGTCATAATGTGATACAATGCTTTTGACAGGAGGTGTCACTTATGATGCAGACATTTGTTCGCCCATCCCGTGATCTGCGCAACCACTACGCTGAAATTTCAGATATGTTGAAAGACCACAATCATGTTATTATCACAAATCATGGTCGCGGGGAATCCGTCCTCATCAACATTGAGGACTACGCCAAGTATGAGGAGTTCATGCACCAGCGGTATGTTGCCGAGGAGCTTGCCAAGGCAAAACAGCAGGCGGCAGACCCCAACACGCAGTGGACAGAGCATGAAAGCGTATGGGAGACGCTCCACGAACAGTATGACGTATAAGATCAAATACCTGCCCCTTGCTGTACAGGACTTGAATGACATTGCCCGGTATTTGTCCGGCTTCTACCCCCAAACGGCCCGCCGTGTGCTGAAAGAAATGCAGGAAAAGATCACAAAGCTGGGGGATACCCCACGGATGTGTGAAGTCTATGCCCTTGACCCGACCTACCGCAAGCTGGTGGCAGACCAGTATCTGGTGTTTTACCATGTCAATGAGAACGTCAAGGTGGTGGAGATCCACCGTGTACTGCGCGGCTCATGGAATTTGCCGCAGTACCTGGAATAAAACAAAGAGCAGAGCGCTCCAGCCAGCTGGCCAGACGCTCTGCTCTTTTTCATGCAATATTCTGAAAACTCAGAACTTACTTCACATACTCAACGGTGTACTCGAAACCATACTCTTCCTGCAGTTTCTTGACGGCAGGCTCGCAGTCCTCGATGAAGGTGGGAGCGTAGACGGAAGCGCCGTTGTGGGCCTTCTTGTAGTCCTCAACGATCTGCTGCAGCTTTGCCCAGCCCTCGTTGGCCTTGTTCTGGTCGATGCTGT
>ENA-OZAG01001235-OZAG01001235.1-human-gut-metagenome-genome-assembly--contig:-NODE-1235-length-10376-cov-7.233408_pt1 | contig 10376 bp, 7 predicted proteins | sample MGYA00243300_ERZ653497 | MGnify/ENA primary metagenome ERZ653497 (study PRJEB26926, sample SAMN06164955) | human gut metagenome | biome: ENVO:00009003; feature: ENVO:2100002; material: ENVO:00002003...
AACCTACGATGGGGGAGTCAAAGTCCCCTGCCTTACCGCTTGGCGATGGCGCATCATGCAAAACAGTATAGCATATTTTCCGCTGTTCCACAAGAGGTGCGCCGCATTTTTGCAGCTTTTTCTGTGTGCTGTCTGCCGCACTTGCGGCGGTTTGGGTCGGTTTTTGGGCTTTGCGGCCGGGATCCTGCGTTTTCCATATTCTTCCATGTTTTTACGAAAGGCAAGTTTTGCGGGATGCGTTTTTCAAAAAACACAGTCCGCAGGGGGCACAAGATTCATATTGCAAAGGTGAGATTTATTTTTTCCTGATTTTTCTTATTATTTTCTCAAAAGACTGTATTTTTTGTTGCGGTTCTGGTACACTGGATGTGATAAAAATAAGTTGAAGAAACTACGCCGATGTCCGGGCTGTCCCCGGGCGGGGCAGTGTCTCCATCTTTGTGAAGGAAAGCGAGGGGTCTCATGAAAAAATTCCTGAAAACGCTGGTGGTCGGGCTTTGCCTGTTCACGCTGCTGTGCTGCGCACTGCCGGCTGCATTTGCTGCCGACAAAACTTCAGGGAGCAAAAAGGAAGAGAACGTGTACGCCATTGGTATGGATGCCCAGGGCGGCATCTGCTCCACCGTGGTAACCTACACGAACCTGTCCGGCAAACTGGAGAGCACGCCCGAGCAGCCTACCATGACGGGCTACACCTTTGACGGCTGGTACACCGAGCCGGTGGGCGGCAGCAAGGTGACCACCTCCACCGTGTTCACCTCCGACGCCACCATCTACGCCCACTGGACTGCCAAGGTCGGTACTTCTACCGTGCCGCAGCCCACCACCCAGCCTGCCGTCCAGTGGCAGAAGTATGTAGGCCCTGCCCTTGTGGCCGGTGCCCTGCTTACCACCCTGCTGGTCGCCACCATGCTCTGAACACTGCTGTAAACACAATGACACTATTGAAGAAAGGGATCTTACCATGACTACTTCTACCATGAAAATGCCCGCCAGCTATTCCAGCATCGAAGCCGAGGAGATGACCTATCTGGACGGCGGCACCAGCAACGCTTATCAGGCCTTCCTGGACGTTGGCAAGGTGTTCAACTACATTGCCCGCATCTTCTCCGGTGCAAGCTCCATCATCAACAATGTTAACGTCATCTACCAGTCCTTTGTATCGCTGAACAGCCTGCTGGGCAGCTTCGGCAAGTAAAAGCATCACCCCAAAGTTCAGATCCGGGAGCCGCGCTTTTTTCGAAAAGTGCGGCTCCCGTTTTTCGTACACACTGTAATTCAGTACATTACTGCGCAGCACTTCACGTTCCAGAATTGTGAACAACTTTTTAAGTTTTTGGGGGGTCAGTGGCCGTTTTTTGGACATTTTTAATATATAAAGCAAAAAAATGCGATATTTTTTCAGCTTTATCTCTTGATTTTGTATCTGATTTGTTATATTACTGTTACAGTGGGTGTGCTAGAATAAGGTTGTTTATAAAATGCCCTTCAGACCGCGTAAAAAATCGTGGCGGCAAGCGTTTTTTCAGGTATTTTTGTTAAGTAATTTCGTAATCTTCGAAAACCTTTTCGTTCTTTATGATTTGGGAGTATGTACACAAATGGCAGATCGTGAACTGCGGCGGATGCACCGCGCTGAACTGATAGAGATCATCTATGCGCTGAAGCAGAGCGAGGACCAGCTCAAGGCGCAGAACGCCGCGCTTACCGCGCAGCTGCAGGACCGGCAGCTACGGCTGGAAAGCGCCGGTTCCATCGCGCAGGCCGCGCTGGAGCTGAACAACGTGTTCGCCGCCGCGCAGGCCGCCGCCGATGACTATCTGCACTCGGTGCAGGCCAGTCTTGCGGACACCAACGCCACCGCCGCCAATACCCTTTCGCAGGCGCGCAGCGAGGCCAAGCGCATTCTGGAGCAGGCACAGGCAGACGCCGACAGCCTGAAAGCGCAGGCGCAGCAGGAATGCGACGCCATGACTGCCGCCGCCGCGCAAAAACGCACCCAGACCGAGGCCGACTGCAAAGCCATGGTGGAGCAGGCCGAGCAGGAGGTGCAGCAGCGCTGGCAGGCATTTGACCGCAAGGCCAACGATCTGCTGGACCAATACCACAGCACCGACGGTCTGCCTTCGGAGGAAACATGAAAAAACGCGATATCCGGTTCGCTTCCATCCCTTCCACCGAGGAAGTGGCCGCAGAACGTGAGCGTCTTGCGTACCAGAGCCGCTACCAGCGGGTGCTGCGCAGTACGATCTATATTCTGGTGGTGGTGGCCGCAGCAGCCGTGCTGCTGGCTACGCTGTTTCTGCCGGTGCTTCAGGTCTCCGGCGACAGCATGAACCCTACGTTGAATGATAAAGACATTATCCTGCTGGTAAAATCCAACCACATTGAAAACGGCGAGTTGTGCGGGTTTTACTGGCAGAACAAGCTGCTGCTCAAGCGCATCATCGGGCAGCCCGGTGATGTGATCGATATGGACGTGAACGGCGTAGTCTCGGTAAACGGCGTGGCGCTGGACGAACCCTATGTGGACGCGCTGACCGTGGGCGAATGCGACATCCGGTTCCCCTATCAGGTGCCGGAAAACCGCTACTTCGTGCTGGGCGACCACCGTGCCACCTCCATCGACAGCCGCAGCAGCGTGATAGGCTGCGTTGAAAAAAGCCAGATCGTGGGCAGGGTTTTCCTGAGGATATGGCCCTTGTCCAGCTTCTCGTTGATCCATTGACCCCGGGAGGAGGTATTTCGTTATGAACGACATTCTTAAAACGTACATGGAGCGGTTCCGCGAGAACCGGCACACCCTGCGGCGCTACACCGCATTTGTGCTGGCACTTGCCATGATCACCACCCTGTTCGTCAACTGGCAGTTGCATGGCGTGGGCATCTCGATGACCGCGCAGTACCAGTGCGGCGAGGAGGAGCACACCCACACCGCAGATTGCTACACCAAGGTGCTCATCTGCGGTTACGAGGAAGGCGAGCTTGAAAATGCGGACGAGGTGGCCGCCGCTGCTGCGACCAGCCAGCCCACCGTTGAGGCTGAGCCCGCGCCGCTGGCACTGGAGCCGCAGATCGAGTTTGTGCCCCACGAGCACACCGAGGACTGCTACACCGAGGTGCAGACCCTGACCTGCATGGAAGAAGAGCACGTCCACGGTGACGACTGCTTCGACCCCGAGGACGGCACCCTGATCTGCGAGAAATTTGAGCATACCCACGATGAAAACTGCTATACCACCGAGTACGAGCTGACCTGTGGACTGGAAGAGGGCGAGCTTGTGGAGCAGGTGGTGGAGCCCACCCAGAGCGCCGAGCTGGCGGCTATGGCCGTGGCCGAGCCTGTGGCACTGGAGCCGACGGTGGACACCGTGGAGCCCATCTACCACCACCACACCGACGCCTGCTACGAGGAAGTGCTTACCTGCCCCCTGCCGGAGCATCACCACACCGTAGCCTGCCTGAGCGACACCTCCGCCGACGTTGAGACCCCCGAGGAGTGGCAGGCCGCCAACGCCGAGGCCGTGATGACCGGCAACTGGGACGAGGACCTGCTCAGCGTGGCAAAGACCCAGCTGGGCTACGAGCAGAGCGAGAAAAACTTTGAGATCGACCCCGCGGACGGCGTGACCCTGCACTACTACTCCCGCTACGGCCAGTCTTACGGCAACCCCTACGGCGAGTGGGACGTGATGTTCCTCTCCTACTGCCTGAAGTACGCCGGTATCCCCCAGAGCGCCATCCCGCAGGAGGCCAGCGTGCTTTCCCTGCGCAGCTCCATGAGCGACATGGACTGGCTGCTGGACGGCGAGGACGGCAGCGCCGCCAATGTGGGCGACATCGTTATTTATAATAAGTACGTCACCCGCACCGTGGCTGTGGACAGCAGCGCCGATGGTGCAGCGGACGATCTGGACGACCAGTTCAGCATGGACACCGATTTCGAGAACGGCGCAGAGCTTGAAACTTCCGGCGCTGCTGCGCTGGATACCGCCCCCGCCGCCGAGGACGCCCCCGCTGCCGACAGCGTGATCACCCCCGATCTCCACGATACCGCCAACCCGGAGCAGCCCGCCGCAAAGCCGGTGGACAGCACCGGCACCTCTGCATCCGGCGCGGACACCCTTATCCCCAGCGTGGATTCCCCCGCTGCCGAGCCGCAGACCACTACCGTGACTGACGCTCAGCCCGTGGAGACCGTGGGCATCGTGAGCGAGGCGGACGACGACACGCTGACCGTTATTTCCGGCGATGTGGACGGCAAGGTGGCTGAAGTTACCCTTTCCAGCGCCGAGGTTCTGGCCGTGGTGGATGTTGCCGCCGCCCAGTACGCAGACGAGATGCTCTCCTCTGCCGTTGACGGCGCACTGCGAGCACCCGATATGCTTACGCTGGCGGGTGAGCCCATGACCGTAAGCACTGCGACCAAGTTGGACGAAAACTGGATCTCCGGCAGTACGATCATGCTCAACGGCCAAACCTACACGGTCAAGGGCACTCCCACCACCGCTGCCCCTACACTGCCCGAGGGCGTTTCTGTTACCGTCAATGACAATGTATCCTTGCATTATGGCTTTGACATTCCCGATGGGAGCGCCCAGGGTGTAAGCACCCTGACCTACAAGCTCCCCAGCCATCTTATTCCGCTTAAAAACACTGCAAGCGGATATCTGACTAACGGTCAAAACGAAACCATTGGTACTATTACCGTAGACACAAACGGTCTTGCTACCCTCACCTTTAACAAACCGCTGAGCGGACAGACCAGCGGCACATTTTACGTTGATTGCCGCGTAAGCGAAACATCGACCTCAACTGAAAATAAGATCAGATTCCCCGGAACCAACCATACTGTTGAGATCAAAAAGCAGACGGACGTTAAAGTTAAAAAAGAGATCGTAAAGAACGCCAGCGGCTCTGAGTATACGCTGCAAGCTGACGGTACCTATAAGGTGCACTACAAAGTTACCGTAAGCACGAAAAACGGCAGCGGCGAGACGATCGATCTGGTAGATAAGATCACCGAGATCAATAATATTTCGGATGTCAAGTATCAGGATGTCAAGCTGTACAAGAACGGTAGCACTGATCCGTACAACGATTGCAAAGTGACTCCGTTTGAAGAATACGGTCGTCCTGCAATCAAGATCACAACAAAAAACAACGGCGAACTGCCCGCACTGAACGCCGGTCAGTATTATACGCTGGAATATGATCTTGTGTTCAAGAAAACCAAGCAGGACTGGGGTAATATTAAAAATACCGCTTTTGCCAATGGCGAGAGCAACGGTAAAGAAATCAGTTTCCAAAACGAGCTGCAAAAATATGGCAGCTATGACCCAAAAACAAGAGAAATCACTTGGACGATCGAGATTTACCCCAACGGCAACAAGCTGGCCGGGCTTGAATTGAATGATACCCTGCAAAACGGAATGAAAATGACCGGCAAATTCATCATCAAGGACAAGGACGGCAAAAAGCTTGTTAACAAAACTAATTTTGAAATTGGTAAAAACAAATTCACCTACACCTTCCCGACTGATTCTCCCTTCAACGACCCGAATGCAAATTCCAAGTATACAGTAACCTATACCACAACTGCCCCGGCTGACTTTGCAACGAACCCCACTGTAAGCAACACTGCAAAGATCAAACTCAATGGGGGCAAGAAGTGGGAAGGCACGGGCTCTGCCGGCTACAACAAAGGCAGCGAGGTCGTCAGCAAAACAACTAAATCTGGTAATAATGAATCCACCCTGACCACTTCCGATCTGGATACCACAACCGGGCTCTTTACGCTGCCTTGGAAGTTGGAAGTTCAGCTGCCCGATAATGAAGGCGCAAACAAGGTCGAGATTCAGGATACCATCAAAAAGCCCGAAAACGGCGACCATTATGCCGTCAAGAGCGAGTTGGAAGCAGACATCAAGGCTAACTTGCTGGTGTTTGTGGGAGAAAATTCCTACGGCTACAATGATCTGTTGGCTGCCGGTCTTAAACTTACTATCCATTATTACGCGGGAAAAGATTGTAAGGATGAGTACACTTCCCCGAACGATAACGACACAGTTCGCTCTTTCAAGCTGACGTTTGAAAAGACCGGTACGTTCGATCTGGATGAGGTCGTGATCTCCGAGTACTCTACCAAGGCATCGTATGATAAAACTGCGCTGAAGCCCGGTGACAAGATTGAATTTAAGAATAAGGGCGAAGGCACGACCGCCACGTACTATTTTACCGTGCCCGCCGATAACAGCATGGGGCTTGTTAAAACGTCCTCTAATACGGCCGGCGGTACGAATAGTGAAGGCTCTTATAGCGCCAACGATGTCACTGTAGAAAAAGGCAACGGCTATACAGATTTTAATGGCGTCAAGCACGAGGGCACCTATATCTACTACCAGTTGGAGCTTACTCCCGGCGACCTGACAAAATGGACAGCCACCACCGTCACCGATACCCTGCAGGACGGCCTGACCTATGTTAAAGACTCTGCCTATGTAGTAGTGCGCCGTGGTGCTGAAGATATGTACACCACTGGCAATACATGGCGGCAATACATGTCCGATGCACAATGGTATAAAAATGGCGATGAACAGCCCCAGATTCAAGGAAACCTTTCAACCGCTGACTTCTTCAGCGTCCAGCAGAACGGCCAGAAGTTAACATTTGGTCTTACTGGTAATTTCAAGTATCTGAAATACCCCGACCCGCAGCTTGTTGACCGCATCCTGATCCGTTTTGCTGCAAAAGTGGATGATAGCATCTGGGATCCTACCCAGCAGGTGCAGACCGTATATTTCAGCAACTCTGCAAAATGGGGAGAGTATAGCTCTACCACCGAAACTGAGGTCAAGCATGAATCCCAGATCATAAGCAAGCGCGGATGGTATGATGATGATTTCGGCTATGTACGGTACTCTGTTGTCATCAACCCCGACAAGCTGATGCTTGGCACCGACAAGATGATCGAGCTGGTAGACGATATGCACCCCGATGGCAACGAATCAAATACCGCCGCGCTGGTACGCTCTACGGTCAAGTTGTACAGCTATGACCCAACCGCTCCCGATAAGAAGGGCGCAGAGATCGCCGATGGTGTATATACTGTGGACTATAAGGAGACCCAAAAAAATCAGCGCAACCATTATATCCTTACCGTCAGCGTCCCGAACGGTTATGCCTATGTTCTGGAGTATGCTTACAGGAACACTTCTAAAACCGAGTACCGCATGAAAAACACCGCCGAGCTTTGTGGTAAAACGCTCGAGGAGATTTCCACAAAGACGCAGGCTACAAGCGCCGGAGGCACTGCCGATTCTGCCGGACTGCATCTGTATAAGGTTGATAGTCGCGATGCCCGAAAGTTGCTGCCCGGTGCAACGTTCAAGCTGGAATGGTTTGACATCGACAGCGGTACGTACAAGGAAGTCCAGACTGTAACAACTGACGAGAGCGGTAAGATCGACCTGACCTTCTCCGAAGCTGCCGGTTTAAAGTCCGGTAAGAACGCAGCCGGTGCTGTGTACCGCCCCCACAATTATCTTTACAAGCTGACCGAAAAACAGGCACCGGATGGCTACCGCACGGATACAGATTGGGCGCATTACTTCATCTGGACATCTGATTCCACCTCGGATGTCGATGCCTACACGAAGGCTGTCGGCCGTTACGGTGAAACTAACACCGGCGTAGCCCAAGGTAACGTCAATGTCTACAAGGGCAGCGCTTCCATTGATCTGGAAATGACCAACGAAAGCAACCGACTTACCTTTGTAAAGCAGTGGATCGACAAAGACGGCAAAGCCATTCCCAAAGACGCTAGCAGCCTGCCGGATAACATCCAGCTGGAACTCTGGTGCACCCCGACCAAGGGCGATACCCCCAACGCCAAAATGGTTGACACCATCACGCTGAGTAAGACGGACAGCTGGACTTACAACTACGCGATCCCTGAAGCCTATAAAGACAGGTACTTCTACGTAAAGGAAGTTGCCACCAACAAAAATTACACGGTAAGCTACATTGGCAACGATGGTGTGCAGCATGGTACTATTACCATCATCAACACCGACACCGGTTTCTCTGACTACGAGCTCCCCTCTACCGGCGGCACCGGTACACTCCCGTACACAGCCGTGGGCGGCACAATGATGCTGTCTGCGCTGGCATATAGTTTTATCCACCGCAAGCGCAGACGCGAAGGGAGAGCAGATGACTAAACTGCACTTTTCTGCTGGCGTGCCGGGGCTGAGCCCCCGCCCGCCCAGCGCAAAGTTTACGCGATAGACCAAACAAAACTACACCCCTACCCCCTGTGCAAAACGCAGGGGGGCGGCAAGGGGCAGAAAAGAAAGGGGCTTTTTTCATGAAAAAAGCAATGAAAAAACTCATGGCTGCGCTGCTGGCAGTTGCCATGGTGTGCGCCATGGCGATCCCGGCGTTTGCATACAACACTTGGGAGACTGAGGAGGACCTCAACCAACTCCACGGTTACAGCGCTTTCCAGATCTTCAAGGGTGTTATTAGTAAGGACAATGAGACGCTTTCCAACGTTGGGTGGGGCAGCAGCATCACTAAGCCTGACGAGTTTCTGGCGCAGTTGACGGCAGATCCTACCATCGGCGGTGAGTTTAAAACTAATTTCACTGCTCAGGACGTTCTTGCGGTTATCAGCAAATGGCATAATTCCGATGATTACAGCATCGCTTTTGCGCGCGTTGTATGCCACTATCTCTACCCGGATGCCAATGCAAACCCGAAACCCGTCATTACAGATCACACCGGTGGCATCAACATTCCAGAGTCAGGTTATTATCTGATCGTTGATACTACCTACTTTAACCTTCGCGATTTCTATCATGCCTACAATTCCTTCTTCCTGCTGAATGTTCCCCAAGCACCCTATGTCGTTTTAGTTAATCATAAGGTTGTAAAGCCCTATGTTGAGAAGGAAGTTTATGACGATCAGGATGGCACCAACGAAGCAGGTTTTGGTTCCAGCGCTGACCATGCGATCAACGAAGAGTTCCAGTTCAAGCTGATTGCTACCTTGCCCGCAAGCAGAGACAATGGCCGTGCTTACGATTACTATGACGAGTACGCTGTTTTGTTCAATGATACCTTGTCCAAGGGCATTACTTATGACAGACTCGATAGTGTAGTCATTGAATCCAAGGGCATTCCCTATGATATCACCGGCGATTCTTCGAAGTATACCATTGATACTACCGATCTTGAAAGTCATAACTATTTTGTGGTAGGCATTCCTGATGTCAAAACCTGTGTTGAAGATCCAAGGTTCAATTTGAATGACGGCGCTACTATTACGGTCACCTATACTGCACACCTGAACGACAAAGCCGCTGTCAATACTACAAGTGGCTCTACCGATAACAAAAACAAAGTACAGCTCCAGTACTCTAATAACCCCAGAAACAGCGCATACTGGGGCTTCACTCCCGAAAGCGAAGTCCGTGTGTACACCTACCAGCTGAACAACACCAAGTATCACGATGATGATAACGAGAACAACAAGCTGGAGGGCGCTGGCTTCCGTCTGTACAGCGGTGAAGCTTGCAATGATGAAGATGAGATCAAGCTCAAAAAGAATGCTGACGGCACTTACTCTCGCTACTTTGGAACTGAAGATGGCGAAGAAATGTTCTCTGACGACAAGGGCCAGTTTAACGTTAAGGGTCTGGACGCCGGTACTTACTACCTGAAGGAGACCACCCCTCCCACCGGTTACAGTGCCTGTGACAAAACTAAAATCGTCATTTCTGCAACGCACGACGAACACAATGTTAATCTGTCCGGTGAATCCAACCTGAATAATAAAATCATCAACAAAAAAGCCGGCGGCATTACCCTGCCCTCCACCGGCGGCATCGGCACTACCCTGTTCTATGTGGTCGGCGGCGGCCTGATGGTTGCGGCCATCGTTCTGCTGGTCACCAAGAAGCGCATGGAGAACAAGTAAGCTCCATTTCCCCCAAGAACCCGGAGCAAAGGGGCTGCAAGGCCCCCGCTCCTATCCTTATAACATTAGGGAGTAGCCCATGAAAAAGAACAAAAGCACCATCATCCTGATCCTCGTCTTTTTCGTGGGTCTATCCGTGATGTTATACCCCACCCTCAGCGATTACGTCAACCAATTGCATCAGTCCCGTGCTGTGGCCACCTATGCCGAGGATGTGGACAATCTGACCGATGCCGACTACAGCGCCTACTTTGACGCCGCCGATGCCTTTAACGCACAGGTGGCCGCCAACGAAAACGCCCTTTACCGCCCGGATCAGCTTACCGGCTACAACGACACGCTGGATCTGTCTCTTATACACATCTCCGAGCCCACGAGACACTGAGCGATCTCG
>ENA-OZAG01001236-OZAG01001236.1-human-gut-metagenome-genome-assembly--contig:-NODE-1236-length-10366-cov-4.414606_pt1 | contig 10366 bp, 9 predicted proteins | sample MGYA00243300_ERZ653497 | MGnify/ENA primary metagenome ERZ653497 (study PRJEB26926, sample SAMN06164955) | human gut metagenome | biome: ENVO:00009003; feature: ENVO:2100002; material: ENVO:00002003...
GCCTGCGTCTTCGTCGCGTTGATCAAAAGGTAGACGAACGGGAACAGGCAGTACACGGCGAAGACCGCGCACAGGACGGTCAACAACGTGGAACGCCTCGGGTTGTTCACGTTCGCGAACCCCGCCTTCGCGCTGCGCCTGCGTTCGGCGGCCTCGTCGGCGGCGATCCTCTTCTGGCGGGCCTTCTCCGCCTTCCTGGCGGCCTTCTCCCGGGCCTTGAGCTCGCCGTCGGTCAGGCGACCGGCGGCCGAAGTCGTTGCTGCACTCATCACATACGCTCCTTCACGATCATCATCGATTCCTCAACACGAACAGCAGTAGTCGTCGTCACTTCATCTGCTCCTTGAGGCTGTTGAGCTGGACGATGTAGGCGATGGCCATGGTGATCACGGCCATCACGATCGCCAACGCGGCCGCGTAGTTCGACTGGTTGCCGGAGAAGCTCAGGTTGTACGCGTACATGTTCGGCGTGTAATACGTCGTGATCGCATTACCAGGAACCATGTTCTGCAAAATGCTCGGCTCGTTGAACAGCTGGAACGAGCCGATGATGCTGAAGATCACCGTGATCGCCAGGCTGCCGCGCAATTCGGGAAGCTTGATGCTCTTCACGATCTGCCACTCCGACGCGCCGTCGATGCTGGCCGCCTCGTACAGGGAATGCGGGATGGTCGACAGCGAGCTGTAGAAGATGAGCATGTTGTAGCCCGTGAACTCCCACGTCACGATGTTCCCGATACTGGCCAACAACACGCTGGGGGCGAGCACGTCGATGTCCGTGCCCAGGAAATCGTTCAACGAACCCACCAGGCCGTACTTCGCGCCATACACGAAACCCCAGATCAACGTCGACACCACCGCCGGCACCGCGTAGGGCAGGAACGTCGAGATACGGAAGAACCTCGTGCCATGCAGCTTCATCGAATCCAACGCCAGGGCCATCAAAGCCGACAGGCACAGCATGATCGGCACCTGCACGCACGTGAACAGGGCCACACGACCAACACTGCTCCAGAACTGGCCATCACCCAACAGGCGCGCGTAGTTCTCGAAGCCGACGAACTTGGTGCCGCCGATCATCTGCTTCTTGAAGAACGAAATATAAACGGCGTACACGATCGGCACGATGAACACGAACACGAACACCACCGCAAAAGGCCACATGAATTTCCATCCACGCCAATCGGCCTTGTGCTTATTCACACGAGCCTTGCCCGAATGCACGGGCGCAGCTGCGATATCGGCTGAAGCCATTCCCAACCCCTCTCCTTCGAAGGTTGACCAAAATGTTTGCGTTATCATCATAACACCATTTGTAACATTGTCCAATCGTGTTGAGTACCGTGTTGAATTAAGGGTTTCTCAGTCACTCTGCTACAATGGTCACGAAGACAACGATGTTATCGTTACCGTAAGCGGCCCTAAGATAAGCGTTGCAAACGAAACACCGACATTAATGAGTCAAGCGAGGGTGAAATGTCGAGGCCAACACAGGTGTCCATGCAAGACATAGCGAAAGCCGCCGGCGTTTCGCCACAGACAGTGTCCCGCGTGGCGAATGGCAGCGATGCGGTGAAACCCGAAACACGCCAGCGTGTCGAAGCTGCAATGGAACGCCTTGGGTATCGTCCGAATTATGCGGCCCGAGCCCTAAAGCACGGCCGCTTCCAGGATATCGGCGTGGTGATGTTCAACACCGCCACGTTCGGCAACGCCCGCATCCTTGATTCTATTGTGGCCAACGCGGCCGATGACGATTATTCAGTCACCATCCAGACCATGCGCCACGGTGCGGAACGCACGCTTTCCGCCGCCATCGATCGCATGCAGCGTCAGCCGGTGGATGGTGTCATCGTAGTGCTGGAGGAACGCATCTCCGATTTCGTCGGATACAAGCCTCCGCGAGAATTTCCAGTCGTGCTCATCTGCGAATCCGCCGCCGACCACTGCCCCACCGTTGACGCCGACCAGTATGGCTGCTCGACCGCTATCGTCGATTACCTGATGAGCAAGGGGCACAAGACCGTCTACCACATTGCCGGACCGTCCACCTCGCGCGCCGCCGAAAGCCGCGCCCGCGGTTGGCGAGAAGCGTTGGAACAAATGGGAGCACGCGTACCGAGCATGTACATCGGCGATTGGTGCGCGGATTCAGGCTACCAGGCCGGCGTGGCGTTGGCCCACGACCCCGACTGCACGGCCATCTACGCCGCCAACGACCAAATGGCATACGGCGCAATGCTCGGGTTGCAGTCAGCGGGCAAGCGCGTGCCCGAGGATGTCAGCATCGTGGGCGTCGATGATTCGCTGGTAGATATGGTTCCGCGCTTGAACCTGACGACCATGAAGCTGCGCTTTGACGACATTGGCGCCACCGCCTTCTCCATGGTCCGCCGTCAATGCGAAGGCGAGAAGATACCGGTCGGCGTCAAAACCGTAATCCCGCCGGAACTGATCGAACGCGGTTCCGTGCGCGACATCAGCTGACGAGCGGCATGTGCTGGCATCCACTGGTACCTGTCAGTGATTCACCTGCCAGTGATCCATAGGCAATTCCGCACCGACCAATCGACTCGGTTGTGCAATATTCTGCACATTTCCAACTATGTGCAGAATATTGCACACTTTACTATACTGTGATATATTTTGCACATGATTGTCATGGATATCGCCGAATACGCGCGGCTTATCAAGGATGAAAGGCAACGCCAGGGCATCAGTCAGACCGACATGGCCCAACGGCTGGGCGTGTCACGTCGCTGGCTGATCGAATTTGAACACGCCCGAGTCCCCAATCCCGGATTCTCCACCATTCTCAGCGCTCTGACTGAGCTTGGCTTGTCGCTGGATGTCCGCAAAACCCCGCAGCCCGCCGAACTCTATGAATGGTGACACCATGAGCGAAAACACTCTCAATGCATTTCTCGGCGAAACACCCATCGGCCAGTTTCGAAGAACAAACGATGGCAGCATTATTTTCCAATATCACGATTCCTATCGTTGGTCGCAATCACCCACACCAATATCGCTTTCCATGCCCATTACCGCAGCCGAATATTCAGGCGACATCCCGCGTAATTTCCTTGAGGCCCTGGTCCCGGAATCCCCTCAGGCCCGAGATGAAGCCATGCGATTGCATCATGCCCGATCGACAAGCGCATTTGATCTGTTGCAAGCCATCGGATTCGATGCCACCGGCGCATTACGGCTGTCCGCCGACCCGCACTTGCCCATAGATGACGATTCGCTTATTCCAATCAGCGATTCGCAGATCGCGAATCGACTACGCGCAGCCGCCCCCACAGGCATCCAGTCCGCAAGCGTAGACGAGCATTGGTCGGTCGCGGGACAGCAGGGCAAGATCGCACTGAGGAACCGCAATGGATCATGGTTCTCCACCACTGGAATCGCGCGGACGACTCATATCATCAAGCCCGGCATACCGACCCTTCCACACCAAGCATTCAACGAACACATCACCATGCGCATTGTGGAGGCGATGGGAATACCCGTGGCCCACACCTCTTTTCACATCTTTGATGGGGTCCCAGCCATCATCAGCGAGCGGTATGACCGTATAGTGTCCGCCAATGGTACGGTGACGGCCCTGCACCAAGAAGACTTTACCCAAGCGCTGGGCATTCCCTCATCGCTGAAATACGAGGAACACAACGGCCCAACGTCCAATGCATATGCGGAAATGTTGCGCAAGCACGGTCTGCCCGGTCAGGCCGAAAGCAATATCCGAGCCTTCACCGACGGCATCCTCGCCAGTTATCTCGTCGGGGCAACAGACAGCCACGCCAAGAACTACTCGCTATTGCTCGATGGCGCGTCCGTGCGGCTTGCCCCGCTCTATGACCTTGCTTCGGTGTTCCCTTATTTGGGGCATGGCAAGCAGATCATAAATGCCACTTTGGCGATGAACATCGGCGGACGCCGAGATCTTCTTCGATTGCGCCGCAAACATCTGGAACGATTCGCACAGCGGATGGGATTAGATGAGGAATCCGTGATTTTACGATTCCACACCTTGGTGGATAGGCTGCCGGAGGCATTCGACAGCACCGTGCAACCCGCTCACGACGTTATCGCGAGCATTGGTGCGCAGGAATTCATCGATAGCTATCGCAAGCGCATCATGATGGTGTACGACGATGCAATGAGCTGGATGGCCAGTCGAAAGGGACAGTGATTCGGACGGGCGGGGATTGGTCTCGCCATCCCCCCTAAGAAATCAGATCTTAAGCGGCACACGGGAAACGAATTCGCGCTTCTCGCCTGTTATTGGATCGGTGAATCGCAGCATGCGTGCTACCAACTGCAATGGTTGGCTGAAATCGTCGTAGGGGCGCGTCTGGATGCGCGGGTAGAAGTCGTCACCCACGATGGGCAGGCCGAGCGAATTCATGTGGACGCGCAATTGGTGGGTTTTGCCGGTGCGCGGGTGGAGTGTGTAGCGGCAGATGGGGTGATTCCCCGGATGGGGACCACCCTCCGGCGCTTCGCGCCACCTCCCGTCAGCGGGAGGGAAACAGAGGTCGCCGCGCTCGATGAGGGTTTCGGCGTTGGCCAAACCCGGTTCCTCGAATGCGGCCATCGTGCCGTGTTCCTTGGTGATGTGCGATCGGCGCAGCAATGGGAACGGGCGTGGCGGCTCGACCTGCATGATCGTGCCGAATCGCGGGCGGCTGATCGGCCGGCAGGGCGCCAGGCATTCATAGACCTTGACGGCCTGCCGGTTCTGGAACAGCATCTGATACGCGCCGCGGCAGGCCGGATCCCGCACGAACACCAATACGCCGGCGGTCATGCGGTCCAATCGGTGCGCTGGCGTGATGTCCGGCTCCCCCAGCCGCTCACGCAATCGGATCAGCGCGGTCTGCCGATACCACATGCCGCGCGGCATGGTGGCCAGAAAATGCGGCTTGTCCACCACGATGATCCGCTCGTCCTCATACAGCACGTCCATCTCAAACGGAATATGAGGCTCGTCAATCACATACCGATGTGGCTTACTCAACGGTCACGGACTTGGCGAGGTTGCGGGGCTTGTCCACGTCGTAGCCCTTGAGCTTTGCCATGTCCATGGCGAACAGCTGCAGCGGCACCACGTCAACCAGCGGGCTCATCAGCGTTGGGCAGGCGGGGCGCCAGAACACCACGTCAGCGTACCGTTCCACATCCGGGTCGCCCTGCTCGGCCACGGCGATGATGTACGCGCCACGAGCCTTGACCTCCTCGATACCAGAGATCACCTTGGCGTGCAACACATTGCGGCCGCGCTGCGGCGGCACGATGAACACCACGGGCTCACCCTCGTCCACCAGCGCGATCGGTCCATGCTTGAGCTCGCCGGCCGCGAAGCCCTCGGTGAACGTGTAGGCGATCTCCTTGAGCTTCAGTGCACCCTCAAGCGCCACCGGGTAGCCCACGTGACGGCCGAGGAACAAGAAGGAGTTGGCGTTCACCATGCGCTCGGCGGCCGCCTGGATGGTCTTGGGCTGGGTGTCGAGCACCCACTGAATCTTGCGCGGCATGTCTTTCAGGGAGTCAAGCACCTGATGAATCTCATCGCGGAACATCGCGCCCTTGACCTGCGCCAGATACAGGCCCAGCAGGTAGGCGGCGGTGATCTGCGCCACAAACGCCTTGGTGGATGCCACGGCAACTTCCGGGCCGGCGTGTGTGTAGAGCACGGCGTCGGATTCGCGCGGAATGGAGGCACCCTGCGTGTTGCAGATGGCCAGCACCTTGGACCCCTGTTCGCGCGCGTGGCGCAGGGCCATCAGAGTATCCATGGTTTCGCCGGACTGAGAAATGGCCACCACGAGCGTACGCGGGGTCAGAATCGGGTCACGGTAACGGAATTCGTGCGCGAGTTCGATTTCCACGGGGATACGCACCCAGTGTTCGATGGCGTACTTGGCTACCTGGCCGGCGTAGCTGGCGGTGCCGCAGGCCACGACGATGATTTTGTCGATGGCCTTGAAGTCGTGTTCGTCGATACGCACTTCATCAAGGGTGATGCCGCCATTCGCATCGAAGCGGCCAAGCAGGGTGCGCTGCACTGCGGCAGGGTCTTCGTGGATCTCCTTGTCCATAAAGGAATCCCAGCCGCCCTTTTCGGCGGCCGAAGCATCCCAATCCACGGGGTAGGTCTTCGGGTTTTCGACCACGTTGCCGTCGAAATCGGTGACGATGACCTTGTCGGCGGACACGCATACGGCCTGATCCTGGTCGACTTCCATGGCGCGCTTGGTGTAGGCCACGAATGCGGCGACGTCGGAACCGAGGAAGTTCTCCCCCTCGCCAAGGCCCACGACCAGCGGCGAATCATGGCGGGCTCCGACCACGATGTCCGGCTGGCGGCAGTCGGTGGCCAGAATGGTGAACGCGCCTTCAAGCATGCGGGCCATGCGGCGCACAGCCTTGAACAGGTCTGGCTTGCCTTCGTCCGCGATAATCTTGTCCACGATCTTGCCGAGCAGCTTAGCGGCCACCTCAGTGTCGGTGGCAGAGGCGAATCGGTAGCCTTCGGCTTGCAGGTCGAGACGCAGCTGAGAGGCGTTTTCGATGATGCCGTTATGGATGATGGCCACCTTGCCGTCCATGCTGGTGTGCGGGTGGGCGTTCACGTCGCTCGGCTCGCCATTGGTGGCCCAGCGCGTGTGGCCGATGCCCACCGTGGCAAGCGGCATCGGCTTACGCTCGATGTCTTCGACCAGGTTCTTCAAACGGCCGGCCTTCTTGCGCACGACCACCTTATCCATGCCGGGCGCGGTCAGCGCCACACCGGCCGAGTCATAGCCTCGGTATTCCAGACGTTCCAGGCCTTGCAGGCAGACCTCCAAAGGCTTGCCGCATGCCGTTTCAATATTTCCCGCGTATCCAACGATTCCACACATGGTTCACCAGCCTAGCGGACGATTATTGCGCAAAGCGAATCCAACCCGCCGCCTTTGCAGGATTGGAACATGCCCCTTCGTGAAAACCGTACACTGACTACCACTCAGCGTACGTTCTTCACGAGATGGGGGTGCGATTAGGCGTCGCAAAAAAACGTACGCTGAGTTCATCAGCGTACGTTTTTGGAGCTGCAACAACGAGCCTTCCTACAGCACGTGCTGCAAGAAGTCCTTAAACCTAGGCTCGGTGGGGTGGTCGATGATGTCGGGGCCGCCCTTTTCTACGACTACGCCGCCGTCCATGAACACGATCTGGTCGGCGACTTCGCGGGCGAAGCCGATTTCGTGGGTCACGCACACCATGGTCATGCCTTCCTTGGCCAAGGAACGCATGACGTTGAGCACTTCACCCACCAGTTCGGGGTCAAGGGCGGAGGTCGGCTCATCGAAAAGCATGATCTCCGGCTTCATGGCCAGAGCACGGGCAATGGCCACACGCTGCTGCTGACCACCTGACAGCTGGGAGGGGTAATAGTCCATGCGATCGCCCAGACCGACGCGCTGAAGCTCGGCCACGGCCAGGTCACGGGCGGCTTTCTTGGACTGGTGCTGCACGTGAATCGGGGCTTCCATCACGTTTTCCAGCGCGGTCATGTGCGGGAACAGGTTGAAGCGCTGGAACACCATGCCGAGGCGAGAACGCTGTGCGGCGATCTCCTTATCATCCAGGGTCTGCAGCATGTCCTGGCCGTTTTTGGTCACGTGCTTGTAGCCGATGAGTTCGCCGTCCACCTCGATGGAACCGCCGGTCAGGGTTTCCAGCTGGTTGATCAGACGCAGGAACGTGGACTTGCCGGAACCGGAGGGCCCCAGAATCACGGTCACAGTGCCGGGCATAACGGTTAGATCGATGCCCTTGAGCACATGCAGCGGCCCAAACGCCTTGTGCACCTGCACGGCCTTGACAGCAGGAATCACGGAACCGTCAACCGCCTTGCGCACGACCGGAGCGGAGTTGGTGATGTCGTTCGTAGTCATAATTCTCGCTCCCGCCTTACGCATTCAGCCCAGCGAAGGTGGTCTGATTGATTTTGTTCACATCGTCCTTCGGCTCGCCGTCAGACTTGCCGGGGTACGGCGGATCGTATGGCGGCTGCTTGCCCTTGGTGCCCACCGGGCGGGCGTTGAAGCCCTTGCCGAAGTGCGCCTCAAGGCGGGACTGCACAACCATCAGAATGGAGGTGATCAGCAGGTACCAGAAGCAGGCCACGAGAAGCAGCGGAATCGGCTTGTAGATACGGTTGGCGATGGCGTTGGTGGCGAACTGCAGTTCGAGGGTGAACGGCACGGCGGTGACCAGCGAGGTGGTCTTCAGCATGCCGATGGTCTCGTTGCCGGTGGGCGGGATGATGATGCGCATAGCCTGCGGCAGCACGATGCGGCGCATGATGAGCGTGCGGTTCATGCCCAATGCCTTGGCCGCCTCGGTCTGGCCGGGGTCCACGGCTTCAAGGCCGGCACGCACGATTTCGGACAGGTAGGCGGCCTCGTTCAGAGCCAAACCAATCCATGCGGCGTTGAATGCGGTGACCACCACGTTGGAGTCGATGCTCCAGAACTCCACCGAGGTGAACGGAATGCCGAGGCTAATCTTGGGAATCAGCACGGCGAACAGACCCCAGAAAATGAGCTGCGTGTACACAGGCGTGCCGCGGAAGAACCAGATGAAGAACCAGCTGACGCCGCGCAGCACCGGATTGATGGATTTGCGCATGATGGCGAGAATCACCGACAGGATGATCGCCACGACCATGGAGATCACGGTGAGCTCCAAGGTATAGCGAATGCCTTCAAGCACGTTCTCGTTGAACAGGTACTTCCAGACGGTGGGCCAATCCAGTCGCGGATTGGTAATCAAGCCTTGAATGAGCATCGCGGCGAGCAGCACCACGATCACTGCGGCCACAATCGGGCCGGGGCGCTTGACCGGCAGCGCCTTGATGCGGTTGGGGATGTTCACTCCCTCACCGTCGACTTCTTTCTTCGCCATAATTTGGTTCCTTGGACGTGTTGGGCAGCCTGAACTGCAAGTTGCAACTAGCGTTGAACCTTAGTGTACGAATGGGGCGACTGTGTTACAAACAGTGCGCCCCATTCGAATTTTCGCGACAGCTTGTCGGCTATTCGACGGCCGGGTTGATTTCGGCCTTGTCCAGTGCGCCGGATTCGACGCCCCAGTGCTGGAGGATCTTGGTGTAGGTGCCGTCGTCCATAAGCTTTTGCATGGCCTTCTGCACGGCTTCGGTGGTCTGGGAATCGCCCTTTTTGATGGCGATGGCGTTCGGCACTTCATCGAAGTCCTTGCCGAGCTGTTCCAGCTGACCATCGGTCTGGGCAATGGCGTAGCCGACAACCGGGGAATCGGCGAAGAAGACGTCGGCCTTGCCGGTCACCACAGCGGTGGTGGCGTCGGTCTGCTGCTTGGAGGACTGGATGGTGATGTCTTTCTTGCCGTCCGCCTTGCACTGCTTGGCGGTCTTGTTGATGGCCTCTTCCTCGACGGTGCCGGTCTCGACGGCAACGTTCAGACCGCACAGGTCGTTCTCATCGACGTTCTTGGGGTTGCCTGCGGCCACTGCATAGCCCATGCCTGCGGTGAAGTAGGAGACGAAGTCGACGGATTCCATGCGCTCCTTGGTGATGGTGAAGGCGGCGATGCCCAGATCGTACTTGGAGCCGATGGCCGGAATGATCGTATCGAAGTTGGAGGAGACGATTTCGGTATCGAGACCGAAGATGTTGCCCATGGCGCGGGCAAGATCCATGTCGTAGCCGATCTGGGTCTTGCCGTCGGCGTCGAGGAATTCGGCCGGGGCGTAGGAGGGGTTGGTGCCGATGGTGAGCTTGCCGTCCTTGGTCACGGATTCAGGCAGCAGTGCGGCGATTGCATCGTCCTTCTTCACGAAGCTCACGTCGTAGCTGGTGATGGTGACCGACTTGGAGGAACCGCCCTTATCGGAACCGGAGTCACCCGCCTTGTCGGAGGTGCCGCAAGCCGCGGCGGAGAACAGCATGGCCACGCTCAAGGCGGCGGCCGCAATGGTCTTCAGCTTGTTGAACTGCATGATCTCTCTCTTCTTCTCTGTGGAGCCGCCCTATAGCGACTATCAACAATCAGGTATAAATATACATTATAGCGTATACATATACAAATGCTCCCGCTGGGAGGCCGCCGCATAAGAATACAACTGCTGGTGGCTGTTATGCTACAGACCACCCTCAGTCGCCTTCGGCGACAGCTCCCGCCAGCGGGAACGAACAGGGACACCTGGCAATCAGGCGGCGTCGGCCGGGTTGATCTCAGCCTTGTCGATGGCACCGGAACCAACACCCCAAGTGTCGAGGATCTTCTTGTAGGTGCCGTCGTCCATCAGCTTCTGGCTGTCTCTTATACACAT
>ENA-OZAG01001256-OZAG01001256.1-human-gut-metagenome-genome-assembly--contig:-NODE-1256-length-10283-cov-8.938795_pt1 | contig 10283 bp, 4 predicted proteins | sample MGYA00243300_ERZ653497 | MGnify/ENA primary metagenome ERZ653497 (study PRJEB26926, sample SAMN06164955) | human gut metagenome | biome: ENVO:00009003; feature: ENVO:2100002; material: ENVO:00002003...
TTTTCTTACCCAAAGTATAACAGGAGAACCGCAGACAGTACGGATGAAAAGTCGTGAAGCAAGATGAATTTTTTAAATTGTCATAAATAGCACGACTTTTTGACTGATAACACAAAATTTTGCACCCTTATTCCGTGGGATTCTCTTTATAATAAGAACAGAAATCAAACGGAAAAAGGAGATGCGGATGATGCAAGCAACAAACCTGAAAACGAATCATCTGACCCAGCCTCTCGGTATAGATGCCGGGACGCTGTTTTTATCGTGGCAGTGCGCCGAAGGCGTGCGCCAGACTGCCTACGAAATCGAAGTGACCGCCGGAGCCGAAACGCTGTGGGCAAGCGGAAAGGCTTTGGGCAGTGTGATGCACACCGAAACGCTCATCGCTGTACCGCCCAAGACGCAGGGACGGTGGCGCATCCGGCTGTGGGATGAAAATGACCAGCCCGGTGCATGGAGCACCGCTTCCTTCGAGACCGGGCTTGCACAGGCAGACTGGCAGGGCGTGTGGGCCTGCCCGGAAACGGAAGAACCGGATATCGACTGCGCTGATGCCATCAACGCCTTTGCAAAGCCCAACTGGGAGCAGAAGCAGGCGGCGCTGGAAGCCTCCGGCAAAGGGCAGGCGCAGCCTTATCAGCCCCACCGCCCGGCAAGCTATCTGCGCAAAACGTTCACCGCCCCGGAGGGAGAAAGCAAGCGACTGTACATTACCGCTAAGGGACTGTATGCGGCATGGCTGAACGGCAAGCGGGTCGGCGATATGGTGCTTGCCCCCGGCAGCTTTACCGCAGACAAGCAATTGGGCGCACAGACCTACGATGTGACCGCACTTGTCCGTGACGGTGAAAATGAGCTACTCATCACATTGGGCGACGGCTGGTACCGCAGCACCTCCGGCGTGGATGGTGACCGTGACCTGTTCGGCAGCGAACTGGCTGTCCTGTTCCAGCTGGAAGTGAACGGCAAGGCGGTCTGCGTTTCGGATGACGACATGGAGGCCACCCAGTGCGGCCCGATTCGCCAAAATGATCTGCAGCAGGGCGAAGTGCACGATGCCCGGCTGGAAGAGGAGCTTTCCGGCTGGCATGGCGTAAAGACCGAGCCGAACTCCCTGCCCATCACCGGTATGAACACCGTGCCCATCCGGGAGCAGGAAGCCTTTGCGGGCAGGCTGCTGCGCACCCCCAACGGCGAGACCGTGCTGGACTTTGGCCAGAACATGGCTGGCTATGTGGAGATGAAGCTGACCGCCCACGCCGGGCAGAAAATCAAGCTGCTGTGCGGCGAAGCACTGGACGAGAACGGCAACTTTACGCAGGAGAACTTTCAGGACCGGAACCGCCACAAGGAGGGCGGCACGGCGCAGCTGCTGGAACTCGTTTGCAAAGAGGGCGAGAACCACTACAAGCCCAGCTTTACCATCATGGGCTTCCGGTACGCAAAGGTGGAAACGGACATCGACCTGACCGGCGCAGAGTTTACTGCCCACGCCGTCTATTCGGAGATGCCGGTCACCGGCAGCTTTGCGTGCGGCAATGCCGATGTGGATCAGCTGGTGAAAAACAGTGTGTGGAGCCAGAAGGGCAACTTCTGCGATATCCCCACCGACTGCCCCACCCGCGAGCGCGCTGGCTGGACTGGCGATATGGGGGTGTTCATCGAGACCGGCCTGACCCTGATGGACTGCTACCCGGTGGTGGAAAAATGGCTGGCCGAGTGCCGCCTGAACCAGTACCCGGATGGACGCATGGCAAACATTGCGCCGCCCACCAGCCGCCCCGGCTACATGACCCCCATGCTCTGCATGTCGGCAGGCTGGGGCGATGCCGCCATTCTGGTGCCCTACGCCCTTTATAAGCGCACCGGCGACCGCAAGATCCTTGCGGACAACTACGAGATGATGCAAAAGTGGTATGGTTTCCTGCTGGGCCGTGCCCAGCAGACCACCGAAGAACAGCAGACCGGGGCATACGCCAAGTACACGGTGCTGAACGGTCTGGACTACGGCGAGTGGTGTGAGCCGGGCATTACTCCCATGCAGGCGATGATGAACCCGCGCAAAAGCGTGGGTACGGCGTATCTGGCTTATTCCGGGCGACTTCTGGCGGAAATTGCGCAGGCGCTGGGCAAGGCAGAGGACGCAGCGCAGTACCGCGACACGGCAGAAAAGGCGGTAAAGGCATACCGCGCTGCCTTTACGGATAACGGAAAAATTACTTCGGACCGGCAGTGCGAATATGTCCGCGCCATTGCCTTTGCGCTGCTGGGCGAGGAGGAGAGCCAAGCCGCTGCGGATACCCTGAACCGGATGGTGGCGGAAAACGGCTACCATCTGAACACCGGCTTCCTTTCCACGCCCTTCCTCTGTGAGGTGCTGGCAAAGTATGGCCATGCCGACACCGCCTATAAGCTGCTGTTACAGGACACCGCTCCCAGCTGGCTCTATGAGGTCAAGCAGGGCGCTACTACCGTCTGGGAGACATGGACGGGCATTGACGCAAACGGCCACCCCAGCGAATCCCTGAACCATTACTCCTACGGTGCCATCTGCGGCTGGCTGTTTGGCGGTGTGTGCGGAATCCGTCTGGCAGGGGAGACCCTGACCATCGCCCCCACCCCGAACCCGGCTCTGGGATGGGCAAAAGCAGTGTACGATTCCCCGGTGGGGCGCATTGAAAGCGGCTGGCAGTATGCAGGCGATGCCGTGACCTACACCATCACCGTGCCCTGCAATCTGACCGCAGAAGTCACCCTCCCGGATGGCAGAAGCCTGACCTTGCAGCCGGGCACCCACATTCTGTAACGCAAAAAGATCCCCCGCAAGACACAACGCCCCGTACCGGAAGGAGTAACCGGTGTGGGGCGTTGCTTTTATGGGGATAATGAAGAAGAAAATAATGAGAGAATGGCAGGTCAGAATTTTTGTGCAAGGTATTTTGCACTGAGCTGGAAGCTCTTGACAGGAGAGTTGTCCACCCAGTTGCGGTGGCTTTCCAGAATAACGGCATCCACATCCATGGCAAGGGCCTGCGCCATCAGGCTGTCCAAGTCCATGTTGCCGGTGCCCAGCTCCATGCTGTCGGTTTTCAGGATGGGCGTGATGGCGCTGCCGGTGATGCGGGTGCCCCGGTCGTTGATGTGCCACAGCTTCATGCGGGGACCAAGCCGCTGCATCCATGCCAGCGCGTTTGCACCGCCCTCGGTGAACCAGTAGCTGTCAAACTCAAAGTTGACAAAAGCGGGGTCGGTCTCTTCTAAGAGGATATCGTAGGCGCGCTTTTCCGCATTCACATGCCGCAGCTCGCAGTTGTGGTTGTGGTAGAGCAGATGGATGCCCTCGGCTGCCAAGGCTTCGCCGGCTTTGTTCAGCCGCTGCGCCAGTTCGTGCATGGCGGCTTCATCGCCGTAATCAAACCGGTACATCCCGGTGATGACCACATGCTGTGTGCCGAAGCTCTTGGCTTCCTCGGCCACTGCGTGGGCATCCCGTTCCAGAGAGCCTAGGTCGGTGTGCAGGCTGACCACCTGAAGGCCTGTCTCCTGCACCAGCTTGTGCCAGTCCAGATTGCCGCCCTTGCCCACCGGTATACCGGCGGCCTTGGTCAGCAGCTTTACCACAAAACCAATGGGGTGAATCATAAATCCACACAGTTCAATACCGTCGTACCCGGCGGCTTTCATGGCAGCAAGGGTCTCTTTTGCCTGCTGCTCGTTGCTCAGTACAGTGCCCAGCATAAATTGCTGCACGGCTTTGATGGGCATGGTTTACCCCTCCAGTTTGAAAGTCTTGCCCGGCGTGATGCCGTTTTCGTTAAAACTGTCCACGCAGACGTAGTATTCCTGCCCGGCGGTCAGGGTGGAAAGGGTCACTTCGTCTGCGGCATACACCAGCCAGCTCAGATAGAGTTTATCGGGCGCAACGCCGTAGCGGACGTTGTAGCCCTGCGCTTTTTCGATGTGCTTCCAAGTAATCTTTGCATCCAGTGCATCTACGCGAGCCCCGGCGGCTTCGGCCTGTGCGGGCTTTGCGCCCTCGCCGTTGCCGAACACCCGCAGACCGCTGATGCGCAGCAGCTGTCCATAGGGCAGTTCGCCGCCGGTGACCCGGACGTACCGGGCGCGGATGCCGTCGGCATATTCGTAGTAGCCGTTGGAGCACTCGCGGGCAACCGTTTCGCGGGTCGTCCAGTCTGCTCCGTTCACACTGGTCTCTACCGTGTAATGGGAGATCTGCGGGCGGGTCTCGATGTGGCGGGTCTTGCGGTCGTCGCCGTAGCTGTCCGCCGGGAAATCCACCACCAGCTTTTCATCCGCCATGTTTACCTGAATGGCACGGACATCACTCTCTTTGCCAAGGTCCACGCAGAGCCATTCGCCCGGCTCTGTACCAGCGGCGCTCCACCAGCTGCGGCAGTCCTCGTTGACTGCCAATTCCGGGCTGCTGTTTTCTGCCGCGCTGGAAGCCGTGACCGGTTTTTTGTAGCTCAGCAGCATCCATTCCGGCTGCTGGCTGGCGGCATCGAATTTGCCTGCCGGGATGCGGTGGGGGTAATCGGAAAAGTTCTGGTTGCAGTAAAGCACGCCGTCCTTGTCGAACCCGGCAGGGAACAGGCCTACCCGGCGCTCAAAGTCATAGTTGACGGAAATGCGCATGGTGGAGGCGTGCCACCAGTTGCCGTAGATGTCGGCAATGGTGCTGCCGTGGCCTGCACCGGTGATGAATCCACCGGGCTTTGCGGAAAACGGATTGGATGCCTGCCGCACAAAGGGGCCCAGCGGAGAACGGGAGGTGTATACACCGTCGGCGTAAGTGTTGTACTGGGTGCCGGGGCAGGCGTACTGCAGATAGTAGGTGTCGCCGTGCTTTGTCATGAACGCACCCTCAATGTAGGGCTTGCCGATGGCGTTGAACATGGCAGTCAGGCTTTCGGCACTCAGGCCGGGGATGCTTGCCATCTGCGGCGGCAGATTCAGCTTGCCGGTCTTGGGGTCATAGAACTGCTTCATGGACTGGTACAGCACGCTGGCTTCCCGGTCCACAATGCCGTTGTTGCCGGGGCGTTCGTAGCCAAGTATGGTTTCATTGCCGAAGATCAGCTCCTGCTTTTCACTGATGGGGGTCATGGTGTTCGGGTCCAGCTCCACGCCGTAGATGGGGGCAATATTGGAACAGCCCCAGTAGAAGTACACCCGGCCATCGTCATCGCAGAACAGATCCGGGTCCCAGAAAGCAAAGGGCGCGGAAACCTCGGTAAACGGCTCGGTCAGGGGGTCAGCGGTGCGCAGGATGGGGCAGTTGCGCCCCTTGCGGCTGGCGCAGAAGTAGAGGTAATTGCCCACCTGCCGCACATCTGGCGCGTAGTCATAGATCAGCAGGTCGGGGTCTGCATGGAAGTTCCAGTCCAGAAGATCCTCCGAATACCAGAACCCTGCCGACATGGAAACGAACAGATAATATCTGCCTTTGAAGTACACCAGCGTCGGGTCTGCGCCCTCCCGGAAACCCGCTGTGCGGGGGCCTTCCTTCATGTGCTGGTAACGGTAGCCCAGATCAAGGGGATTGCAATAGGTCTGTTTCATCGAAGCTTACTCCTTGGCAATGCCCTGCAATACCCGGTTCAACTGCTTGATGTCCTCTTCCGAAGTGCCCGCCTGCATCAGCATGGATTGAATGGTCATCCGCTGCATGGCACGCTCCATCATGGCCACCAGAGCCGGGTTGTCCTTCACGGCAGCGGCAACATCTCCGCGGGCAGCGGCGGCTTTATCAGAAATCTGCTTCAGGATGGGACCGGCTTTCGGGTCTGCCATGGCGGCAGCCATGTTGTCCTTCACCGACCAGCAGCTTTCGTCCAGCTCGCCGTCAAACCAGTTGGTCACGTTCTTGCGGTTGTCCATGGCGTAATCCGGGTTGGGGGCGTCCACCTTGTTCACCAGGATCACGCTGCTGTGCTCACCGGAGCGTGCCTCAATGCTGTGCTTGCCGGTAATGGGCAGCTGGAAGGTGAACACCTTGTCGCCCTGCTTGGTCTCCACCAGTTGACCGTCCTTGTACAGCGAGACCTCCGGCAGATTGGAGTAGACCTTGATCTCGGTCACATCCTCGGCGCGGTCCACATAGCGGCTGCCGCACAGGTGCACGAACGGCTCCTTGCTCCAATAGGCCTTGTAGAGATAGAAGGGGTCTTTTTTGAGCTTGCGGTCAAAGGTGACAAGTCCCTTCTGGTTCTCGCCATGCTTGCCGCCCTCGTCGCGGCCATCGGCGGCAAAGTCGAACATATTCCACACATGAGTCGCCCACAGCCAAGGACGGTCGGCAATCATCTTAGCAATGTGCTCATGGTAAATGCACTGGTAGCTCTCGGTGTAGTCGCCCTTTTCCGGGTGGCTGCTCTGGTACTGGGGGTTGGCATCTGCGCCATACTCCGAAAAGCCGATGCAGCGGTCAGGGTAATCGGTATGGTATTTGTCAAAGAACTCGTCGTTCTGCTCCAGTTCACCCAGATACCAGCCGAAGTAGAGGTTGTAGCTGTTCACATCGGGAATTTCCAGAATAGGACTGGTGGTCTCCAGCATAAACACGTTTGCCATGGTGGTCTTGCGGGTGGGGTCCAGCTTGTGCGCCAGCTCGTTCAGCAGACGGTGGTTTTCCAGCAGATCCTCGTTGACCGCAGAGGCGGCGGTGATCTCGTTAGAAAGGCCCCACACGGCAATGCAGGGGTGGTTGTAGTTCTGGACGATCAGCTCTTCCATCTGGGTCAGGGTGTTGGCACGGCCGTTGGTCATGTGCATGGTGATGTAGGGGATCTCTGCCCAGATGACAAGACCCTTTTCATCACACAGGTCGTAGAAATACGGTGCGTGCTGATAGTGTGCCAGCCGGATGGTGTTGGCGCCCATTTCCAGAATGATGGAGATATCCTCCTCCATCATTTCTTTGGTCAGGGCATTGCCCATACCCTTACGGTCCTGATGGCGGGAAACGCCGCGCAGGGGATAGCTGCGGCCGTTCAGGATAAAGCCCTTCTGGGGGTCAAACTCAAATTTCCGGCAGCCGAACCGAGCGGAGGTCTCCTCGCCATTGTCCAGCTTGGCAGATACGGTGTAGAGGAAGGGGTCGTCCACGCCATCCCACAGATGGGCGTTGTTCAGCGTGAAAACAACCTTTGCAGTGCCGTTTTCCACCGGGGCGGTGATGCTCTGGCCTTCCAGCGCAAAGGTAACGCTCTGTGCACCCACCACGGCGGCTTCCACAGTGACTTCAACGGTCTTGGCGGCAAGGTCGGTGACGATAGGGGTCACCTTCAGCGCCGGTGCGCCATTAGCGGGCAGGGCGAAGTGCTCTGCCGGGACGATGTGCAGGGTCACATCCCGGTAAATGCCGCCGTAGAAGGTAAAATCGGCTTTCTGGGGATACACGGTGTCGTTGTCGCAATTGTCCACGCTGATGGCCAGCAGGTTCTCGTCTTTCAGGTGGTCGGTCAGGTCCACCCGGAAGGTGGAGTAGCCGCCCTTGTGCTCGGCCAGTTTTTCCCCGTTCAGGTAAACGGCGGCGGTCATGGCTGCGCCGTCCAGCTGCAGAACAGCCTTGCCGCCTGCCGGGATGGCGGGCTTTGTCAGGGCCAGTGTATACCAGCAGGTGCCGCGGTAGTAATCGTTGCCGCCGTCCTGACCGTCCACCGCGTTCCATGTGTGGGGCAGGGCGATGGCCTCACCCATAACAGCGGTGGGGATGCCGGGGTTCTCCTTGGTAAAATGCCAGTCGCTATGATTCAGCAGGATGGTCTTGCTCATGGTAAAAACTCCTTTATATTTATACTTTATATTTATAAAAGATGGATAGAATCAGCAAAAACCGAAAGAGCGTATGAGCCTTTTCGGTCTTTGCAGGGTGTTACTGCATATGTTCTGCAATTACTTCACGGCGAAGAGCGTCTTTTTTATCTGCGATGCGCTTCTGGACGTTGACCATTTCCTCCTTGGTCAGGGGGCAGCCCACCATGGCGAGCAGGGTGACGACCCAGCCCAGCATCGGCAGACCGTACTTGATGGCAAGGGTCATCCAGAAGATGCCGGAGGTGTAGGCATCCGTGGGCTGAGGCATGGTGGTGGTGTAGCCCAGAACGGCCACTGCTGCGGTGGCGATGACGGCAGCCACCGAGGTGATGAGCTTGTCGATCAGGCTGTAAGTACCGGAGACTACCGCCGGGATGTAACGGCCGCTGCGGTCCAGCTCGTAGTCGATGGTGTCAGCCATGTAAGAGGTGTTGGAGGTGGTGATGCACATATTGGAACCGTTCTGCAGCAGGGTCAGCAGGACATAAACAATCATGTTCCAGCTGCCGATCACACCGATCTGACGGGTGTCGGTAAAGATGAAGAACAGGATCAGCACAGTGGTGATGGTCATGCTGATGCAGGTCCAGGTCACGATGCCCTTCTTGCTGCCTTTTTTGCCCACATACTTTGCGCCGAAGGCTGCAAAGAAGATGGAGGGAACCATGCTGATCATGCTAAGGGTGGTAGCAAGACCCATGTTGCCGATGAGGATGCCGTTCAGCATCGTGTTGATGATGGCCTGGCTGCCTACCTGCTGTGCCAGCTTATCGGAAGCGTGGGAGGCAACATAGCACTGCAGGGGCTTGTTGTGTTTGAACACCTCAAGAATATCCGCAACCTTCAGCGGTTCGTGATTTTTGCTGATGCCCTCAAAGTTTTCGGGCTTATCGTAGGCGGAGATGCCGGCGCAGACGATCAGGGTGCCGATGCCGGCAATGATCAGGACGATGGTGCAGACCGTGCTGAGGAAGCCCTGATTGAAGGTGCCGCCGCACTTGGGCAGGATGACGGTGTAGACCAGCATGCTCATGCCCATGGGCACGAAGTAGTTCAGCGCAGTGGTCCAGACACCGATGGTGGGACGCTGCCGGGGATCGTTGGTCATGATGGCAGGCAGGGTCTGGGCGGTCATGTTGGTGACGGTATAGCCGATAATATAAATAATGTAGGTCAAAACGAACACCGGCAGGCCGAAGCCCTTGCTGGAACACAGGTTGAACATACACAGCAGGCCCACCGCTTCGATCAGGTAGCCGCTGATCAGCAGAACGCGCAGCTTGCCGAAACGGGTGTTGACGCGGTCGTAGACGAATGCCAGCATCGGATCGGTGAAGGCGTCCAGAATGCGGGCCAGCATCAGGATGATGCCGACGGTTGCAGTAGTGATGCCGTAGCCGATACTGGCAGAATAACTTGCCATACCGATCAGGGAATAGACGCTCATGCCCACAAAGGCGTTGCAGGCATAGCAGATGATCTGCCATGTTTTGGCGCGGCGGTACTGGACGCCGTCTACCTCGCTGGCGCTGGGTTTCTTTTGGAACATAATGATTTTCCTCCTTTTTATGTGAAACGGGTTCCGCTTTTCTTGACACCAGAATAACAGAATGCAACAGGTACTGCCAGACAAAAAATTGGAATTAAGGATAAAAATTCGTGTAGTTCTGACCGCTCAACGAAAAATTTACCAATAACGTGAAAAATTATCCTTTTTGCTCCGCACAGACCTGTTACAATAGGCACAGAGAAAACACGGCTTCTGATAAAAAGGAGAATCATCATGCTGCCATGGAGAATGCACAGGTGTTCGGCATACCCCAGCCGCAGATCTTTGTCAGCGAGCGCACCCCGGAGGGCAATCTGCTGGTGCGGCGTGCCCATGCAGCCGCACGGGATGCCATCAAGGCCATCTGCCCGCAGGTCAAGGTTGGCCTGACCCTTTCGCTCCACGACTTGCAGGCACAGCCCGGCGGCGAAGCCTTTGCCGAGGCCGCATGGCAGAAGGAGTTCACCCATTATCTGCCCTACATCAAAGAGGATGATTTCTTAGGTGTGCAGAACTACACCCGCACCCTTTACGGCCCGCAGGGGCAGCTGCCGGCACCGGAGGGCGCAGAGCTGACCCAGATGGATTACGAGGTTTACCCGCAGGCACTGGAGCACGTCCTCCGCAAGGTGGCAGAGGAATTCAAGGGCGATCTCATCGTCACCGAAAACGGCATTGCCACCGCCGATGACACCCGCCGTGTGGCGTTTATCCGGCAGGCACTGGACGGCGTGCAACACTGCATTGCCGACGGCATCCCGGTGAAGGGCTACTTCCATTGGAGCCTGATGGATAATTTTGAGTGGCAGAAGGGCTATGCCATGCAGTTCGGCCTGATCGCCGTGAACCGTGAAACCATGGAGCGGACCGCAAAGCCCAGCCTTGCGGTGCTGGG
>ENA-OZAG01001258-OZAG01001258.1-human-gut-metagenome-genome-assembly--contig:-NODE-1258-length-10277-cov-6.444629_pt1 | contig 10277 bp, 5 predicted proteins | sample MGYA00243300_ERZ653497 | MGnify/ENA primary metagenome ERZ653497 (study PRJEB26926, sample SAMN06164955) | human gut metagenome | biome: ENVO:00009003; feature: ENVO:2100002; material: ENVO:00002003...
TCTCGTGGGCTCGGAGATGTGTATAAGAGACAGGCTATAATGAGCATAAGAAAGTAAACATTCAGGAGGTAGAAGATGAGTAAGGTAAGAAGAGTGTATGTAGAGAAAAAAGACGCTTACGCAGTACGCGCCAAAGAGTTACATGCAGAGATTAAGAGTTATCTTGGAATCAGCGCAGTAGATAAGGTACGTGTCCTGATTCGTTATGATATTGAAAACATTTCCGATGATGTATATAAAAGAGCAGTTCAGACTGTATTTTCAGAGCCGCCGGTAGATGATGTCTATGAAGAGAATTTTGAAATGGGGGATGGAAAAGTATTTTCCGTTGAATTCCTTCCGGGACAGTTCGACCAGAGAGCAGATTCTGCAGAGCAGTGTGTGAAGCTTTTAAAAGAGGATGAAGAGCCGGTTATCCGTACCGCAACAACGTATGTTATTTACGGAGATATCAACGCTGAGCAGTTAGAGGCAATCAAGCATCACTGCATCAACCCGGTAGATTCCAGAGAGACCGGCATGGAGAAGCCTGAGACTTTGGTAACAGAGTTCCCGGAGCCTGCAGATGTTAAGATTATGACCGGATTTAAGGATATGCCGGAGCAGGAATTAAAAGCACTCTATGATTCCCTTGGACTGGCTATGACATTCAAGGATTTCTTACATATTCAGAACTATTTCCATGGAGAAGAAGATAGAGATCCATCCATGACCGAGATTCGTGTGCTGGATACCTACTGGTCAGACCATTGCCGTCATACCACTTTTTCTACCGAACTGAAAAATGTTGCATTTGAAGATGGTTTCTACAAAGAGCCAATGGAAAAGACTTACGAGGATTACCTTGATACACATAAGAAAATGTATGAAGGCAGAGATGACAAATTTGTCTGCTTAATGGACATTGCATTAATGGCAATGAAGCGTCTGAAAAAAGAAGGAAAATTACAGGATCAGGAAGAGTCCGATGAGATTAATGCCTGCTCTATCGTAGTGCCTGTTGAAGTAGATGGCAAGACAGAAGAATGGCTTGTAAACTTTAAAAATGAGACCCACAACCACCCAACCGAAATCGAGCCGTTTGGTGGAGCTGCAACCTGTCTTGGTGGAGCAATCCGTGACCCGTTGTCAGGACGTACCTATGTATATCAGGCAATGCGTGTAACCGGAGCTGCTGACCCTACCGTATCTGTAAAAGATACCATGGAAGGAAAGCTTCCTCAGAAGAAACTGGTTCGCGGCGCAGCACAGGGATACAGTTCCTATGGTAACCAGATTGGACTTGCTACCGGATATGTCAAAGAAGTATATCATCCGGATTATGTTGCTAAGAGAATGGAAATCGGAGCCGTTATGGGAGCAGCACCTCGTCGTGCCGTTCAGAGACTGACTTCTGATCCGGGAGATATTATTATCCTCTTAGGCGGACGTACCGGACGTGATGGCTGTGGTGGAGCAACCGGTTCCTCCAAAGCACACAATACAGAATCCATTGATACCTGTGGAGCAGAGGTTCAGAAAGGTAACCCACCTACCGAGCGTAAGATTCAGAGACTTTTCCGCAGAGAAGAAGTTGCCCACATTATTAAGAAATGTAATGACTTTGGTGCCGGTGGAGTGTCCGTAGCAATCGGAGAGCTTGCAGACGGATTACAGGTTGATTTGGATAAAGTACCTAAGAAATATGCCGGACTGGACGGAACAGAACTTGCTATTTCCGAGTCTCAGGAGCGTATGGCAGTTGTTGTTGCACCGGAAGATGCACAGCAGTTCTTAGATTATGCAAAAGAAGAAAACTTAGAGGCTGTGAAAGTTGCCGTTGTAACCGAAGAGCCAAGATTAGTATTATCCTGGAGAGGAAAAGAAATTGTAAATCTTTCCAGAGCATTCTTAGACACCAACGGAGCACATCAGGAGACTGATGTAAAGGTAGAGCTTCCGGTAAAAGAAGAGAATTATTTAAATAAAATCAGCACAAAGGCTGTAGAAGAAGCAGTTGCAGCAGGCGATATGAAAGCAGCATGGTTAAATGAATTAAAAGACCTTAACGTATGTTCCCAGAAGGGTCTCGTAGAAATGTTTGACGGTTCCATCGGAGCAGGCAGTGTATACATGCCATATGGTGGAAAATATCAGTTGACCGAGACACAGAGTATGGTTGCAAAACTTCCGGTTATGAATGGAAAATGCGATACAGTAACCATGATGAGTTACGGATTTGATCCATATTTATCTTCATGGAGCCCATACCATGGAGCAGCTTATGCAGTATTAGAGTCTGTTTCCCGTATCGTAACAGCCGGTGGTGATTTCCACAAGATTCGTTTCACATTCCAGGAATACTTCCGCAGAATGTCGGAGGAGCCAAGTCGTTGGAGCCAGCCATTTGCAGCACTGCTTGGTGCTTATAATGCGCAGATTGGTTTCGGACTTCCATCCATCGGTGGAAAGGACTCCATGTCCGGTTCCTTCAATGAAATTGATGTACCGCCAACACTGGTATCCTTTGCAGTTGATGTAGCAAAAGAAAAAGATGTTATCACACCGGAGCTTAAGAAAGAAAATGATAAGCTGATGTTATTTACCATCGAAAAAGATGCTTATGATATGCTGGATTACGCACAGGTTATGAAGCTTTATGATGCAATTCATGAAATGACTGAGACAGGCGTTATCGTAGCAGCTTATGCATTAGACGGAAAAGGTCTTGCAGCAGCAGTCAGCAAGATGGCATTTGGTAATAAACTTGGCGTTACTGTAAATGCAGATGTAACAAAAGAAACATTATTTGCACCGGGCTTTGGAAATATCGTAGCAGAAGTTCCGGAAAATAAAGTTGTAAAAGCACAGGAAATCCTTGCAACAGCAGGCCTTGCAGCAAACGGAGCTGTTGTGGGTGCAGTAAATGACAGCAAGAACTTTATCTATGGTGATATGAGCATTTCCATGGATGAAGCAATCGAAGCATGGGGACAGACTTTAGAGAAAGTATTCCCAACCAGAGCAACCACCGGAACAGAAGAAGTGAAGAGCGGACTTTACGATACAAAAGACATTTATGTCTGCAAGCACAAAGTTGCCCGCCCGCATGTATTTATTCCGGTATTCCCGGGAACTAACTGCGAGTACGACAGTGCGAAAGCATTTGAAAATGCAGGTGCAGATGTAACCGTAAAGGTATTTAAGAACTTAAATGCAGAAGACATCCGTGATTCTGTTGATGTATTTGTAAAAGCAATTGATGAAGCACAGATTATCATGTTCCCTGGTGGATTCTCCGCAGGAGATGAACCGGAAGGCTCAGCAAAATTCTTTGCAACAGCGTTCCGTAATGAGAAGATGAAAGAAGCTGTAAACAAGCTTTTAAATGAGCGTGACGGTCTTGCACTTGGTATCTGTAACGGATTCCAGGCACTGATTAAATTAGGTCTGGTTCCTTACGGCAAGATTACACACCAGAGACCGGATTCACCGACTCTGACCTACAATACCATCGGACGTCATATTTCCAAGATGGTATATACCAAGGTAGTGACCAACAAGTCCCCATGGTTAGCACAGGCTGAGCTTGGCGGCGTATACTGTAACCCGGCATCTCATGGAGAAGGTCGTTTCGTTGCTCCGAAGGAGTGGTTAGACAAGCTTTTCGAGAATGGTCAGGTGGCAACCCAGTATGTAAACGAAGCCGGTGTTCCAACCATGGATGAAGAGTGGAACGTAAACGGTTCTTACATGGCAATCGAAGGTATCACCAGTCCGGACGGACGTGTCCTTGGTAAGATGGCACACGCAGAGCGTCGTGGCGAGTCTGTTGCAGTCAACATTTACGGCGAGCAGGATATGAAGCTGTTCGAAAGTGGAGTAGCATACTTTAAATAAAATAGTAAAATAAAAACCGAGCGGTTCTGTTAAAAGCAGAACCGCTCGATTGCGTATGCAACACCATCTTCTTCATTAGAAAGGGAAATGAAATCAGCCGAATCTTTTAAAAGCTGTTGTGCATTTCCCATGGCAACGCCAATGCCGGCAGCCTTGACGATATCAAGGTCGTTTTCACTGTCGCCTACCGCCATAGTATCTTCCATGGAAATGTGGAGGTAATCACAGAGGAATTTAAGACCCTTGGATTTGGCAATGCCGCATCTTGTAACTTCTAAGTTATGAAAACCGCCGGACACATAAGTGACTTCCGGGAAGGTGTCTAAGATTTCTTTTGTTTTTTCTCTTGTGGTATAGCTTCCATCTGCATCCGGTGCAAAGTTTAAAGTCAGTTTTGAAACACAAAGTTTATGTTCTTCGATATAAGCAGCTAAGTCAGTAATCGTCTTCCGGGTGGTCTGGATATATTTTTTTAAGGAATCCGGAATATCTAATAGGTTGGTAAGCTCGCTGGTGGAAAACTGGGTATAGCCGTCACCATTGATAAAGGCATCGATATGAAGCGACTGCGTATAGAGCTTGCGTAACAGCCGGACACTTAAATCGGTATCCATGCTTTCATCTAAGAGCAGTTCCTTTTCCGGGACGCGGTATACCGCAGAACCGTTGGCAGTAATGGCATATTGGATGCCAAGCTCCTTCATTTCATCCACAGGAAGACCGATATAAGGCCGGCCGGTGGAGATAATAACGGTAATCCCGTTTTCTACGGCTTTTCGAATCATTTCTTTATTATAAGAGGTAATGACACCGTCTTTATTATAGAGGGTGCCATCGATGTCTAAGGCAATTAGTTTTACTGAATTCATCAAGTGTACTCCTTTGTATTTGAAAATATCATTGTCAATGAATAACAGTGTAGCACAGAAAATGAAAAAAGCAAATCACCGGATTAAATTTATATTTTTAAGTTGCAGGAAAAGGAGCTTACATATATAATTAGTAGGAATTCAAAAGTAAGATAAACTGGAGCATACTATGAATATAAAAGAATATATCAAAGAACATAGACTGATAACTGATGGTGCCATGGGCACTTATTTTGAGGAAAAATACAGCGAGGATACTGTGATTGCAGAGAAAGAGAATCTCAAGAATCCGGAGAAGATTAAGGAGATTCATTTAGAATATCTGCGTGCGGGAGCAAGGCTGATTCGTACCAATACATTTGCAGCAAATACCATGTTTCTTGCAGATATGCAGGAAGTAAAAGAGACAGTCCGGGCAGGCTATGAGATTGCAAAGGAAGCAGCAGCCTCATTTCAGGCAGAAAATGGAAAAGAGATTCCGGTATTTATCGGAGCAGATTTAGGTCCGATTTATGACCTTGACCATCAGGACTATGACAATGTGTTAAAGGAGTACAAAGAGATTTGTGACACCTTTTTATCCTGTGGTGCAGACTGTTTTGTATTTGAGACACAGAGTGACTTTACCTATATTGAGCCGGTGACGGCATATATCAAAGAAAAATCAGACGCATTTATTCTGGTGCAGTTTGCATTTGACAAGAGTGGATACACCCGATCAGGTCTTTCCATGCAGCGTGTGGCAGTAGAAGCTTCCGAGATGGAAAATGTGGATGCTTATGGATTTAACTGTGAACTGGACAGCACCCATATGTATCAGTTTATGAAAAATCTGAAATTCTGTAGTGACAAGTTTGTATCAGCACTTCCGAATGCAGGATATCCTTATACGCTAAGAGGAAAGACAATTTATTCCAATAATGCATCCTATTATGCAGAAAAAATGAAGGATATTACAGCCCTTGGCACAGATATTTTAGGTGGCTGCTGTGGAACCACACCGGAGTATATTGCTTTGCTCTCTGAGGAGTTAGAGAACATTCCGAGGGCAGCAAAGAAAATTGAAAATGTAGTAACGCAGGAGGTTACAAAAACTCCGTCTATTTTTGAAGAGAAGCTTTCCCGTGGTGAGAAGGCTTACATTGTAGAATTGGACCCGCCATTTTCCGAGGATGCATCCAAGGTTATGAAAGGAGCAGAAGATTTAAGAAAATGTAATGTAGATCTGATTACACTTTCCGATTCTCCGATGGCGCGGGCGAGAATGGATGCCGGACAGCTGGCGGTGAAAATCCAGCAGAAGACCGGTGTGACAGTAATGCCGCATATCAGCTGCCGTGACCGCAATGTGATTGCGTTGCGTGCAGGTCTTTTAGGCATGCATATGAATGATATCCGTCATTTTCTGATTGTGACCGGAGACCCGGTTTCAAGGGCAGACCGCGAAAGAGTGACTTCTGTTTTTGATTTCAATTCCATTAAACTGATGCAGTATGTTAAGGAAATGAATTTAGAAGTTTTTGCACAGGAGCCGGTTTATTATGGTGGTGCACTGAATTATCATGGCGTCAATCCGGATGCGATTATTGAGCGGATGAAACGTAAAACAGAGGCAGGATGCGGTTATTTCCTGACGCAGCCGGTATATACCGAGGAAGATGTGGAAAGACTGACTTATATCAAAGAACGCATTGATACCAAAATCATGTGCGGTATTATGCCACTGGTAAGCTATAAAAATGCGATGTTTGTGAAAAATGAGATGCCGGGCATCCATGTTTCCGATGAAATTGTAAACCGGTATCGGGAAGATATGACAAGAGAAGAGGCAGAAGAAGTGGCAATTGACTTATCTGTTGAAATCGCAGCAAAATTATATGATATTGCAGACGGATTTTATTTTATGACACCATTTAACCGGACAGGCTTAATTGCGAGAATTATTGAGGCAATCCGACAGGAGGAAGAACGCAGATGACAAGAGAGGAATTTAAAGAATTAGTAAAAAATGGACCGGTTATCTTAGATGGTGCAACCGGAAGCAATCTTCAGAATGCAGGAATGCCGGTAGGAGTCTGCCCGGAGCAGTGGATTTTAGAGCATCCACAGACCATGATAGATTTGCAGCGGGCTTATGTGGAGGCTGGAACACAGATTCTTTTGGCACCGACCTTTACTGCAAACCGCATTAAATTAGAAGAATATGGACTGGCAGATAAGCTGGTGGAGATGAACCAGCAATTAGTTGCCATTTCCAAAGAGGCAGCAGGCGGAAAAGCACTGGTAGCCGGTGATATTACCATGACCGGTCAGCAGCTTTATCCGATGGGCGAATTGCAGTTTGAAGAACTGGTAGACATTTATAAAGAGCAGGTCAAAGTTGTAGCAGATGCGGGAGCAGACTTATTCATCATTGAGACCATGATGAGCCTGCAGGAAACAAGAGCAGCCGTGCTGGCAATCCGTGAAACCTGCGATTTGCCGATTATGGCAAGTATGACTTATAACGAGGATGGCAGAAGCCTGTATGGAACAGATCCGGTAACTGCGGTAGTTACGCTGCAGAGTCTGGGCGCAGATGCAGTGGGAATGAACTGCTCCACAGGACCAGAGGAAATGTTAGAGCCGATTCGCCAGACCGTAGAATATGCCTATGTTCCTGTTTTGGCAAAGCCAAATGCCGGATTACCGGAATTAGAGGATGGCGTGACGGTATACAAGACGACACCGGAAGAATTTGCAGAAGTTGGTGCAAAATTAATCGAAGAAGGTGTATCCATTATTGGTGGATGCTGTGGAACGACCCCGGCACATATCAAAGCACTGGCAGATAAAGTAAAACCAATGGGAATCCATCATGTGGAAGCACCAAGACGAAGAGTACTTACTTCCGAACGTAAGACGGTAGAGATTGATTTGGATGGACCATTTATGGTAATTGGTGAGCGGATTAATCCCACCGGAAAGAAGAAATTGCAGGCAGAGCTTCGGGAAGGCAGCCTTAATATGGTTCGTGATATGGCACGGGCACAGGAAGAAAATGGTGCAGCCATTCTGGATGTCAATATGGGTATGAATGGAATTGATGAGAAACAGATGATGTTAAATACTATTCATGAAGTTACTTATACAGTGGATTGTCCGCTTTGTATCGATTCATCCCATGTGGATATTATTGAAGCAGCACTTCGTATTTATCCGGGACGGGCTTTGATTAACTCCATTTCTTTGGAAAAAGAGAAATTCGAAAAGCTGCTTCCGATTGCAAAGAAATATGGAGCTATGTTTATTTTGCTTCCGCTTTCGGATGAGGGACTTCCAAAAGATGCAGAGGAGAAGAGGCAGATTGTCCGTACCATTTTAGATGCCGCCTTAAAAATCGGTCTTCATAAAGAAGATATTATTGTGGACGGACTGGTAGCAACGGTAGGTGCCAATCCGCTGGCAGCATTGGAATGTTTCGATACCATCCAGTATTGTAAGGATGAATTGGGCCTTGCCACAGCCTGTGGACTTTCCAATATTTCTTTCGGCTTACCGGAACGTATTTATGTAAACAGTGCATTTCTTACCATGGCAATTGCAAAAGGACTTACCATGGCAATTGCGAATCCATCCCAGGATTTATTGATGAATGCGGCAGTGGCTTCGGATATGCTTTTACATAAAGAAGGTTCTGATATCCGCTATATCAATCGGATGAACCAGCGGGCACAGAAGGAAGCTCCGGCAACCGATAACGCAGCTTCTGCAGGCACTTTAGAGCCGGCAAATCCGGTATTTGACTGTGTATTAAAGGGAAATAAGGGCAATATTTTAAAAGAAGTAGATAAAGCTTTGGCAGCAGGAGAAGACCCGGGAGCGATTATTAATGGACAGTTGATTCCTGCCATTAATGAAGTAGGTGTCCTTTTTGACAAGCAGATTTATTTCCTGCCGCAGCTGATCTCCAGTGCACAGACCATGCAGCAGGCTATTGAATACTTGGAGCCAATGCTTTCTAAAGATAAGGATGCAGAGCCAAAGGCAACCATTGTGATTGCAACCGTAGAAGGTGACATACACGATATTGGTAAGAATCTGGTAGCACTGATGCTCCGTAACTATGGTTATCGTGTCTTAGACCTTGGCAAGGATGTGGCAGCGGATATTATTGTGGATACAGCTTTAAAAGAGAATGCCCGGATTATCGGACTTTCTGCCCTGATGACCACTACCATGATGCGTATGAAGGATGTGGTAGAGCTGGCAAAAGAGCGTGGCTGTAACAGCAAGATTATCGTGGGCGGTGCAGCAATTACACAGAGCTTTGCAGATGAAATCGGTGCAGATGGCTATTCCCCGGATGCAGCTGATTGTGTAAAACTGGTAGAGCGTCTGCTGGAAGAAATGTAAATTTTTATTTTGGGAGGTTTTTGATATGGTAAAGATAATTTCAGATAGTACCTGTGATTTATCTGAAGAACTGGTAAAACGTTATGATATTACTATTCTTCCGCTTCATATTTTATTAGGTGACGAAGAATATCTGGATGGAGTAAATATTACTCCGCAGGAGATTTTTGACTGGTCGGATGAACACAAGACCACTCCAAAGACTTCAGCACCATCCGCAGAGCAGGCAGTAGAATTGTTAAAGCCTTATGTAGAAAATGGTCAGGAGGTTATCTGTTTTGCCATTGCATCCGGGATGTCATCTTCCATGAATGTGATGCGTCTTGCAGCAGAAGAACTGAATGCGGAAAATCTGGTGACGGTAATCGATTCTGCAAATCTTTCTACCGGTATCGGACTTCTTGTCATAGAAGCAGCAGAAATGGCACAGCAGGGAAAGAGCGCGGCAGAGATTACCACCCGCATTGAAGAATTAAAGCCTCTGGTTCGGGCAAGCTTTGTGGTAGACACATTAACCTATCTTTATCGTGGTGGAAGGTGTAGTGGACTGGCTGCATTAGCCGGTGGTGCATTAAAGCTTCATCCGCGGATTGGTGTTGAGGATGGCAAGATGGGGCCGGGCAAGAAATACCGTGGCAATATGGAAAAGGTTGTCCTCTCCTATGTGAAAGACATGGAAGAAGCAATGAAGAATGCCCGCCCGGAACGCGTATTTATCACTCATTCCGGCAGTGCTCCGGAAATCGTAGATAAGGTACGTGCGTACCTTAATGACCTTCATGTCTTTCGTGAAATTTTAGAAACAAGAGCCGGCGGTGTAGTATCCAGCCATTGCGGACCGGGAACACTGGGTGTTTTGTTTATTGCGAAGGAGTAGGAAGTACAGAGAGATATATGATTTGCAAAGGTATCTCATACGGCAAGTATCCGGCAGCTTGACAGAATTATTGGAGTAATTTTGAATCTTGAAATATTTTCAAAAATTTTAAATATTTCAAAAATATTTTTGAAAAAGTGCTTGACTTCACTATTCCTATATAGTATACTAGCAAAGCGGGTTGCAGATGAGTAACCCGCAGGAATATGGGATCTTAGCTCAGCTGGGAGAGCATCTGCCTTACAAGCAGAGGGTCA
>ENA-OZAG01001266-OZAG01001266.1-human-gut-metagenome-genome-assembly--contig:-NODE-1266-length-10227-cov-5.445438_pt1 | contig 10227 bp, 9 predicted proteins | sample MGYA00243300_ERZ653497 | MGnify/ENA primary metagenome ERZ653497 (study PRJEB26926, sample SAMN06164955) | human gut metagenome | biome: ENVO:00009003; feature: ENVO:2100002; material: ENVO:00002003...
CGAGATCGCTCAGTGTCTCGTGGGCTCGGAGATGTGTATAAGAGACAGGCGAATGCGGCGAATCACCTCGATACCGTCCAGATCAGGCAGACCAAGATCCAACAGCATCACATCCGGTGCATGGATCGTTGCCTGTTGGAGTGCTTCGGACGCAGTAGCCGCCGCAATGTACTTGTAATCCTGCGTTTTCAGTGTCGTGGTAATCAGGTTGCGGATAGGCGCATCGTCCTCCACAACCAGAATCAAGGGTTTATTCATGCAAAGAAACCTCCCCAAGGGGCAGTGTAAAAGTAAAGATGCAGCCGTGCGGCTTATTGTCGGACAGTGTAATGGTGCCGCCGTGGGCTGCGATGATCGTGCGGCATAAGGCCAGTCCCAACCCAAGGCTGCGGCGGCTGTCCGAAATGCGTTTCTCCCCGGTGGAGAACATTTCAAAGACCTTTTCTTTTGCTTCGTCGGGAATACCGGGGCCGTCATCGCTTACCCGAATTACGGCGCTTTCCCCCTGCGCCGCAGCGGAAAGGACAATGTGCGACCCGGCAGGCGTGTATTTGATGGCATTATCCACCAGATTGATCAGGACCTGCACAATCAGCTTGGCATCCATGTGTGCCAGCAGCAGATCATCGTCCATCTGTACAGTAATCGTGTGCTGCCCGCTGTGCCGGTTGGTATGGCGCAGGGCTTCTTCAAACACTTCACTTACTAACTCTGTAGAGATGGACAGATTCATCCGCCCATCCTCAATGCGGGAGATGGAAAGAATGTTCTCCACCAGATTGATGAGCCACATAGAGTCGTCGTAGATGTCCAGAAACGTTTGCTTGCGGGTGGGGTCGTCCATCTTCTCATAGTTGCTGATGAGGTTGGAGGCATTGCCGGAAATGGATGTCAGCGGGGTACGCAGGTCGTGGGAAATCGTGCGCAGCAAATCGGCGCGCAGCTGTTCATTCTTGGCGCGGACGGCAGCGCGCTCTTTTTCCTCGGCATTGCGGATATTCTGAATCGCCAATGTGACCGTAATGATGGAAACGATCAGCATAATGGCAAAGGTGACAGGGTAGCCGCGCTCGTATGCGTGCAGCGTCAGGCGGGGCTCTGTAAAGCAAAAATTGAAAAGAAGCACACTGGAAAACGAGCTTAAAAAGCCGTAGAAATAGCTTTTGGTAAAAAGCGAGGTCAGCAATGTGCCCAGAATATACACCGATATGATATTTTTGGTAAAAGAGAAATACCAGAAAATATTGCCGATGCCGGTTGCAGCGGTCAGAATCAGCACCGTGATCAAAAGATCCTTTGCCTGTCGGACGGCCTGTTCTTTCATTGTATCGGGAGATGGCTTTTTAATATTCACAGCAAATCCTCCCTTCTGAAGGGTATCATACCATATTTCGGGCGGCATTACCAGCGCCGGAAGCCTTCACGCCGCTCAAATTGTGCGCGGCGAACGCTGCGCCAGAACGCATCACATTGGACACCGATAAAAACAAGAAAAAGTCCTGCGGCCAGAAACAGCAAAATCAGCAGTGCCGTTCTCAAATGAACCACTTCCCTTGCAAACGATCAGATATGAAAGCACCGGCTCAGGGCCTTGCCCTCGCCCAGCACCAGCAATGTGCCGTCACCGGGCAGAACCGTGTCCGAGTCAATGTTGACGTCGGCGATCCCGTTGCGCTTGATGCCCAGAATGTTGATGCTGTATTTCTTGCGGATATTGATGTCGCCAACGGTCTTTCCGATCCACGCGGACGGCACAGATACTTCCAGAATGGCGTGGTCGTAGTCCAGCTCGATATAATCCAGCACATGGTCGGACCCGTAGCGGATGGCCGCCCACTTGGCCAGCTGCTTTTCCGGGTAAAGCACCTCATCCGCACCGTTGCGCAGCAGAAATTTAGCCTGCACATCCCGTTCCGCACGGGAGACGACCATTTTTGCGCCCAGCTCCTTCAGCAGGGACGTGGTTTCGAGCGAGCTCTGAAAATTTCCGCTGATCGCCACAATACAGACATCAAAATTGCGGACGCCCAACGCCTCCAAGAATTCCGCGTTGGTGCTGTCGCCGATTTGGGCGTTTGTCACAATGCTCAGAACGGCGTTGACGCGGTCCTCGTTTTCGTCCACCGCCATGACCTCATGGCCGAGCTTGTTCAGCTCCTCTGCGATGTGGCGGCCAAATCGACCCAACCCGATCAGTAAAATAGATTTCATGGTATGTACCTTTCTTTATCCTACGGTGATGCGTTCCTGCGGCAGCCGTGCCGCGCTGCTTTTGCTGCCGGAGAGCGCTGCGTAAATCATAGTCAGTCCGCCGACGCGCCCAATGAACATCAAGAAAATTAAAATTCCCTGCGAGACGATTCCAAGATGCGGTGTCAACCCCAGAGACAGCCCTACGGTAGCAATGGCCGAGGTCGTTTCAAACAGACATTCGGACAGCGGCAGCGTCTCCACCGTGCTGATGACAAACGCTCCCGTCAGCGAAAGGACGAGATACAGTGTAAAAATAGCTGCGGCATCATGGACCGCTTTTTCTTCCATCCGCCGCCCGAACATTTCGGGGCTTTTCTGCCTGCGGAATACAGCAAACGCATTGGCGACAAGCACTGCCGCCGTTGTTGTCTTGATGCCGCCCGCCGTAGAACCCGATGAACCGCCGATGAACATCAGCAGAATGGTAAGGCCGCGCCCGCTGCTGGACAGTGACGTATAGTCTGCCGTATTGAATCCCGCTGTTCGGGGCGTTACGGACTGGAACAGCGAGAGCAGCAGCCGTTCCCGCAGGGTGCTGCCTTTGAATTCAAAGCAGAAAAAGTATAGCGTTGGCAGCAAAATTAAGAGCGCTGTTGCCGTCAGAATAACTTTGCTCTGCAGCCGATAGCGATGAAAGCAAAGCCGATTGGTCCGCACGTCATCCCATGTCAAAAAGCCGATGCCGCCAACAACGATCAGGGCGGAAATCGTCAGGTTGATAACCGGGTCTGCGCGATATGCGGTCAGCGAGACAAAAGGCATGTCGGGGGTACCCATTAAATCAAAGCCCGCATTGCAGAAAGCGGAGACGGAATGAAAAACGGCTTTCCATATCCCGGAAACGCCGAAATCCCGGCAGAAAACCGGGAGCATACAAAGCGCGCCGATTCCTTCTATCACCAAAGAGGTACGGATCACAAAGCCTGTCAGCCGCACAATGCCGCCGACTTTTGGAGCAGACATGGCCTCCTGCATCCGCCCGCGCTGGGACAGGGAAATGCGCCGACCTGATAAAAGCGAGAAAGACGCGCCGACTGTGATCACACCCAAGCCGCCGATTTGGATCAGCACAATCAACACGGCCTGACCGAACGCTGACCAGTGAGAAGCCGTATCCCGCACAACCAGCCCTGTGACACAGACGGCGGAGGTTGCTGTGAATAATGCCTCATGGAAAGGGGTGACGGTGCGCTCCTGCGCAGAAATCGGCAGCATCAGAAGTGCCGCCCCGATAAGGATAACCGCTGCAAACATCAGAATTATGGACTGAAAGTAATTGAGCTTACAGGCTAAACGCCGATGAAATGGCAAAAGGAATCACACTCCAGCAGAATTTTCGTACAATACAGTATAGCGCCGCCCGTTTAAAGATGGTGTTAAGCTTTTCTGCCGGAATATTAAGATTGTGTTAAGATAGCATTGCATCCGATGCTTCGGAGAGGATCGAGCATTGGCTGTTTCGTCTTTGCACGAAAAATTCGCCGTTTCCACAAGGAAACGGCGAACGATAAACGAATACTGTTTTTCTGTCTGCTTGACGGTGTGAACCTCCAAGCATTTTATGGCTTTTACTTCGGTCTTTTTGGGGTCTTTTTGGGGAGGAATGTGCAGCAGCCTCTCAAAACCCACTTATTTTCCAAGCACAACGGACAGCTTGATTTCCTTTTCCGTCTCGCTCAGGTCGAAATCGCCGCCGTCGGCGACGGTCACGCGCAGCTCATAGAGCACGCCGTCCGTCAGCTCGGTCACAGCCGCGCCGGTCTCGTCCGTGATCGACCACAGCTCGGGGGCAACCTTTACCAGCTTGCCGTCTGGACCATAGGCGTAGAGCGTCAAATCGGAGGCGCTGCCGGACAGGTTGTTCATGCGGAAGGCCACCGTGGTATTGGGGTGCACATTGCGGATGGCTGCGGTATTGCGCCAGCTTGCAACCGTACCTTCGCCGCCGTCCTGTGCAAACTGATCCTGCGCAAGCACATTTCTTGCCGCCTGATCGAGATCGACCTCGCGGTACGGAAGCTCGGGCAGGTAGACAAAGCGATCCTGCAGGCGGAGCAGCTCCAGATAGCCGGTCGGGCAGTAGAGTGCATTTCCGCTGTTGCCGGTGTACATGCCAATGGCCATATTATTGTAGCCGTACTTGTTGGATACATCCATCGTAAAGACAGTCTCGCCGGTTTCAAAGTCGAGAATGATGTACTGCCACATACCCGTGGTCAGATCCTGCACATAGCCGTAGATATAGCCCGTTGCGGTGGAGAGCTTCATGATCGCGGTGTCGCTCAGATCGTTTCGGCTCCAGATGCTCTTCATCTCGTAGCCGCTGTCGGTTTTCACGGTGTCCACGCGCTCGACGCCGGGGGCGATCATGGCATTGCCCTTCATCAGCCAGTTCTGGTCATAAATGTTGGCGTAGCTCTGGATCGAAGAATCGTTGTTGGGGTCGGCAAGGCCTGCGTTGCCCGCGCCGAACCAGTTGCAGACAATCGTGCTGACCGTGCCCGCGCCGTCATCGTAGACGATGGCAGAGTTCTCGATTGCCACCTGATAGCCATCGGGCAGATCATCGAGCACCGGCGTTTTTGCCACGACCTCACCGGTTTTCATGTCGAGCGCAAGAAGATTCACGGGGTCTGCATTGTCGGTGAACATCACAAGGTTCGGCGTCAGCGTCGGCGAGCAGCCGCCGCCCCACGCAAGACCGCCGCCGGTGGTCTTGTCGCCTTCACCGCTGACCTTCGCGCCGACGCTCTCATACGGCGTACACCAGACAGCCTCGACACCGTTGTTGGCGCGCAGCAGATAGCAATTCTTATTGGTCAGAATGACCGCGCCGTCCTTGGAGGCGGCAATGCCGTTCTCCGCGCCCTCGCCGGGTGTCAGCTCGTAGACGAAAACCGCCTTCGACAGGTCGGTCTGCTCACCGTTGAGGATCGCCTCGATTGCCGAGTGGGCGATATAGCCGAGAACGCCCTGCTGCTGGCGCTCGGGATAGATGCGGAAGCCGCCGGTGGCGAACCAGAGGTTCCCGTCGTAGTCAAATACCACGGAAAGAAGATTCTGCGTCAGCTCCTTGCCGAGCGCGGCCTCTGCCGCCGCCTTGATGTCGATGTCAAGCACCTTTTCAAACTCGGGAAGGACATTGCCCTCCTCGTCCGTTGCGCGGAGCATCAGTACATGGTTGTTGCTGGTCGGGCAGACGATACGGTTTTCAGCGTCCAGGAAGGTGTAGGAGCTTTGGATCAGGTAGCTGCCGCCGTCATGCTGCTTCGGGGAAAAATAACCGAGCGTCTTTGTCTCCTCCGCATTTAGATCGCGGATGGCGATGCCGCCGAGCAGCGGAACGACTGCATGGCCGTAGTTGTCAAAGTAAATGGCGGGAGACGCATTCGCGTTTGTCGTCTCATAGGAGACATGGATCTCCGGATAGATGCCGAGCGGCAGGATCTCGTCGGTTGAATCGGTGTTATAGCCGTCGTGATGGATGTTCGCATCACTCTTTGCCATGTAGGGGTTTTCCTCGACCTGCTTGGGCTGCAAGGCCTTCACGGGGAGTGCGTCGGATTCCGGCGCGGAAGGGGTCGTTTCCTCGGCAGGTGCGGCTGTGGCAGCCGGTGTTGCTGTGGCGGAAGGCGTCTGCGTGGCCTCCGCCGGTGCCTGTGCTCCGCTGCAGGCTGCCATCGACAGGGTCAATGCTCCTGCCAGCAGGAAGCTGCCTGCAGTATAAATCGGGTTTCTCTTTTTCATCGGTGATCCTCCTTGCTGTGTTGGTTGTGATCCGCTCGGGACGAAGCAGACGGTTGTTTTTCCTCTACCCATACATAAAGCCCCTGCCGGAATGTTTCTTCCGTTATCGGCTCCAGCAGAAAGTAGTCTACGCGCAGCCGGAACGCATGCAGGGAAAAATCCAGCTCGCTGCACCAGATGATGCGCGTTTCCGGGAAAAGCGCCCGCAGGTGCTCCACTGCATTCAGCCCATCCACGCCCGGAAGGGAAATTACAGCGTTGGTCGGCGCATTTTTGCGCGCGACCTCAAAGAATACCTCCTGCCCGCGGTAGCAGTCCACCCTGGGAAACAGACCGTGCTCTGCGCAGAACCGTGAAAGTTGTTCTCTGTAAAAGGTCTCCTGCGTTTCGCTCTTTGTCAGCACGGCAATGTGGTACATAGCGCTCCGCCCCCTTTCTGCCGTCGTTGACTGTTTCTGCTTTCAGTATACGGAACGGTGCAGGCTTTTCAAGCCTTTTGGCACGAAAGCCCCAATTCCGGCACGAAATCGGGTTTTTCCGCCGTGCCGCTGCCGAACAATTGTGCTATAATCTAAATAGAAACTTTCCGGAAGGAGCCAGTCCGGCATGAGAATAGCAATTGTGGATGATCTTGAGACCGAGCGCGCACAGCTGAAAACGCGCCTTGCACGGCAGCTGCGCCTGTGCGGCGCCGAGGCGCAGCTTTTGGAATTTGAAAGCGGCGAGAGCTTTCTCGCCGCAGAAAAAGAGCAGCGCTTTACCGCCGCGTTTCTGGATATTTACATGCACGGGATGAGCGGCATGGACGTTGCAAAGGAGCTGCGCAAAACGGACGCAGACTGCCTTTTGGTTTTTACCACGACCTCAACCGACCACGCGCTGGAGGGCTTTCAGGTCCGTGCGCTCCACTATCTCGTGAAGCCCTTTTCCGAGGAGGAGCTTTCCGCCCTGCTTGCCGAGATGCTTGCAAGACTCCCCCGCCCCGAACCGGTCCTGACGGTGAAGGTCAGCGGCAGCGATGTCCGTCTTTGCTACCGGGATATTATCTCGGCAGAGCATTTTGCACATCTGATCAACATCCGCACGACTGCCCTGAAAACGCTGGTCACCCGCCAGAGCTTTAAGGTGTTCACCGAGCCTCTGAAAAAAGATCCCCGCTTTTTCGTCTGCGGCAGAGGCATGATCGTCAATTTAGAGCACGCCGCAGATTTTCGGGACGGTGCCTTCTGCATGACAGACGGCAGCAGCGTCTATGTCAGTCAGGAGCTTTTGAAGCCTGCCCGGCAGGCGTTTATGGAATTTCTGCTGCAAAGGGAGCGTATGAAATGAAGGATATTCTGCGTCCGATTTTGGAGCTGCTCGTCGTACTCCCCGGCCTTTTGCTTGGATATTTCCCTGTAAAAACCTATCTGAAGCAGTCCCCCGGAAGGCTGGCCGCCTGGCTTTTTCCCTTGATGGCGTGCCTGTGCATCGGCAGCGGGCTTGCCTGCTATCGGCTTGGGGCTTCTACGTTCCTTGCCCTTGCGGGGGTCGCGCTGGCTGCGATCTGCCTGTATACCAGAACGCTTACCATCTCCCTCTGGAAATCCGGCACGATTGCGCTGTCCGTCTGCGCGGTGTTCGCGTGCGTGAACAGCCTGTCCCGTGCCGTCAGCGCCGCGATCATCCGGAATCTGCAGCAGCCACCGGACGGACCGTGGCTCTGCCTGGGTGCCTGCGTGTTCTATAACGCCGTTTGCTGGGTCATCGTGCTGGCCGCGTATTATCCAGCGACACATACGGTGCGTGTGATGGTCGAGGACGACAATTTTGCGCAGACCTGGTATGTGTTCTGGGTCCTGCCGCTGGCGTTCATCCTTTTGAACCTTTTCATGATCCCGCGCTATCAGTCAACGCTCCAGACAGGCCGCGTACTGCAGGGTTATATTGTGCTGAGCAGTGCGCTTCTGGTCTTTATGTTCTGCTTCAATGCGGTTTTCCTGCTGATGGCAACCAGTCTCAACCGCAATGCGAAGCTGCAGCAGGAAAACCAGTTTCTTTCGATGCAGCAGCAGCGCTATGAAAACCTCAGGACCGCCATCGAGGAAGCGCGGCAGGCACGGCACGATATGCGCCACCAATTCAATCAAATTTCTGCGCTGGCCGAGGCAGGTGACCTGGAGAACCTGAAAAGCTACCTTGCAAAAACCGTCTCCCGCATTCCGAATCTTGATATGTGCTTCTGTGAAAACCGTGCGGCTGACAGTGTTGTCGGCTATTACTGCGCCATGGCAAAGCGCGATGAGATCCCCTTCCGCGCCAGACTCGACCTGCCGGAAACACTGCCGGTTGACGAGATCGATATGTGTCTCGTGCTTTCCAACCTGCTGGAAAATGCGCTGGAGGCAAGCCTTCGCACCGCACCGGGCAGGCGGCAGATCGAAATAACCGCTTGTGTTCACGCCGACCGGATTCTGCTGATCGAGGTTGAAAATGCGTTTGACGGCGAGGTCAACGAAAAGAATGGCGTTTTCCGCTCCTCCAAGCGGAGGGAAAACGGGATCGGTATCCAGTCCGTCACCCGTATTGCGGAGAAAACCGGCGGCACAAGTACCTTTACCTATCAGAATGGCACCTTCACCGCCAAAGTCATGCTCTGCGGATAAGAGAATATTCAGAGCATATCCTGACAACGCCCAGCGCGACAAACCGCAGTGGGCCGGGCGGCTGTCCCCTGTTTTTACGGAAGGAAAGGAGCAACACAATGGAACAGCTCTTGCGCCAACGCGCAGAATCGATTTGGACAGCGGCCATCCGGTCCGTTTTGCCGGATGAGGCGGTGCGCCGCGCTTTGGAGCATTTTCACCCGCAGGGGCGTGTATTTCTCGTGGCGGCGGGCAAGGCCGCGTGGCAGATGGCCCACGCGGCGCTGGCCGTGCTGGGCCGTGTGGACGGCGGGATCGTCATCACAAAATACGGCCATGTCAGGGGGCCGCTGCCCGGCGTGACCTGCTGCGAGGCAGGGCATCCGGTACCGGACGACAACAGCTTTGCGGCCACCCAGCGGGCGCTGGCGCTTGTCAGCGGTCTGCGGGCGGACGATACCGTGCTGTTTCTGCTCTCCGGCGGCGGCAGCGCGCTGTTTGAAAAACCGCTGCTGCCCGCTGAGGAGCTGCAGGCCGTCACACAGGCGCTTTTGGCCTGCGGCGCGGATATTGTCGAGATCAACACGATCCGCAAGCGGCTGTCTGCCGTCAAGGGCGGGCGGTTCGCGCTAGCCTGTGCGCCCGCCGCGGTGTACAGCGTGGTGCTCAGCGACATTCTCGGCGACCCGCTCGATATGATCGCCAGCGGCCCGGCCTGTCCGGACAGCTCGACCTGCGCGCAGGCTGCTGCCATTGCGGAAAAATACCGGCTGGCGCTCTCCCCTGCTGCTGCGGCCCTGCTGCGGCAGGAAACGCCCAAAACGCTGCCCAACGTGACCACAAAAATCACCGGCAGCGTGCGGGAGCTGTGCTGTGCCGCTGCGGACGCCTGCCGCGCCGAAGGGTACGAGCCGGTTTTGCTGACAGACTGCCTTTGCTGTGAGGCCCGGGAGGCCGGCAGCCTTCTGGGAAGCATTGCCCGCACCCACGCAGGGCAGGGCCGCAAGCGGGCCTTTATCGCGGGCGGCGAGACCGTTGTGCATCTGACCGGCCATGGGCTGGGTGGGCGCAATCAGGAACTTGCCTTAGCCGCAGCCCCGGCGCTGGCCGGGCTGCGCGGGTGCTGTGTTTTCTCGGTTGGCAGCGACGGCACCGACGGTCCCACCGATGCCGCGGGCGGCTACACGGACGGCGAAGCCTTAGCCGCCCTCACTGCGGCGGGCCTGGACGTGCCCCGTGTGCTGGCCGACAACGACGCCTACCATGCCTTACAGGCTGTTGGCGGTCTGATCATGACCGGCCCCACCGGCACAAACGTCAACGACGTGGCAGTTGTGCTGACGGAATGACAAAAAGCAGACCGCTTAAAAACGCCATCCTCTGTTTGCTTCTATAATTCTCTTTTGGACGGGAAAGCCCCGTCGCTCTCATGGTGAGGGAGCGGCGGGGCCTTTTCCGTATGTATCAGTATTCAACGCCCTCGCGCGCGGCGATGCCCCGGGTGTAGGGGTGCTTGACGGCGCGCAGCTCGGTGGAGTAGTCGGCGGCGTCCTGCATCTGTCTCTTATACACATCTCCGAGCCCACGAGACACTGAGCGATCT
>ENA-OZAG01001285-OZAG01001285.1-human-gut-metagenome-genome-assembly--contig:-NODE-1285-length-10100-cov-5.117870_pt1 | contig 10100 bp, 10 predicted proteins | sample MGYA00243300_ERZ653497 | MGnify/ENA primary metagenome ERZ653497 (study PRJEB26926, sample SAMN06164955) | human gut metagenome | biome: ENVO:00009003; feature: ENVO:2100002; material: ENVO:00002003...
ATCTACACTTATGCGATCGTCGGCAGCGTCAGATGTGTATAAGAGACAGTTAGTATACAGTATACAAAGAATGAAATAAAATTCGGGGCAATTTCGGGGACTATTAATTTTAAGGAGCAGTGTAATGTCTTTATTTGGTAATTACAATACCCCTGGCAGAGGTGTGCTTAAAGCACCTCAGGAGAAAAAGGGTATTTTTAAGTTTTTTGAAGTCTATGGCAGGCATATGTGGAAGCTTTTGGAGCTTAATTTGCTGTATTTCGTTTTCTGCATACCGATGACGCTTATGGTCATACTTATGCTTATGACATCAAATCCAATATGGCTCTTACTGGCGATACCGTCGGTATTGGTAGGACCTGCAACGGCTGCAATGACAAAGGTTTGCCGAAATTATTCTCAGGAAAGAAATGCGTTTCTGCTACATGATTTCTGGGATTCTTTCAAGAAGAATTTCAAGCAGGGCACTATCATGGGTGCCATAGATATCATCTTCGCTATAGGATTTATGGTCGGGATTCCAATGTATAAATATTGGGCAGAGCAGAACTCCATGATATACATTCCGTTTGTTATCTGCATAAGCTGTCTTATCGCATTCTTCATGATGCACTTTTACATCTATCTTATGATAAGCTCCACTAACCTTAACATGAAGCAGATAATAAAGAACTCGTTTTATCTTGTGAGTCTCGGCATAAAGCAGTCTCTTTGGTCACTTCTGGCATCGCTTATCGTTATTGTTATGATGTATCTTTTCCTGCCATATTCTCTGTTCATATTGCCATTTTGGCCTCTTTCGTTCATATGCTTCGTGACTTGCTTCAATTGTTATCCTGTTATCAGAAAACACGTTATCCAGCCTTACTACGATCAGCGTGGTGAAAGCAATCCTGAGTTTGCATATAAGGATGCAGACCCTGACGAAAAGCTCTTTGAGGATAGAGCGGCGGAAGAAACTCCTGTTAAGACCAAAGAGAGCAGAAAAAAAGGCAAAACAATCTCATAAAAAACATAAGGACAGCTCGTTTGAACTGTCCTTTGTTTATGCTAATTATTTTTCAATCTCGCCAAGTGAAAGCGCTTTGAGATAAGCGTTTATGAAACCGTCAAGGTCGCCGTCCATAACGGCGTTTACATTGCTGTTTTCAAAACCCGTTCTGTGATCTTTTACAAGAGTGTATGGCATGAAAACATAGGAACGTATCTGAGCACCCCATGCGATCTCTTTCTGAACACCCTTGATATCCTCTATCTTCTCTAGATGTTCTCGCTCTTTTATTTTGATAAGCTCTGCTTTGAGCATTTTCATTGCATAATCCCTATTCTGGAACTGTGAACGCTGTGTCTGGCATGATGTAACGATGCCTGTTGGTATGTGGGTAAGTCTTACGGCTGATGAGGTTTTGTTGATGTGCTGTCCGCCTGCACCGCTTGCACGATAAACGTCCATTTTAATGTCCTCAGGACGGATATCTACTTCGATTGTATCATCTATTTCAGGCATAACGTCCACCGCTGAGAATGACGTGTGTCTGCTTCCTGAGCTGTCGAAAGGTGAGATACGCACAAGTCTGTGTATTCCTGCTTCGCTTTTAAGATAGCCATAAGCGTTTTCACCCTCCACGATAACGGAGGCACTCTTCATGCCAGCCTCTGCACCCTCGAGATAATCAAGAGTAGTCATTTTGAAACCGTGGCTTTCACACCATTTGTGATACATCCTGAAAAGCATTTCGCTCCAATCCTGCGCCTCAGTTCCGCCTGCTCCTGCATGAAAGTTGATGATAGCGTTGTTGTGATCATACTCGCCTGTGAGCAGAGTGTCAAGCTGTGCGGCGTCAAGACCCTCTTTTAGAGTTTTAAGCTCAGACTGTATTTCGTCAATCATGTCCTCGTCGCCCTCATCGGCTGCCATTTCAATAAGCACTTCGATATCCTCAAATGACGACTTGAATTTATTGTATTTTTCCAGCTTGCCCTCAAGATTTCTTGTTTCCTGCAAAACCTTCTGTGATTTCTCCATGTCGTCCCAAAAATTAGGCTCTGCGGCTTTTTCGTGAAGCTCTGCGATCCTTTCCTGAGAACGTTCAATATCGTATACGTCATGCAGCTCGCTGATGATAGGTCTAAGAGCTTCAAGCTCTGACTTTAAGTTTTCTAAAAATACCATATCTTTTTCTCCTTATTTTATATCATTATATATTATAAAACTTTTTTTGTGAAAAGTAAAGGAAAAATATAAAAAAACTATAGCATTTTCCTGAAAGTTGTGCTATAATGTTATCTAAAGGCTTTAAAAAGCCTGTTTCAGCAAGAAAGGAAACCTGATATGGCTAATTATACAGGAAAAAAATGCTTTTCCTGCGGAGAAGTATTCAAAGATGGTGACGATATAGTTGTATGTCCTGAGTGTGGCACACCTTATCATCGTGAGTGTTATCTCAAAGAAGGAAAGTGCATAAATGACGCTTTGCATGAAAGTGGTCAGAGCTGGGAGCAAACTCAGGAGAGTGTAGAAAGTGAGAATATACGCTGTATACGCTGCGGCTTTGAAAATCCGCCTGACAAGCTATTTTGTGAAAAGTGCGGAACACCGCTTACGAAAAATGATACTGAGGAACGTCCATTCAACGACATGGACACGCAAAATAACGCTCAGCAGACCGGCCCTGACGGACAGCCTTACGGTCCGTTTGGCAGACAGGTTGTATTTGATAAGGACTCAGATCTTGAAGGCATTAAACTAGATGACTATGCAAAATTTGTAAAGACAAATCCGCTTATATTTTTGTCTAACTTTATACGTTTTGGTAAATTTGGTGGAAAGATTTCCATAAACTTTGCTGCTTTCCTTTTTCCACACCTGTATTTTCTGTTTAGAAAAATGAATCTTGTGGGTATCATCATGCTTGTGGCTACGGCACTGCTCAATATCCCTACTGCGATAGAATATCTTAGTGCAGGAACAATGGGTTTCTCGCTTGATATCGGCATCGATGTGACCGGAAGGGTTTTTCAGGGCATTTCCGCTGCGACATGGTATGTTTCAATGGCACTTCAGTTTGTGGCAGGCTTTTTCGGCAATTATATGTATTATAAGTTTGCACAAAAAAAGATCCGTGAGATAAGGTCGGAGGACGGCACTGAGCAGGAGATAGCCGAAAAGATAGTAGCAAAGGGCGGTACGTCATGGGGGGCTGTTATTCTTGGCTTTGCCGTTTATTCTGCGATAGTTGTGTTTGGCATTTTTGGTGTTACAAAGATATTTGCATGATTTTACAAAAAGTTCATAAAAAAACGCAAGTGACACTTGACAGATAATCGGTCTTGTGTTATAATAATTGAGTTATCCTTGCTTGTGCAAATTGCGGCACAGGCGAAATCCAAAAGGAGGTGCAAATGCAATGGCAAAAATTAATGAGTCTTATGAGGCTATGGTAATTTTCAGCTCTAAGCTTGACGAGGAGGCTGTAAACACACTCACAGCTAAGTTCAATGACTTGATCGAGGCAAACGCAAGCGACGTTACACTTAGTAATTGGGGCAAGCGTAAGCTGGCTTATGCTATCAATTATGAAACAGAAGGTACTTATGTACTGTGGTCATTCACATCTACGCCTGAGTTTCCAGCTGAGCTTGAGAGAATTCTTGGTATCACAGACGGCGTGATCCGTTTCTTAGTAACGGTCAAGTAAAACTGCGAAAGAGGGAAAAGTTATGCTTAACAGAGTTATTTTAATGGGTAGGATCACTCAGGATCTTGAAGTAAGACAGACTCCTAGTGGAAGTGCAGTTTTGAGATTCAATGTTGCAGTTGACAGACCAGTTCGTCAGGGTGCTGAAAGGCAGACTGATTTTATTACTTGCACTGCTTGGGGGCAGAGAGCTGAATTTATCAACAGATACTTTTCAAAGGGCAGAATGATCGCTCTTGAAGGTCAGATAAGAACAGGTTCTTATGATGACAAGAATGGTGTAAAGCATTATACAACTGAGGTCAATGTTGACAGTGTGTCTTTCACAGGTGAACCAAAACAGCAGGGAGCAGGTAACTATTCCAATAACTACGGAAATGGTGGTTATCAGCAGAATAATTACCAGCAGAACAATGGTGGATATTCACAGCCTGCAAACAATTCTAATCAGAATAACTATAACAATGCTCCATCAAATGACGCTTTGTCCATTGGTGACCTTGATGATTTTGAAGAAGTATTGACCGATGACGGAGTACCGTTCTAAGCAGAGGAGTTTTGAAAAAATATTTCTCTAAGGAGGGAAATTTACCATGGAAAAGGAAAGAAATACAAGCAGACCTATGAAGAGAGGTCGTAAGAAGGTTTGTATGTTCTGTGCAGACAGAGCTGAAAAGATCGACTATAAGGATATCGCAAAGCTTAGAAAGTGCATGACAGAGAGAGCTAAGATCCTCCCTAGACGTGTAACTGGCACTTGTGCTTATCATCAGAGAGAACTTACAACAGCTATCAAGAGAGCACGTCATGTGGCACTTCTTCCATATGTAGCTGACTAATAGTGTTTTCTATTTTGAGGTACCTTTATAGGTGCCTCTTTTTGTTAAGGGGAAGTTTCTGAGTGGGGCTTGCAAATGTATCATAAATGTGATATTATATACTAAAGCTGTATAACAAAGCATTACAGTATTTGTAGAGCTGTAAAGAAATGGAGCAACTATGAAAGATAAAACTGATGTTAAAATAAATAATATTATGCCGTGTGTTCCAACGAGAGATCTGGTAGTTTTTCCTGGAATGTCTATGCATTTTGATGTTGGCAGACCAAGAACTATAAAGAGCATGAAAAATGCCATGGACGGCGATCAACTTGTTTTTCTTTGTGCGCAAAAAGACGTTTATCTTGAAATGCCTGAAAAAAAGGATATGTTCAAGGTGGGTACTGTAGCAAAGGTAAGACAGATCGTGAAAGCACCTGATGGAATATACAGATGCTATGTAGAAGGTCTGCGTAAAGCAAGACTTGCTGAGTTTTATCAGTATGATGATTGCTATGAAGCTGATGTAAGACTTGTACCAAATTATTCAAAGGATAGGCTTGACGATGACGAAAAACTTGCTGTTTTTCGTTCGGTCTTAGATGAGTTTGAAGAGTATGTTAAGGTGGTTCCTAAAATGCCTGAAGAGCTTTATGTCCAGATACTCGGTTCTAAAACGCCTGTTCAACTTTTTGAAAGTTTGGCATTTAATATTCCGTTAGCTTTTACTGACAGACAGTCGCTTCTTGAAGCCCCATCTGTTTTAGATAAGCTAATTCTTATGATCACTATGCTTTCACGAGAGACCAATGTTTTATCTCTTGAAAGAAGGATACATAGTCAGGTCCATTCTCAGATAGAAGAAAGTCAGCGCGAATACTATATTCGTGAGCAGATCAAGGCGTTACAGAATGAGTTGGGTGAAAATGAAGACGGCTCAGATGTAAATGAGATCGATGAGTACACACATAGGATAGATTCACTTATATTGTCCGAAGAAGTTCGTGATAAGCTTATGGGTGAGGTCAGGAAGCTTTCCAAGATGGGTATGATGTCACAGGAGGGTGTTGTGCTGAGAAATTATCTCGACACAGTGCTTGCATTGCCGTGGAATGCTGTCACAAAGGATAGGACAGACGTTAAAAAGGCAAAGCAGATACTTGACAAGGATCACTATGGCATGGCGAAGGTCAAGGATAGAATACTTGAAAATCTTGCTGTAAGAGCGCTTACTCCTGATGTCAAGGGGCAGATCCTCTGTCTTGTTGGTCCTCCAGGCGTTGGTAAAACTTCAGTGGCAAAGTCGGTCGCTAGAGCACTTAATCGAAACTTTGTAAGGGTCTCATTGGGTGGTGTTAAGGACGAAAGTGATATCAGAGGTCACAGAAAGACGTATGTTGGTGCAATGCCAGGAAGAATAATGAATGCCATGAAGCTTGCAGGAAGTAAAAATCCTGTTGTTCTTCTTGATGAGATAGACAAGATGAGCAATGATTTCAGAGGTGATCCATCGTCTGCTATGCTTGAGGTTCTTGACAGCGAACAGAACAATGCTTTCAGAGATCACTATATTGAAGTACCGTTTGATCTAAGTGATGTGTTGTTTATTACAACTGCAAATACTCTCGATACTGTTCAAGCACCTCTTCTCGACCGTATGGAGGTCATAGAGTTGTCTAGCTATACTAGGGAGGAGAAGTTCCATATTGCAAAGGAACATCTTATTAAAAAGCAGGAAGGTAAGAACGGTCTTAAAGCATCTCAGATACGCATCTGCAATGATGCTATCTATAAGCTTATAGACAGCTACACAAGAGAGGCTGGCGTGAGAAATCTTGAAAGACAGATAGGCTCGCTTTGCCGAAAGGCTGCTAAGGAGATAGTTGAAGACGGCGTTAAGAAAGTTACTTTCAAGGCGGATAATCTTGAAAAATATCTTGGTCATGAGAAATATCTCCCTGATGTTGTATCAGATAAAGATGCTGTTGGCTCTGTAAATGGTCTGGCATGGACGTCAGTGGGCGGAGTTGTCATGCCTTTGGAAGTCCTTGTACTTGACGGAAAGGGTAGAATAGAGCTTACAGGCTCACTTGGCGACGTTATGAAGGAGTCTGCAAAGATTGCCGTAAGCTATTGCAGAAGCGTTGCTGACAAATATGGCATCGATAAAGACTTTTACGAGAAAAAAGATTTGCATATACACGCTCCCGAGGGTGCTGTGCCTAAGGACGGTCCATCTGCAGGTGTTACCATGATAACGGGCATCATCTCTGCATTGGGTAATATAAAAGTACGCAGTGACGTTGCTATGACAGGCGAGATAACTCTTAGCGGCAAAGTACTGCCTATAGGCGGTCTCCGTGAAAAGACTATGGCTGCATACAAGGCGGGGGTAAAGACTATTATTGTGCCTTTTGCTAATAAGGGCGATCTTGATGACGTTGACGATACAGTAAAGCTTTGTTGCGAGTTCGTGTTCGCAAAGACTATTCAGGATGTGCTTGACGTTGCACTTGTTCCAAACAGCAAAAATAATGTTCCGCTTGAACTCCTAAGCAAGAACGAGCCGGAGCGAAAAAAATTAACGGTATAGAAAGGGCGCCTATGAATTATAACAAAGCAGAATTTTATACATCCTTTGGAAAATTCTCGCAGATACCCAAGTCTGACAGACTTGAATTTGCCTTTTCTGGCAGGTCGAATGTGGGAAAGTCGTCGCTGATAAACAAGCTTCTTAACAGAAAAAACTTGGCGAGAGTAAGCTCTATGCCGGGTAAAACTGTTACAATAAACTTCTTTTCTGTGGAGAATATCTATATCGTTGATCTGCCTGGATATGGCTATGCCAGCGTATCAAAGTCCGAGAAAAGGCAGTGGGGCAGTCTTATAGGAGGCTATCTTGACGACGGCAGCAGACAGCTTGCACTTGTTTTTCAGCTTGTGGATATGCGTCATCCGCCGAGCAAAGACGATCTGATGATGATAAATTATCTTATTGACGCTGAGATACCATTTATAATCGTGTTCACCAAGGCGGATAAGCTCAAGCCTAACGCCAGAAAAGCACGTATGGAAGCTTTCAAGACAGAGATACCATGTTTTGAGGACATCACCTGTGTGGAGTTCTCTGCGGTCACAGGCGAGGGCGTAGATGAGCTGAGGGCAATAATAGACGATATATCCGAGGGGGCTGAGATAACGCCACCAGAGAAACTAGAAAGCGATACAGAGGACGAAGAAGACGAATATTACGATGATAAAGAGGATATTTCTGATGAGCCGAAATCATTCGGCGGTTTTCTAACGCCTAATAGAAGAAAAAATTAAGAGTAAGTAAATAAAAAATTCATAATTCTCCTTTACATTTTTCATGACTTGTGTTAAAATATATTTATGGTTTAACACTTTACACCATGAAACGTAAAGGAGATTTTTTTCATGAAAGAGAAACTTGAGATCAAAAATTTAGACGATCTTTATGAAGCAGTGCTTTGTCTTGGAACTGTCGAGGAATGCAGGCTGTTTTTTAAAGATCTTTGCACTATACCTGAGCTGAAAGCACTTTCACAGCGTTTTCAGGTTGCAAAAATGCTCACAAAGGATCATGTTTACAGCGATATAGTAAACGAAACAGGTGCTTCAACGGCAACTATAAGCCGTGTGAACCGCTCGCTTTCTTATGACGGCTCAGGCGGATATAATATCGTTTTTGACAGATTGGATAAGAAGGAAGATAAGTAATGAGCGGATACGGTAGATTTGCCTGTTACTATGATAAGCTTACAGAGAATGTCGATTACGGAAAAATTGCGGCACGGTGTCATGAACTTATAAAACGATATAGTTCAGAGCATGAGGTAGTTTTGGACCTTGCCTGCGGCACAGGTTCGCTCAGTGAAGCACTTGCACGACTTGATTATGATGTGGTAGGTGTTGATCTGTCGGATCAAATGCTGGAAGAAGCCATGGATAAGCGCTATGAAAGCGGTCTGAACATACAGTATCTTATGCAGGATATGACTAAGCTTGATCTGTATGGCGCAGTTGATGCTGTTGCTTGTGTTCTTGACAGCATAAATCACCTTGAAAATGAGGAAGCTGTCAGAAAGACTTTTGAGTGTATATCAAAATTTACCTGCGATGGTGGACTTTTTATATTTGATGTAAATACTGTGTACAAGCACCGAGTGATCCTCGCAGACAATGCGTTCTGCTATGATCTTGATGGGCTTTTCTGTGCATGGCAGAATGAGCTTAATGATGATGACAGCGTGAGCATATATCTTGACTTCTTTGAGGAGCAGGAGGACGGCTCTTATTGTCGTTTTAGTGAGGATTTCACAGAGAGGATATATACGGACGAGTTTTTGAGCGAGCTTGTAAAGTCAAATGATTTTGAACTTATAGGAAAGTATGACGGTTTTGAGGACTCACCAGTTAATGATAAAACGCAGAGAGTTCTTTATGTGTGCAAGAGAATAAACAGAGGGTGATTTTATGGGTAGAATAGTTAGAGTTATAAGTAAAGACGCTTCCGTTGTGTGCAGCGCTATCGACGGAAAGGATATTGTTTCACGCATTGAGGAGATACATAAAACTTCCGCTGTGGTCACGGCGGCACTTGGCAGACTTGCTATGGGTACTTCGCTCATGGGATTTGGACTTAAAGGCAAAGATGATTCTATTACTGTAAAAATGGACGGTGACGGTCCTACAGGTGCGCTTATATGCGTATCTGACAGCATGGGAAATGTTAAGGCGTATGTACAAAATCCAGTGGTGGAACTGCCGCTTAACGATAAAGGCAAGCTTGATGTCAGAGGGGCTGTAGGCTCTAATGGTACGCTTAGTGTGGTCAAGGACATGGGACTTAAAGAGCCATACTGCGGACAAGTGCCTATTGTTTCAGGCGAAATAGCAGAGGACATAACTAACTATCTTGCTGTCAGTGAGCAGGTGCCAAGCGTCTGCGCTCTTGGCGTACTTGTAAATCCAGATCTGACAGTGAATTGTGCTGGTGGATTTCTTATTCAGCTTTTGCCGTTTGCACCTGAGTCAGCTATAGATCAGATAGAGAAGAATATAAACGGAATGGAGTCTGTAACAAAGCTTATATGTGGTGGTATGACCACAGAAGCTATTGCAATGAAAGCCTTGGAGGGTCTTGAACCGAACGTTCTTGATGATTTTGAGGTTAATTATCGTTGCGATTGTTCAAGGGAAAGAGTAGAGAATGCTCTTATATCTTTGGGCAGGGCAGAACTTGAAGATCTTTCTAAAGACGGTGGTACTGACGTTGAGTGTCACTTCTGTGATAAGAAATATCACTTTACTCCTGAGGAGATTTTAGGGTTAATAAAAGAATAATATTTAATGAATATTTTATGTACACTATTCAAATACCCGATAATAAAGCGTTTGCGGACTTAAACTTTTTTGAGAAATTTAAAAAAAACTCTTGACAAATGGCTTTGGATAGTGTATAATAAATATCGTCGTTGAGAGATACAACTCAAAACGACAGCTAACGGGAGCATAGCTCAGCTGGGAGAGCATCTGCCTTACAAGCAGAGGGTCACAGGTT
>ENA-OZAG01001293-OZAG01001293.1-human-gut-metagenome-genome-assembly--contig:-NODE-1293-length-10026-cov-5.208204_pt1 | contig 10026 bp, 8 predicted proteins | sample MGYA00243300_ERZ653497 | MGnify/ENA primary metagenome ERZ653497 (study PRJEB26926, sample SAMN06164955) | human gut metagenome | biome: ENVO:00009003; feature: ENVO:2100002; material: ENVO:00002003...
CGCGATTTAAAACGATTTGTAGGGAACGGTCTTGACCGTTCCGGGTGTTTTCCTTATTTCCCTTTTGTTGGAATATTGTCCATAGGTTTCGGAACGGTCAAGACCGTTCCCTACAGAGCAAAAATACATAGAAAGCAACACATGACAACAGGCAGCAGCCCACAAAATAGGGCCGCTGCCTGATTTTTTATTTATTTTGTTATATTACGATTAAAGTTTCTTCGGTTCCTTCTTTTCAAAGAAGGAACAAAAACTCCCGTAAAACACTCACGCACCCGGCAGCAGGGCAACGGCATCGCGCAGGATGGTGAGAGGGTCCTCGCCGCGCAGGACATGCAGGCTGATGTAGGGGCGACCTACGGCGTTGTAGATCACGCGGTGCGGCATGGCATCCATCATGGCCCCCATCTGCGCCGGGGTTACAACATCGGTGTACAAAATCAGATTGTCGTTGCGCTGCACGATCTCCACAATGCCTGCGCGGGCGGCTGTCACGCGCACCAGGCTGATGTCCACCAACCCCTGCACACTGCGCGGCGGGTCGCCGTAACGGTCAATCAACTCATCCAGTACATCCGTGGCATCGTCACGGGTGGTGATGGCCGCAATCTTCTTGTAGGCTTCGATCCGCCCGGCGGCATCGGGAATGTAGCTTTCCGGCAGATAGGCATCCACCGTAATGTCAACAAGGCAATCACTCTTGTCCGGCGCAGCAGGCTCGCCGCGGGCGGCTGCAATGGCCTGGTTCAGCATTTTTACATACAGCTCGTAACCAACCGCTTCCATGTGGCCGTGCTGGCTATGTCCAAGCAGGTTGCCCGCGCCGCGGATCTGTAAATCGCGCATCGCAATGCGGAACCCGGAACCAAAAGAGGTAAACTCCCGGATGGCTGAAAGCCGCTTGGAGGCAATTTCCGTCAACACTTTGTCGCGCTGGAAGGTGAAATAGGCATACGCCTTGCGGTTGGAGCGCCCCACACGGCCGCGAATCTGGTACAGCTGTGAAAGCCCCATGCGGTCCGCATTCTCAATAATCAGGGTGTTGCAGTTGCGCACATCCACGCCGGTTTCAATCAGGGTGGTGCAGACCAGCACGTCGATCTCGTTGTCCAACAGCTGCTGCCAAACCGAGGAAATCTGCTCCTCCGTCATTTTGCCGTGGGCGATGCCGACCCGCGCACCCGGCACCAGCTTTTGCACCTTGGCGGCGCACTGCTCAATGGTTTCGACCCGATTGTACAGGTAATACACCTGCCCGCCGCGGGCCAACTCACGCCGGATGGCTTCGGCGATAATGGCATCGTCATATTCCAGCACATAGGTCTCAATGGGCTGGCGCTCAAAGGGCGGCTGTTCAATGGTGCTCATGTCCCGGATGCCGGACAGTGCCATGTTCAGCGTGCGGGGGATCGGCGTGGCCGAAAGGGTCAGCATGTCCACCCCGATAAAGTTCTCTTTCAGCTTTTCCTTGTGTTTTACGCCAAAGCGCTGCTCCTCGTCAATGATGACAAGGCCCAGGTCTTTGAACTTTACATCGTCCGAAAGCAGGCGGTGGGTGCCCACCACAATGTCCACTGTGCCGTCTTTCAGGCCGCGGATGGTCTCTTTCTGCTCTTTGGCGCTGCGGTAACGGCTGAGCAGCCCGATGCGGATGGGAAAGGCCTCCATGCGGGCGATGGCCGTGTTGAAATGCTGCCACGCCAGAATGGTGGTGGGGGCCAGGATGGCGCACTGCTTGCCGCCCATCACGCATTTGAACGCGGCGCGCAGGGCAACCTCAGTCTTGCCCACGCCGACATCGCCGCACAGCAGGCGGTCCATCGGCCAGGGCTGCTCCATATCATGTTTGATCTCCGCCGCGCTGGAAAGCTGGTCCGGCGTTTCATCATAGGCAAAGCGCTGCTCAAAATCTCCCTGCCAGGTATCATCTGGCGGGAAGGCATGACCGTGCGCCCTTTTGCGGCGGGCGTACAGCTCAATCAGTTCCTTGGCCATCTGCTCGGTAGCGGCGCGCACCTTCTTGCGGGTCTTGGTCCACTCGGCTCCGCCCAGACGGCTGAGCTTGACATTCTCCGAATCCCCCGGCGCGGTGTAGCGGGAAAGCAGGTCCAGCTGGGTGACGGGAACATACAGCACATCTTTTTTATCGTACTCAATGCGCAGGTAGTCTTTGGTAACGCCCTGAACTGCCATTCGCTGGATGCCCGCATACCGGCCAATGCCGTGGTTCTGGTGCACCACTAGATCGCCCGGCGTGATCTCGGTCAGGCTGTTCAGGGCATCCTTGGCCTTTTTGCGCTTTTTCTTCTGGGAGCTGGTCTCGCCAAAGGCACGGCCTGTCAGCAAAGCATACTTGGCAAACGGAAATTCGCACCCAGCGGAAAGGTGCCCCGCCAGAACCTGCACCAGCCCGGCAGCGGGGGCTGCTGCAGCATCGGTGGTAACCAGAATGCCTTTATCGCGCAGGTCGCGTGCCAGACCGGCTGCGGCACGGTCGGTGCCGGCCAGCAGGGTAACGGTATAACCGGCATCGCACAGCGGTTTCAAATCCTCCAGCAGCCCGGCGACTTCGCCATTCCAGGCAGGCAGGGTGTGAGCCGGGGCGTTGATGATATCTTTCAGCGGCTGATCCGGCATGCTGCGGGCAAAGTTCTCGGCACAGATGGTGCGGTAGTGTCCGGTTTTGGACCACAGGTAGCTTGGGTCCGCGTACAGGTTATCCAGCCCGGCGCAGAGGACGCCGTCCAGGATCAGGGATTTCAGTTCCTCGCCCCGGCGGTAGACGGTCGCGCGGTCGGCTTCCCGGATGGAAGCAGGCTCTTCGGCCACAAGGATCGGGTCGTCAAAATAATCCAGCACGGTGGCGGGATGGGGGTAGCGCACGGCCAGGTATTTGTCCATGTTGACCGGCACGGCACCGCCATCCAGCAGGTCCAGATCGGCGGCCATACAGTCTGCCATGGCGGTTTTCTTTTTGCCGCGCTGCTTGGCCAAAAAGGCCCGAAGCTGCTCGGCGGCATCGGCAGGCTTGCCGAACAGAACTTCCCGCGCGGGGCTCAGGTAAAACTTATCAATGGCATCCTCGCGGCGCTGGGTGGTCAGGTCAAAGGTGTGCAGGGTATCGATCTCATCACCCCAAAATTCCATACGAACCGGCATTTTCTGGTCGGGAGCAAAAATATCCACAATATCGCCGCGCACAGAGAACTGGCCGGGGCCATCCACCTGGGCCCGGCGGGTGTAGCCAGCACCAAACAAAGCGGCCAGCAGGTCATCCCGCAGCAGAGTATCCCCCGTATGGAGGGTGCGGGTGTTGGCGCAGAAATCCTCTTTTGGGGTGGTGAACTGGGTCAATGCTTCCGCGGGCACAGCCACGGCGCGCAGCCGCCCGCCTACCAGCTCGCCCAGCACAGCCAGGCGGCGGTACTCGTATTCGCGGGCGGTGCCCTCAATGGGGCGCAGCACATAGTCCCGCGCCGGGAACACGGCGGCGGGGATACCCAGCGTGTTCAGGTCAGCAGCAAAGCGGGTGGCTTCGGCCTCGCCGGGGGTCACGATGCACAGCGGCTTATCCAACTGGCGGCACAGCGCGGCATACACCTGTGCGCGGCCGGATGCGGGCAGCCCAAACAGGGCGCATGCACCTTTGCCGGAAAGCGCGTGGCTCAGTTTTTTGTATTCGGTTGTGGTGGTAAACAATGCGTCAAACATGGTGCCTCCTGCGCTTGCGCATGATAGGGCGGGTGATGTATAATTTTGAGGATACGAGTAATACGAGAGTTTTTGCCCCTTCTTTGAAAAGAAGGAATCGAAAAAGTTCGGCAGAATAAAGAAATCAAATAATGCTGCAATAAGGAGCAGAATATAGAAAGATGACAAAACATAAAAATGTAGCGCTGGATGAGCTGCGTATTCTGGCGGCGCTGATGGTGCTGGGCGTGCATACCGGGCAGAAAGTTGGCCTGGGGGATGCCGCCGCGGTTGGCGCGCAGGGGGTGCAACTGTTTTTTGTGCTCAGCGGGTACCTGGCCGCGGCCAGCCTGAGCCGCCACCCGGAGCCGCTGCCGTATTACCAGCGCCGCATCCGGCGGATCCTGCCGCTGTACTGGCTGGTGCTGGTGCTGCGCTGGCTGTTCGATGCGGTACGCTATCTGGCGGCGGGCGCCAGTGCAGCCCAGCTGTTTGGCCCCGGCGGGCCGTGCGGGCCGGGTTACCTGCGGTACTTTGTATTTTTGCAGATGTGGCTGCCCAGTGATAACTGGATGCTGTGGAACAACCGCAACGTGCTGTGGACGATGAGCGCCTTTGCGTTCTTTTATCTGCTGGCCCCGTGGCTGTACCGGCTGTGCAAACGCTTTTGGGGTGCGCTGGCGTTGCTGGTGGTCTGCCTTGCGGTGAAGGGCAGGATCGGCGGCTTAATTGAAAGCAGTCTGGCGGCTTTCCCGGCAGAAGCCAACATCAGCGAGTTCAGCGCAAAAACGCCGGTCATGACGCTGTACTGCTTTATCTTTGGCATGGCGGCGTTTGCGGCAGTGCGGGAGAACAAGCAGTTTTTATACGGGGCATTCTGCATTCTGCTGGCAGTGCTCACCAACTTCCAGCGGGCGGGGTTCGAGTGCGTGTTTACGGTGCTTGTTCTATTGGCCGTGCAGAACCCGCAGGGCGTTGGCCTGGCGGAAAATCAGAAGTTCGCCCAGGCCGTGGAATTTGTGGGGGCGGGCAGCTTTTGGCTGTACCTGGCCGACCCGCTGGTGCTGGAGCTGCTGCCCAACACCGCGATGGGCGGCGCAGCCGCGTGGCTGTGCTTCGCCGGGGTATATGCCGTCTGCCTGATGGTGTGCTATGCGCTGTATACGCTTTTTGTGCGCCGGTATGAGCAGCGCTTTGCGTAACCATTGTACTATATTTGCAGCAAAACGGCAAAGTGAATTTTGAGAGAAGCGTTGCATGGAACGACAAATGGCGGGCGGCCCAGATGGGCCGCCCGCTTTGGCATTTGTATGATTGGAAAAGCTGTGCTCTTATCTTGTAGAGACCGTGAGGACGAACATTGTTCGCCCGCGGACGTTGGCCGTATGCAGGGTGGAATATGTGGCAAGACCCGTCATGCGGGACGATGACGAGCATCGTCCCCTACAAATCATGTGCAGCGTTTATCACCATCGGCAAAGTTTTCCACAGTGCGCACACCCCTGCAGGTGTTCCATTAAACCACATCCCGTGTAATGATGGATTGCAAATTTGAAGTGAGAACACTTCCTTTGCGGGCATCTTACACAGAAAACAGGAAGGGGCGCACACTGTGTGCCCCTACGGAACGCCTATCCGCGCTCAGTGGTTGAATTTATTCTGCGCTTCGCCCAGCTTGCCGGCCATCAACAGGCGGCAGGCGGCTTCCACGTCGGTGTGGCGGCCGGTCACAAGCTTGGCGTCATCGGGCGGGAACTTGCCCAGCACCCAGTCAGCCAGATCATAATCCGGGCGCGGCTTGGCGCCAACGCCAATGCGGATGCGGTAAAAATCCTCGCCGCCGGTGGAAGCGATAATGCTCTTTAGCCCGTTGTGCCCGCCAGCAGAACCGGAAGGCCGGATGCGGATGTGCCCCGGCTCCTGTGCAATGTCATCGCACAACACAATAATGTGGTTGCGCGGGATCTTGTAAAATGCCGCGGCGGGGGCGATGCTCTGGCCGCTCAGGTTCATGTAGGTCAGCGGCTTTAGCAGCATCACTTTGCGGCCGTCCACCTGGGCAATGCCGTAAAGGCCCTGCCATTTGCTTTTGTTGATCTCGCACCCCCAGGCTTCGGCCAACGCATCCAGCGCGGCAAAACCGGTGTTGTGACGGGTGCCGTCATATTTCGGCTCCGGGTTGCCCAGACCGGCAATCAGCCAGTCTGCCCCGGAACCACCTCCAAATAGTCCCATAGTAAAAATCCTTATAGTAATTTTGTGATTTTAGTGTGCACCAGGGGCAAAGCGTTCCACTGTGTCCCGGATGGTATCCAGGAAGGATTCTGCACCTAAGGTGTTGACCTTGAAAAACACAGCCTGGCTGCCGCCGGATGTGATGGCGGAAAGCCGGATCTGCCCGTCAGCTTCCAGCAGGGTCAGGCTCATGGTAACACGGCCATTGCCAATGGCACTGTAGCGTTCGTATACCCGCACGGCACAGCGGCCGGTGCTGAAGTTGAAATCACTGGAACCTTCCAGCGTGGCCGAAACACTTTGTTTTACAACAGCGTCCAGCTCGGTCAGGATGGTGGTAAAATCCCCGGTCAGGGTGCGTTCCAAAATGGCCATGGCAGCAATCCTCCTTGCAGCAGGTCAGGGGGCATCAGCCGTTTTTCTTTTCGGCTTCCAGCTTCTGTTTTTTGGCAACGTATTTTTCCAGCTTCTTGGCGCCCCAGGCGGCAACTTCGGCCTGCTTGGCGCGCTCAATGCCCAGGGCACCGTCCGGCACATCGTGGCCGATGGTGGAACCGGCAGCGGTAAAGGCGCGGCTGCCCACCTTGACCGGCGCCACCAGGTTGGTGTTGCAGCCGATGAACGCATAATCGCCGATGGTGGTGCGGTACTTGCCCTCGCCGTCATAGTTGCAGGTTACGGTGCCGCAGCCAAAGTTGCAGTACTTGCCCACATCGGCATCGCCAATGTAAGTCAGGTGGCTGACAGTGTTGCCCTCGGCAAAGTTGGCGTTCTTGGTTTCCACATAAGCGCCCAGGTGCACGCCCTCATCCGTCACGGTGCCGGTGCGTACATGGGTAAAGGGGCCAATCTTGTTGTTGGGGCCCAGATGGCTGTCATAACACTGGCTGGCGTTCACGGTGGAACCGGCCTCAACAATGGTGTTCTCCAATAAGGTATTGGGGCCGATGACACAGTTTGCCCCGATGACGGTTTTGCCGCGCAGGATGCAGCCCGGCAGGATCACTGCGCCGGGTGCAATCTCAACTTCGGGGTCAATAAAAACCTGGTCGCTGATGAACTCCACACCGTTCTGCAGGTGCTTTTCAAAAGTTTCTTCAAAGGCCGCTTTGGCGGCAAGGTATTTGGCTTTCGCTTCGGACATAAAAATACCCCTTTCTGTTTTGGGCCAAAAGAGTATACGGCCCTACAAAAAAGCCCCGGAACAGGGCTGAAGCCTGCCGGGGCGGGATGAATTGAAAAAAGTGTTGCAGGATGTAATAAAATAATATTTCCCAACTTCTCACCCATTATAATTTACCGCATTTTTGGTCAAATTGCAAGAGCCTGACCCCAAAACTTTGTAAGATTTTCGGCGAAAATATTCGCCATTTATTTAACAATGTACTGGAAATTCCGGGCTGAGTCTGTTATAATGGACTTTGCAAGAGAGAAAATTCTTATTTTGCGGGTGTGCGCGGCACACCGGGAAGAAACCGTAATTTTGTTGGAGGTAACCTATGAGCAAGAAGTTTTTGTATTTGTTCAAAGAGGGCCATGACGCATTTGGCGGCGACCAGACGACCATGAAGAACATTCTGGGCGGCAAGGGCGCTGGTCTGGCAGAAATGACCCATGCCGGCATGCCGGTTCCTCAGGGCTTCACCATCACCACCGAAGCCTGCACCCAGTACTATGCTGACAACCGTGAGATCAACGATGAGATCAAGGCTGACATCTTCAAGTACATGGGAATCCTGGAAGAGCAGACTGGCAAGAAGTTCGGCGATATCGAGAACCCGCTGCTGGTTTCCGTTCGTTCCGGTGCACGTCAGTCTATGCCCGGCATGATGGATACCATCCTGAACCTGGGCCTGAACGACCAGGCTGTTGAAGGTCTGGCAAAGAAGACTTCTAACCCCCGTTTTGCATATGACTGCTACCGCCGCTTCATCCAGATGTACTCTGATGTCGTCATGGAGCTGGGCAAGAGCTTCTTTGAAGAGCGTATCGACGCTATGAAGGAGCGCAAGGGCGTTAAGCAGGATATCGAGCTGGACGCTGAGGACCTGAAGGAACTCGTCAAGGAGTTCAAGGCCATCTACCTGGAGAAGCAGGGTGAAGAGTTCCCGCAGGATCCGAAAGAACAGCTGATCGGCGCTGTCAAGGCCGTCTTCCGTTCTTGGGATAACCCGCGCGCCAACGTTTACCGCAAGATGAACGAAATCCCCTACGAGTGGGGCACTGCTGTCAACGTTCAGCAGATGGCTTTCGGTAACTCCGGCATGCGTTCCGGCACCGGTGTTGCTTTCACCCGTAACCCCGCTACCGGCGAAAAGAAGCTGATGGGCGAGTACCTGATCAATGCTCAGGGCGAAGATGTCGTTGCCGGCATCCGTACTCCTTCCCCGATCAGCAAGCTGCACGAGGAAATGCCTGAGGTTTACGATCAGTTCGTTGAGATCGCAACCCGCCTGGAAAACTACTACAAGGATATGCAGGACATGGAGTTCACCATCGAAGATGGCAAGCTCTTTATGCTGCAGACCCGTAACGGCAAGCGCACCGCACAGGCAGCGCTCAAGGTAGCGGTTGATCTGGTAGACGAAGGCGTCTGCACCAAGGAGCAGGCGGTTATGAAGGTTGAGGCAAAGCAGCTTGACTCACTTCTGCACCCGACGTTCGATCCGGCAGCTCTCAAGGCAGCTACGCCGATCACCACCGGCCTGCCGCCGCGCAGCATGCTTTTGGCCGCCAGCGTGACCGGCGTTGCGCTGATGCCCGCCGCCAGCAGCGCCATCGTTGTGCCGGTACAGGGAGCAATGACAAGTGCCTGTGCCATATGCTTGGGGCCAAGAGGTTCCGCTTCCCGCAGATCCTCCAGCGGGCGGTGGCCGGTGGCTTCCTCCAGGCGCTGCTTCCAATCTGCCGCGCGGCCAAAGCGGGTATCCAGCGCCGACGCCGCATAGCTCAGCATCGGCAGTACTTCCCACCCGCAGGCGCGCAGGCGGATGATTTGCGGCAGAACCGTTTCAAATGTGCAAAAGCTGCCGCACAGGGCAAACACCACCGTGCGCGGCGGTTCCAGGCTGGAATTCATCAGCTCACTCCCCTTTCGCTGCGGGCCGTGGCGGCACGCTCCTGTAAAATCACTTCCACGGTATGCGCCACCAGCGCACCGGCGGTTTCGGGCGCACAGCGGGCGGGCAGGCTCAAGGCATGTTCCGCACGCAGGCCCAGTTCCCGCGCGGCAGCAAAATCCGTTCCGCCGGGGCGGCTGGCAAGGTCCAGGATCAGCGCCCCCCTGGGCAGGCAGCGCAGCTGGGCCGCCCCCAGCACCGGGGCCGGTATGGTGTTGATGACCGCATCAAAGTGCGGCAGAAGCTGTTCCAACGCGGTCAGCGGTGCGGCATGCAGCCCCGCGCAGCGCGCTGCGGCCCGCTGTTCCGGTGCGCGGGCGGCAATGGTCACCTGCCCGCCCAATGCCTGCAGCCGCTGGGCCACCGCCCGCCCAATGCGCCCATACCCCAACACTAGGAACTCACTTTCCCATATCGTGCGCTGGCGCAGCTGCATCAGCAGGGCCAGGCACCCTTCCGCAGTGGGTACTGCGTTCAGGCAGGCCAGCTCCGGCCGCAAAAAGTAATCCACCAACTCCACCCCGGCGGCCTGCGCCGCTTTGCGCACCGGTTCGCTGATGCGCCCGCCAAGGGCCAGCGTACCGGGGCGGGCGGCGCGCAGGATACGGGCAAGGTCCGCTGCCTCGGCATCCATCGGCATAGGCAGCAGGATATAATCCGCCTGCCCGGCCCCCTCTGCCCCCAGCACGGTATAGCCGCTGTTCTGCAGCGCCCGCGCCGCCGCCAGTTGGCGGGCATCCCGCCCAACCACACAAAAAGTCAAATTACATGCTGCCGCCATAATGCTTCCCCCCGGTGTTGTATCTGGCCGTTTGTTCCATGTTATGCCGGGGTGGGCGGCATGGTTCCGTCAGAACATTAAAAACGCCTGCCGCAAAAAAGTTCCCCCGCCTGCATCACAAAGAATACAGACAGGGGAATTTTTCTATTTATGGCAACACCGCACAATTCCCGCCTTGCGGCTTAAGCACCGCTCCGGCGG
>ENA-OZAG01001304-OZAG01001304.1-human-gut-metagenome-genome-assembly--contig:-NODE-1304-length-9923-cov-7.752331_pt1 | contig 9923 bp, 18 predicted proteins | sample MGYA00243300_ERZ653497 | MGnify/ENA primary metagenome ERZ653497 (study PRJEB26926, sample SAMN06164955) | human gut metagenome | biome: ENVO:00009003; feature: ENVO:2100002; material: ENVO:00002003...
CAGCGTCAGATGTGTATAAGAGACAGAAAATCTGCAATTTTTATAATCGTTTCTGCTGGCGGCAGCCGTTTCCCAGATTCATAATTTTGATATGTATTAAAACTAATACCTATCTTATCGCAAAACTCTTTTGCATTTTGGAACCCTGCATTTTTTCGCAGTGTTTTAAGTGCTTCTTTTATTTTCACTTTATCACCTGCGTCCGATTCATTCTGCTCTTCTTTGGCATTCCTGCCTAGTATGTAATCTATAGATACCCCGTAGAAGTCGGCAAGTTTTTGGATTACACCTATTTTGGGTTCACGTTCCCCAAATTCATAAGTAAGATATGCGCGTTCTGAGATTCCTGTTTTTTCGCATAATTCTCGTTTTGTCAAACCGCGTTCTTCACGAATTTGTTTCAATGCGTCTTTTAATTCCAATTGTTATCACCTCCTTTGGCACATTTTCATTATACGCAAAAATGCGTGCAATGTCAATAGCACAATCCATTATTTTACCAAATCATACGTATTTGTGCATTTTAAACAGAATATAGAACGCATATTTGTGTACTTTTTATTTAAAAACCGCTTGACAATGTACGCAAAAAAACGTATAATATAATTACAGCAAGCGCAAACGAGCGTAAAGCTGAATACATAGAAAGGAGTTGACAGCGTGAGCAAGCAGCGGAAGCCGAAAAAACGGCAGAAGAAAAGCGGCAATCAAGACAAAGTCATTCAAAAGATCATCCTGATTACCGCCGTGCTTGATCTGATCAGTAAAATCATTGATTTCATTGATCACCATATCAAATAGCACCGGAACTAGTCCGAACCGGGTGTGAGGCACCCGGTAAGGATTAGTATACCACAAAAGATGCACGCTGTCAACACCGGAAAGGGGCTATCATGCAACTGATTCTGGATTTAATCGGAATAGCATGTGATATCGTGATTATTGCGATGCTGTTGAAATCAATTCGCAAAAAATAGCGGCACAGCTAAATGGAAGGGGGCGATATTATGGCAAATGCCGAAAAGCTAGCAGTTTTAGGAACTATTTTCAAGAGTGACAAATTAAAAGTAAATGTTGCCGAATTTTCCGAAATGCTGAACTGCCTGGGCGTTTTGTCAGACGAAGATCAGGAAGATTTGACACTAATCAGCGCAGGTTGGGCACTGGCGAAAATGCAGGAAGAAGGAGAAAATAAAAATGAATGAAATTCAATTATTCACAAGCGAGCTGTTCGGAAGTGTCCGGATTCTTGAACAGAATGACGGCAAGGTTCTGTTTTGTGGGAAAGATGCAACCGATGTACTAGGTTATAGCAATTCGAATGACGCAATTTCAAGACATTGCCGGTACATCGTGAAACACGATGTACCGCACCCGCAATCGCCAAGCAAAACAATTGAAATGACATTTATACCAGAAGCCGATCTGTACCGCCTGATTACCCATAGCCGCCGGCCGGATGCAGAAAAGTTTGAACGGTGGGTGTTTGATGAGGTTTTGCCGTCTATTCGTAAAACAGGCTGCTACCAAATGGAACCTGCGCTTGCTGATCTGTCACCGCAATTGCAAGTCCTGATTCAAATGGAAACCCGTCAAAAGCAGCTGGAAGCCAAGCAGGCACAGCAAGATACTGCAATAGCAGATCTGGGGCAGCGGCTGACAAACACCTGCGAGGTTATCGCGTTGGACAAGAATTCATGGAGAAAAGACACACAGCACCTGATTGCTAAAATTGCAACGGCAACCGGTGACGGCTGCGGAAACATTCGGCAAGTCTATGAAGAAATCTATAAGGCTGTTGAATCCAGAGCAGGCGTGGCGCTGAACATCCGGCTAACCAACAAACGAAACCGCATGGCTGGTGAGGGCGTGTGCCGGTCGAAGATCGATAAACTGAACAAGGTTGACATCATTGCAGAAGATAAAAAGCTGATTGAAATTTATGTTGCAATCGTCAAAGAGCTGGCTGTTAAGTATGGCGTTTGTGCGTGATGAAAGGAAGTGATCGCAATGCCGCGCAAACCAAATAAACCGCAGGAAACACAAATGGGCATCATTGCCGGCAACATCGCCGGCTTGATGCAGCGTCGCGGAGTCAGCCCGGACGAGATGTGCCAAATACTAGGCATCGCAAAGCGAGAAACCCTGAACCGCCGTTTTGCGGATCCTGGGCTATTCACCGGGTTTGATTTGAACCATATCTGCCAATTTTTCAACGTGACATTGGAACAGTTGGCGCATGACTGGACAGTTCAGCTGTGAAAAGTGAATTTTACACCGGATACCAAATCCGGAACGGATACAAATACACATGTTGCCAGTTCTGCCAGAAAGAATGGCAGGTTTGCGCACAACGGACAGGCTGGTATGTGTGCCCGTGGTGTGAATTTAAATACAGAAAGGAAAATGAAAATGACGTTGAGAGAAAAAGTTGCAGAGGTTGAGCCGGGAAAGATTAACCGCAGGGCTGCTGGCGGAGTCCGTGGGTGCCCATCCTATTATGACTATTTAAACGCTGTAGATCACCCGTACTGCTATTTTTGCAGTGACACCACCTGCAAGGAATGCTGGAATCAGGAATACAAACCGGAACCGAAAATCACACGCCTGGACATCTACCAAATGGAAGCTATGCGCACGTGCAGTTTTCACTATAGCGAGCAGGATGAAATGATGCGGCACGCTGTTTTCGGACTGTGCAGTGAATCGGGTGAAGTTGCCGGAATCCTGCAAAAAGTATTCCAGGGACACGATTTCGACAAGGAACATTTCAAGAAAGAGCTGGGCGACTGCCTGTGGATGATCGCTGAAGCGTGTGCATCAGTCGGTGCAACACTGTCAGAAATCGCCAGCATGAACATACAGAAACTACGTGAACGTTATCCGGACGGGTTCGACCCGGAAAAATCGAAGAACAGAAAAGAGGGGGATATTTGACGATGGAAAACCAAAAGAGATATATTGAAATCCGTATTGAGATAGACAGAAACGGTGTGGACGTAGAACTACATGCAGAAAGGGTATCTGCCAGAGACCTCGCAGAAGGTTATGTTACAGCTGCGCAAAACATTGCCGAAGCAATCGCGCGGCATAGTAATGCCACTGTAGGCGAAGCTCTCGGCGCAATGGCGATAGACATTCTTTCGCTCGGCGAGGAATCGTATGAAGATGAAGAGGAGGACTAAATCATGGAAAGAAAAGTAAAAGGCTACAAGGTATTCAACCCGGATTGGACGTGCCGGGGCAAGCAATACAGTTGCCCCGGAAATTTTGAGGAAGATGTTACCCTGTCTGTATGCAACAGTGGAATGCATTTTTGCAAAAAGGCATCAGATTGTTTCAATTATTACCAATTCGACCCCAATAATCATGTTGCGGAGGTCGTTGCACGTGGCAATGTCGTGGAAGATGGCGACAAATGCGCTACGGATAAATTGGAAATCATCCGTGAAATTCCATGGGCGGAACTGTTAGAAATTGTAAATACTGGAAAATGGTGCACAGGGTACGGCAACAGCGGCGATTGCAACAGCGGCTATTGGAACAGCGGCAATCGGAACAACGGCAATCGGAACAGCGGCAATTGGAACAGCGGCGATTGCAACAGCGGCGATCGGAACAGTGGTGATTGGAATAAAACGGATTTTTCAAATGGCTGTTTTAATACCGTTGAACCAAAAATTTATTTATTCAACAAACCGTCTAGTTGGACATATCGAAACTGGCTGGGCAGTAAAGCCCGTTACCTGATGAAACAGATTCAGGGGGATATTCTTGAATGGGTTCGCCTGCGGAATATGACCGATGATGAAAAAACAGCACACCCGGAAGCGGAAACAACGGGTGGTTATCTGAAAAAGTTAAACAATTCCGAATCAGCCCCTATCTGGTGGCGTGGGCTGACTGATGATGAAAAAAATATTATCCTGTCAATCCCAAATTTCGACAAAGAAATTTTCAAAGAAATCACCGGAATTGATGTGGACAAGGAGGACTAACATGCTACCAACTACGCCCATCCAAGACCTACTATCAGTCGGCATTGTGCTGATAGCCTGCATATTAGATCTGATGTGGATGTCAGATCGGAAAAAGAAAAGAGGGAATAAAAATGAGTAAGATCGAATTGAAGCCCTGCCCGTTCTGCGGCAGTGAACCAAAAATTGTTAATTTTGGCGATATTGCATTTGTTCGATGTAGTGGATGTCGATGCAGGAGCGGAGCCGTGCAAGCGTCTGTTGATTATACGGCAAAAGAAGTGGCTGCAAAAGAATGGAATCAACGGGTGAACGAACTGCCGAAAGCGCACTGAGAAAAGCACGAATATATCGGCGTTATTGTGTGTGAAATGTGCAGGAAATCATACCCAGACGTAGAACGCCACTGGAATTATTGCCCCAATTGTGGAGCAAAAATGGAGGGGGTAGAAGAATGTGAGCGAGATCAAGCAGAAAAGCTGTTGGTTCTGCGGTAGAAATGTGGTGAATTGGTGAAAAAGAAAATTATAAAATGCATACAGCAGCTTTCCGGCAGACATTCCCCGACATCGGTGTTTTTTGACTGGGTACAATGTATGGCGCTTGCAATCAGCAACTCGTGCCATGTGATTCATGGAAAGGCATGGCAGCAAAGAGAAGAAGTGTACAAAGCTACAATGAACAAATATGATGAAAGCGAAAGATCAAAGTTGACTGAAATGTCAGGGATGCTTGTTATGGCGCTCGAAGAGGACTTAGGCGACACGCTCGGAGAGATTTACATGGGCAGCATCGGCGGTGATGCTGGGAAAGGACAGTTTTTCACTCCCTACCACGTCGGCTTGGCGTGTGCGAAACTTACAGCGTCACATGCAGATGATGATGACAAAATCAGAATCAATGAGCCGACATGCGGAAGCGGTGGGATGGTTATTGCGGTTGCGCAGGTTCTGAAAGATCGTGGCGAAAATTACCAACGAAAGCTTGATGTGGTTTGTCAAGATCTTGACTGGACAGCTGTGTACATGTGCTATGTGCAGCTGAGCCTGATTGGTATCCGTGCAATAGTCGCACAAGGCAGCACGCTGTCAGAGCCGTATACAGAAGGTTATCCAGCTGAACGCGTATTTTATACGCCGGCAAAAATGGGGCTGTTGCTATGAGGTGAATGAAGTGGTTTATGCAGAAATGTGGAACAGAAGAGCAGGAAGAGAGGTGCGACATGAAACCAATAACAACCGATGAATTCCGGTGGTTCTGCGGCAAGCTGAAAGACGTTTTCCCGAACATAGAATTCGTAGGCGGCAGGCAGTCCGGCGCAGCCGTGGAGATCACAGCGGTAATAAAAAAACCGCTGCCGGTTGTACCGACAACGGAAAATAAAGAAAAGAAAAATAATCACTGTTGATTATTTTACCACACGGAAGGGATTTTGTCAATGAAAGATCATTGTTTCAATTGTAAAATAACTACTGTCCCACTACAATTAGGGATAGATGGACATTTGTACTGCGAATATTGCGCCGGACATATGGCAGAACCAAAAATAGTTCTGCCAGAGCAGGTGGCAACATCGCAAAAAGCGCCTGATTTTGAAAAACAGGTGCAGGAAAGGGATGATAAAATGACGGAACCGCTAAAAATTGCGACAACGATTGCAGAAAACGCACGGCTAAAAAAAGAAGCCTGCAAGGCGTTTGAGGAAAGCTGCGATGGTTGCCCGTATGAATGGGACTGCCAATCCGAGACATTCCCCCGATACTGGGAAGACGCGGAGACTAGCCGATTTGCATATGAGGCTACTATGAAAATTCGGAAAATAAAAGAAAGAGAGGAATTTTAAATGGATGAAACCAAAAATGAAGTGGCTATCCAGAGCACAGAACTGCCCGTACAGAAGTCGAAGCACATGCTGGAATACGAAGAAACGCTGAGGATAGGAAAAGGCTATTCAATGAGCGGAATTGTCCCGTCAGCGTATGCCAACAAGCCGTTTGATTGTGCAATTGCTGTTGATATGGCGAACCGTCTGGGTGTTCCGCCGTTGATGGTTATGCAACAGCTGTTCGTGGTAAAAGGGAAACCGGTTTGGTCTGGGCAAGCCTGCATGACGTTTATTCGAAATCGTTTTGATGATGTGGATGTAGTCTACACTGGTGAACGCGGCACAGATACATATGGATGCTATATATCTGCTGTGGATGGTGATAAAAAAATTCAGGGAACAGAAATCACTATTGCAATGGCAAAGGCAGAAGGATGGATGCAGAATACAAAATGGCGAAACATGCCCCAGCAGATGCTGGCATATCGTGCGGCATCATTTTTTGCCCGTGTCTACTGCCCTAACATCCTAATGGGCTGCCAGGTCGAAGGCGAGGTTGAGGACTGCGAGCCGCAGCGCAGAAAGGCGGTTGATGTTCTGTGATCGAATTGAATGATGAAAATTATTACACCCGTCAATCTGATATCGACTATATGTCGTATAGCCAGTTTAAACAATTCGAAACGTGCGAAGCCGCTGCATTGGCTGTGCTGAACGGTGAAACGAAACAACAGCCACCTACAACGGCGCAGCTGGTTGGCAGCTATGTGGATGCGTTTTTTGATGGCACACTGGACGAATTCAAAACCAAAAATCCGCAAATTTTCAAAAAGGACGGATCGCTGAAAGCCGATTTCACCCTAGCTGAAAAAATCATTGAGCGCGTGCAGCGAGATGAAATGTTTATGAAATATATGAACGGCGAAAAACAGGTGATCCAAACGGGCGAAATCGCTGGCGTGCCATTTAAAATAAAAATGGACAGCTACCACCCGGGGCGTGCAATTGTTGATTTAAAATGCATGCGTGACATCAGCCCGATATGGGATGATCAGCAACATGCCCGGGTACCGTTTGTGGATGCGTATGGATACACCATACAGGCTGCGATTTATCGGGAAATTGTGCGGCAAAATACAGGTGATACACTGCCCTATTTTTTGGCAGTCGCCACGAAACAGGATGAACCGGACATCAATCTGATGTTTATCCCTGATGATGTGATGGATGAACAGCTGGCGCATGTTATGCTGAATGCGCCGCACATCCAGGATGTCAAAATCGGCAAAGTTCCGCCGATGCGCTGCGGAAAATGCGCATATTGCAGGAAAACCAAAATTATCACGGAAATCATCGATTACCGGGATGCAACAAATTGAAAGGATTGATCACACATGCAAAAAGCAAGCATCTTAGAAGCCGCCCACGGCGCAATCATGGAACAGGTGGACATTGAGGTGGGCAAAATCATTGCCAATATTCTGGATCCGAACACCAGCGAAACCAAAAAACGTCAACTGACGCTGACCGTTGATTTCCAGCCTCTGGCAGATCGCACCCAGGTTTCTATTTCCGCAACCGCAAAGTGCAAACTACTGCCGAACGCACCGATTTCCACCACTATGTTTGTGGATTCCGACCAGAAAACCGGCGAAATGTGCATGGTGGAAGCCCGACCAAACGTGCCGGGGCAAATGAGCCTATCTGGTGACGTAGAAGAAAGACCGCAAATTTTTAAAGTACTGTAAAGAAAAGGAGAAATGAACCATGGAAAGAACAGGAATTGAAAAGATCGTTGAACTGGCAGCACCGAACACGAAGGAAATTGACGGGAGAACATACACCGACAAACGCATCATTCCGGTTGAACGCCCACGGGTGGAAACGCTAGAACTAACCACATTGAACAGCCTGGTTAAACTGATTCGGGAAGAATCAGCCAATTATATTGCACCGCTGATTGTGCAGGTGTCGTCCTATGATGCAGTTGAAGTTTTCGCCGGCATTCAAACAGCCGACAGAAAACGAGAAAATCCATATTGTTGCAAGGCTGAAACCGTTCACATTCAGTTCGATCAAAAATTAGATTATGAATCGATGATGATTGCACTAAAATCCAAATTTGTGCAGACATCGGAACTGTTGGAACTGGTGAAATTGCTGGGTTCCATCACGGAACGGAACAGCGCACAAGTTTCTGATGATGGATTTTCGCAGAATGTTGTGGTGCGCAAAGGAATCGCGCTGAAAGACAACAAAACCATCAATCCGATTGTGAAACTGAAACCGTACCGCACATTTGCAGAAATCGACCAGCCGGAAAGCGAATTCCTGCTACGCCTATCAGACGGCGCCAACGTAGCACTGTACGAAGCAGACGGCGGTGCGTGGAAGCTGGAAGCAAGAAAACGGATTGCCGATTATCTGCGTGAAGCGTTGGACGGACAAAAAGACATTTTGATTGTAGAATAATCAGAAAGGCGTGATCACATGAATAGCATACATATCACCGGGCGGCTGTGCGCCGACCCGGAAATCAGAACATCATCGCAGAGCGGCACAACATACTGCCGCCTGCAAGTTGCTGTAAACCGCCGATTTGCCAACAAACAAACCGGCGAACGGGAAGCGGATTTCATCAGCTGCATTGCATGGGGGCATACAGCGGATTTCATCGGAAAATATTTTTTCAAAGGAAACTGGATTGAAATTTCTGGCGAACTGCGGAACAACAATTACACCGATCAAAACGGCGTGAAACACTATGCTATGGTTGTGTGGGTTAGTGATGCTGGATTTGTCGGAAGCAAAAACAGCGACCAGAATGCGCCACAACAGCCGCAAGCACAGCAACCATCAAATTATACTACCGTACCGCCTAACGTTGCGCAGGGCGCAGCACAGCAGCAAACAGCGCAAACAATCGGAGACCTATCAGAATTCGAAGACATTCTGAGTGATTCGGAAGTTCCGTTTTGATTTGAGGTGATGCAGGATGCTGGAGAACGGGCATGTGAAATTATATCGCAGCGTGCTGAACTGGCGCTGGTATCGTGATGGCAACACTATGCGGCTATTTTTGCACCTGATTCTCACGGCAAACTGGGAAGACCGGGATTTTGAAACAATCACGGTACATAGGGGGCAACGGGTTGCAAGTAGGCGCACGCTGTCAGAAGAATTAGGAATCAGTGAACAAGAAGTTAAGACCGCAATTAAACACCTAATTTCAACCAACGAAATAACCAGCGAATCAACCAGTAAATATACCGTATTTACTGTAAATAATTACGATTTGTACCAATCGCTAACCAACAAATCAACCAACGACCAACCAGCGACCAACCAGCGACCAACCAGCGACCAACCACAATTAAAGAAAGATAAGAAAGATAAGAAAGATAAGAATAATATATATATAGCCGAAAATCCGGATTTTGAATCCGCAAAAAGCAAGAAGCCAGATGCAAAACCCTATCAAGAAATTGTTGACTATCTGAACCGGAAGGCAGGGACAAGCTACAGCAGCAATAGCAAAACAATGCAGGCAAATATTCGTGCACGGCTAGCAGAAGGCTACACAGTGGAAGATTTCAAGCGCGTGATTGATAATAAATGCACTGACTGGATCGGCACGCAGTGGGAAGAATACCTACGACCTAGTACCCTATTCGGAACCAAATTTGAAAACTACCTAAACCGGAAACAGACAAAGCAGCAGAAACAGCAGCAAGAAACGGTCAGCAACGCGGAATTGTATCAGTCGCTAGTTTTCAACATTGATGAATAAAAAAGGAAAGTGAGAGAATGCGAAAGAATAAATACAATGCGAAAAAGACATTTTGCAAGCAAGGACACAAGCACGACAGCAGAACGGAAGCTGCACGATGTGATGAACTGCACGAACAACAGGACGCTGGATTAATCAGCAATTTGCAGGTACATAAAAAATACACCCTGTTGGGTGCGCAGAAGTACCCTGGCGGAACCAAAAATGAACGCAGCATCACGTATACGCCTGATTTCGTTTATGAAAAAAACGGCATCGTGTTCGCTGAGGACGTGAAAGGAATGGGATTCGGCAAGAAGAAAACCAAAAAACAGAAAATGCCGCCGGAATA